>Ga0181566_10000309_pt1 | contig 36894 bp, 36 predicted proteins | sample 101ome_15_FD_133762 | JGI IMG/M metagenome (GOLD analysis project Ga0181566, IMG submission 133762) | Coastal salt marsh microbial communities from the Groves Creek Marsh, Skidaway Island, Georgia - 101402AT metaG (megahit assembly) | ecosystem: Environmental > Aquatic > Marine > Intertidal...
AAAATAGCCTGCCATAATTTCATTTACCTTTGAGAAATTGGTCAGGTCTGTTAGGAAAACATTAAGTTTAACAATATCATTTAGACTTCCGCCAGCCGCTATGCAAACTGATCTGAGATTCTCTAAGACTTGTTTGATATGGTCATCAATATTTTTCTATTGACAATGTTATAATTATTGTTATGTTACTTTGCTTCAATTTTAATCCAAATTGGTGTGCGGTAGCTATTACCTGTTGGATAGAAATTGACCATAGAGAATAGCTATTATTAGCCCTTTACAAAGCAATAATTTATCCGATATTTATACTGAAAAAAATAATTATGCTTTTTGAACTAGTGAATTTTCAACCTGTTATTTTCTTTTTTTAAATGAAAAAGCTATTGGTAACTGGCGGTGTGGGCTATATCGGATCGCATACAGTCTTAGAACTCTTAAATGCAGACTACGAGATTGTCGTTTACGACAATCTTTCAAACTCATCACGAATTTCATTTGACCGTGTATTGCAAATTACTGGTAAGCGAGCGCTTCTAATTGAGGGCGACATACGTGATAGGAAAAAACTTGATGCAGTCTTTTCTCAACATGAGTTTGATGGTGTGATTCACTTCGCGGGTTTAAAAGCGGTTGGTGAATCAGTCCAACAACCTCTTCGCTACTACAACAATAACGTGTTTGGTAGTTTGCAGCTATTTGAGTCAATGGCTAAGCATGAAGTTAAGACAATCGTTTTTTCAAGCTCTGCCACTGTATATGGTGATCCAGTAGAACTTCCATTGCATGAAAAAATGCCGACGGGAATTCCTACAAACCCCTATGGTATGTCTAAGTTGATGATAGAAAATATTCTCTCCGATCTCTATGTTTCTAATGATTCTTGGAGTATCGCGAGACTGCGTTATTTTAATCCTGTTGGTGCACATCCCTCTGGAATCATTGGAGAAGACCCGTTAGGTATTCCCAATAACCTTATGCCTTTTATTACACAAACTGCGCTTGGTAAAAGAAAAATCCTTTCAATTTTTGGTGGTGATTATCCGACGCCTGATGGAAGTGCTGTTCGTGATTACATTCATGTGATGGATCTTGCAAAAGGGCACCTTGCGGCACTAGAGAGATGTTTTTTGGGCACCGGGATTCATACCGTCAACCTTGGCACTGGAGAGGGTTGTTCAGTCTTACAAATGGTTCATGCTTTTGAAAGAGTTAATAAAGTAACTGTTCCGTATGAGATCGTAGACAGAAGGGCGGGAGATGTTTCATCCTGTTACGCAGACACTCAGTATGCGGAGAAATTTTTAGATTGGAAGCCTCAGTTGGGCCTCGATGAAATGTGTCGTGATAGTTGGCATTGGCAATCTAGGAATCCTATGGGTTATGTTTCATGAAGATTGATGTCGCCGGATTAGGCTATATGGGATTTTCAACCTCGGTGTTGCTTGTGCAACATCATGAGATTGTTTTTTCTGATATGATTTTCAGACAAATTCGAGCTGATTAACCAACATAAGTCGCCCATCGTCGATGCAAAAAACTATAAACTAGATGCATATGGAGTAAGTAAATGAAAATCTTAGTTACAGGCGCGGCCGGTTTCATCGGTTCAACTTTAATTCTTCGCCTTCTTGATCGTGGAGATACTGTTATCGGTATCGATAACCACAATGACTACTACGATCCCATAATCAAGGAGGCACGCCTGGCGCGGTATATCGAGCATCCAAGCTACACCCACTTGCGTATCGACCTTGGTGATCGAGAGGTGATAAAAGATTGCTTTGAAAAATATAAGCCTAATCGTGTAGTAAATCTAGCTGCTCAGGCAGGTGTGCGATATTCCATCGACAATCCCTTAGCCTACGTACATAGCAATATCCTTGGCTTTGCACATATTCTCGAGGGTTGTCGGCATAATGGCGTTGAGCATCTTGTCTATGCCAGTAGCTCCAGTGTCTATGGTGCCAATACAAGTATGCCATTCTCTGTGCACGATAATGTGGACCATCCCTTAAGTCTCTATGCAGCTAGCAAGAAATCCAATGAATTAATGGCGCATACCTACAGTCACTTGTATGGCTTGTCCACTACCGGTTTACGCTTCTTTACTGTTTATGGTCCTTGGGGTCGTCCTGATATGGCTCTGTTTAAATTCACCAAAGCGATTCTTGCGGGTGAGTCGATTGATGTATATAACTATGGCAAACACCGTCGGGACTTTACCTACATTGATGACATTGTTGAGGGTGTTATCCGCGTGCTAGATAAGCCCGCAAAATCTAACCCTGATTGGGATAGTGCTAACCCAGACTCCGGAACAAGTTTAGCACCTTGGCGGGTGTACAATATCGGCAACAACCAGCCGGTGGAACTAATGGACTACATCGGGGCACTGGAAAAAGCCTTAGGAAAAAAGGCAAAGATGAACCTCCTCCCCCTTCAGCCGGGTGATGTGCCAGATACCTATGCTGATGTTGATGATTTAGTTGAGCAGTTCGATTACAAACCTCGAACCTCGGTTAAGATTGGTGTAGCGAATTTTATTCAGTGGTACCAGGAGTACTATAAGTGATGACAAGCAATACGGCTCAAGCCCCGAACCCAAAAAACCTAAAGCTTGCAATTATCGGGCTGGGCTACGTTGGGTTGCCGCTCGCGGTTGAATTCGGGAAAAAGCGTTCAGTTATTGGTTTTGATATAAATCAAAAGCGTATCGATGAACTTAAATTAGGTATAGATAGCACACTGGAAACAACCAAGAAAGAATTATCTGATGCTCAGCTATTGGCATACACTACCAATACTGATGATTTGAAAGTAGCAAATTGCTTCATAGTCACAGTTCCCACACCTATTGATTCCTTCAAGCGTCCGGATTTAACTCCTTTAATCAAGGCCTGCGAAACTGTTGGTGCAGTATTAAAGAAAGGTGACATAGTTATTTTTGAGTCAACGGTCTATCCCGGTGCTACCGAAGAAGATTGTGTCCCTGTTTTAGAGCAAAAATCTGGTCTGAAATTCAATCAAGATTTCTACTGTGGTTATAGTCCCGAACGTATCAATCCAGGTGATAAGGAGCACCGTATCGCCACTATTAAAAAAGTTACATCTGGTTCGACTTTGGAAATTGCTTATACGGTTGACGCACTCTACAACGAAATCATCATAGCAGGCACATACAAAGCAGAGAGTATTAAGGTCGCAGAGGCTGCTAAGGTGATAGAAAACACCCAGCGCGATTTAAACATTGCATTGATCAATGAACTAGCCATCATCTTCAATAAGATGGGTATTGATACTCAAGCAGTCTTGGATGCTGCGGCCACTAAATGGAATTTTTTGCCTTTTCGGCCTGGGCTTGTTGGGGGTCATTGTATTGGTGTTGACCCATATTATTTGACATACAAGGCACAATATATCGGTTATCACCCTCAAGTTATTTTAGCAGGAAGACGCATGAATGATGGTATGGGGGTATACATAGTTTCTCAGTTAGTAAAGAAAATGATTTCTGAGTCAATACAGGTTAGTGGATCTAAAGTTTTAGTAATGGGTTTATCTTTTAAAGAAAATTGCCCTGATATCCGTAATACTCGTGTATTTGATGTAATTAAAGAACTGAAAGAATATAAATGTCAAGTTGATATTTATGATCCTTGGGTTGATGCGAAAGAAGCGTTCACCGAATATGATATTGAAGTCATCGATACTCCAAGGCTGGATACATATAACGCAGTTATTATTGCTGTAGCGCATGATGATTTTAGGCAAATGGGAGCAGCTGCAATAAGGGCATTGATGAAGTCAAAGGGCATTATTTATGATTTAAAGTGTGTTTTTGATGCCGATCTAGTGGATATAAGATTGTGATAAAGCATGCATTAAAAATTTTAGATTTGTTGGATAAAAAGGAAAAAAAACATGCAGCTCTATTGTTTTTCATGATTTTATTGATGGCCTTTTTGGACATGGCGGGCGTGGCATCAATTATGCCTTTTATGGCTGTTTTAGCTGACCCTGAGATCATAAATCGAAATTTAATGCTATCAAAAATAAATAGCCATTTTAATTTTGCTAGCCAAGAGAGTTTCATGTTGGCTTCGGGCTTCGCTGTCATTGGCTTACTGATTTTTTCTCAAGTTTTTAAAGCGATAACAACTTATTTTCAATTGAGATTTATTGTGATGCGTGAATTTAGCATCAGTAAAAGTCTAATTGAGAGGTACTTAAATAAGCCATATTCATGGCATTTGAGTCAAAATAGTAGTGATCTTGGCAAAAATATTCTTTCCGAAACGCAATATATCGTAAGTAATGGATTATCACCGTTATTTGCCATTTTATCTCAAGGCGCCATAATAGTAGCAATAATTTCTCTACTTATTTATGTTGATCCAACTCTCGCAATACTCGTTGGTTTATTTCTAGGTGTAGCTTATTTTTCTATTTATAAATTAGTAAATAAAAAACTATCGGTGATGGGCGATGAAAGAGTACAAGCAAATAAAGAGCGGTTTTTTTTCGTTAATGAGGCTTTCTCAGCCATTAAAGAAGTGAAGATTGGGGGTTTAGAGCAAGTCTACTTAAAGCATTTCCAAAAGCCGGCTTTTGTTTACGCTAAACATCAATCATCTGCATCAATAATAAATCAGATTCCTCGTTTTTTTCTCGAAGCAGTTGCATTTGGGGGGATATTATCCTTAACTTTATATTTGATGTTAAAAGATAAAAATTTTTCCGATACCTTGCCAATCATCTCACTATATGCATTTGCCGGTTATCGTTTAATGCCTTCAATGCAGCAAGTATATGGTGCATTGACTCAAATTAAATTTTCAGGCGCAGCACTCACTACCCTTCATTCCGGCTTTATTGATATGGCTAAGGACGAAAGTCAAAGCGTTGCAGAGGCATCAATAACTTATAAAAAGATGATCTCACTGCAAAATATTTCCTTTACCTATCCAGACTCCAAAACAATGGCTTTAAAAGATGTAACACTCGAAATTAAGTCAAACACTACCGTTGGAATAGTCGGTAAAACTGGCAGTGGAAAATCAACAATTGTAGATGTCGTCATCGGCCTGCTTAACCCTGATGTGGGATCATTAGTCGTTGATAAAGAGAGAATTACAGACATTAATAGATGCTCATGGCAAAGCTTAATAGGGTATGTGCCGCAGTCGATTTTTTTAAGTGATGATTCTATTGCAGCAAATATTGCATTTGGATTAAGCAAAGATTTAATCGACCTTGAAGCAGTTGAGCTTGCTGCAAAAACTGCAAATTTACATGATTTTGTAGTGAATGATCTTGAATATGGCTACTCAACTATAATTGGAGAAAGAGGCATTCGTCTTTCTGGAGGGCAAAGACAAAGAATTGGTATAGCAAGGGCTCTTTATCACAAACCTCAAGTGTTGATTTTAGACGAGGCAACCAGTGCCCTAGATAATTTAACTGAACAGGCAGTGATGGATGCAATTAGTAATTTACATCATGAAGTAACAATAATTATGATCGCTCATCGTTTGAGTACAGTAAAAGAGTGCGATCAAATTTTTTTACTTGATAGGGGAAAGTTGATTGCAATGGGTTCTTATAATGATCTGCAAAAAAACAGTATTGATTTTCAAGAGTTATCATTGGGGCAATTATGAAAGCTGTAATATTAGCTGGCGGTCTTGGCACAAGACTTTCTGAAGAAACTTCAACTAGACCAAAGCCAATGGTTGAAATCGGTGGCAAGCCAATTCTTTGGCATATCATGAAAATGTACTCACAACACGGTGTGAAAGATTTTATTGTGTGCTGTGGTTATAAAGGTTACTTCATCAAAGAATACTTCCAGAACTATTTTCTTCACCAATCAGATGTCACCTTCTGCATGAAAGAGAACACCATGGAGGTGCATGAGCGACGTGCGGAGCCTTGGACGGTGACCTTGGTGGATACGGGTGATAACTCAATGACCGGTGGTCGCTTGGGTCGTGTCGCGAACTACCTTAAGAACGAAGATGTGTTTTGTATGACCTATGGCGATGGTGTCTCTGATGTCGATATCACTGAGCTACTCGCCTTCCATAAGTCGCATGGCAAGCAGGCAACATTGACTGCGACCTACCCTCCTGGGCGTTTTGGTGCGCTGAATTTTGATGGTAACCAGATTACAGAGTTTAAAGAGAAGCCTAAAGGGGATGGAGCTATGATTAATGGGGGCTTCTTTGTCCTCTCTCCTAAGGTTCTTGAGCGGATCTCAGGCGATGACAGCATTTGGGAACAGGGTCCATTAATGGGGCTTGCAACCGATGGTCAACTCATGGCTTACAAGCATGAAGGTTTTTGGCAGCCGATGGATACCCTAAGGGATAAAATTCATCTCGAAGAGCTCTGGGAAGCAAGTAAGGCGCCGTGGAAGACCTGGCATGATTGATAAAAGTTTCTGGAAAGGTCGCAGGGTTATTGTAACCGGACACACTGGCTTTAAAGGTAGCTGGCTGTGTATGTGGTTACATAAACTTGGTGCCCAGGTAAAGGGTTATGCGCTTGAGCCACCCACCACCCCGAGTTTGTTCAATGAGGCGCGTGTTGCCGAGTTAGTTGAATCTGAGATAGGTGATATTCGTGACATTAAAAGAGTCTCTCAGAGTATCGATGATTTTCAGCCAGAAATAATTATTCATATGGCTGCGCAGCCATTGGTCCGCTATTCATATGATAAGCCAATAGAAACTTACGCAACCAATGTGCTTGGTACGGCACATGTGCTAGAGGCGGCAAAAAAATGTGACTCTGTGAAAGCTGTCATTAATGTAACAACTGATAAATGTTACGAAAACAAAGAATGGGTCTGGGCTTATCGAGAAAATGAGCCAATGGGTGGACATGATCCCTACAGCAGCTCTAAAGGATGCGCAGAATTAGTCACTGCTAGTTACAGAAAATCGTTCTTTGAGAAAAAAGGTGTTGGCCTCGCATCAGTGCGAGCTGGAAACGTTATTGGAGGTGGTGATTGGGCGCTCGATCGTTTGATCCCAGATATTTTAAGAGCCTTTGAAAAAGATCAACCTGTTGTAATCCGTAGCCCTAATGCCATTCGCCCATGGCAACATGTATTAGAGCCGTTAGGCGGTTATTTAAAGCTTGCTCAGGCGCTATATCAAGATCCAATGAGTTACTCTGAGGGCTGGAACTTTGGCCCTAATGAGGGTGATGTAAAGTCAGTTAGCTGGATTCTTGATCAGATGGTTAGCTCATGGCCAAATTCTAGTTGGCATCTTGATCAATCAACAAAGAATCCTCACGAAGCAAATTATCTAAAACTCGATATTTCGAAGGCAAAATCTAAATTACAATGGTACCCTGTGTGGTCATTAGGTGAAACACTGTCTCACATTGTTAGCTGGCATAAAAATTGGTTATCTGGAGCGGATATGAAAAAAATATCACTTAATGAGATATCAAAATATATGCAGTCCATGGATGAAATAAAAAATGTTTAATTTGGAGAATTTGAAAAGTCAAATCATACAGTTGGTTAGCGAATATTCTTCCGAGAAATATACACCTATCCCTTTTATTCCTGGGGTGAGTGTAATTCCGCCATCTGGAAAAGTAATTGGTGAAAGAGAACTTCAATTGATGGTTGAGGCATCACTTGATGGTTGGCTTACCACTGGACGATTTAATGAGGAATTCGAGAAAAAATTAGCCGACTTCATTGGAGTCAAATATCTTTTAACAGTTAACTCTGGCTCTTCAGCCAACCTCGTTGCCTTTAGTACACTCACATCTCATAAGTTAGGCGATCGGGCAATTAAAAAGGGTGATGAAGTGATTGGCGTTGCTGCAGGTTTTCCAACCACGGTGAATCCCATCGTTCAGTTCGGCGCAATACCTGTGTTTGTTGATGTAGATATGAAAACACACAACATCAATGCAGATCTGGTTGAGGCTGCCATCACACCAAAAACTAAAGCTATTATGCTAGCGCATACGCTAGGCAATCCGTTTGACCTAGAAAAAATCAAAGCCTTATGTGATAAATATAACCTTTGGCTTGTTGAAGATTGTTGTGATGCATTAGGTGCAAAGTACAAAAATCAACACGTTGGTACTTTCGGTGATATAGCTACAGTAAGTTTCTACCCAGCACATCATATTACGATGGGCGAAGGTGGTGCTGTATTTACAAACAATGGTAAGCTTAAAAAGATCGCCGAGAGCTTTAGGGATTGGGGGAGGGATTGTTATTGCAAACCTGGCGAAGACAATACCTGCAATAACCGCTTTGGTTGGACATGTGAGAAAATTGGTGGGGATTTGCCGGCTGGCTATGATCATAAATATACATACTCTCACCTGGGCTACAACTTGAAAATTACCGATATGCAGGCTGCTTGTGGTTTAGCGCAGTTAGAAAGACTCCCAGAATTTATAAACGCAAGAAATAATAACTATAGTTATCTAAAAGATAAGTTGAAAGCGCTTTCTGATCATCTAGATGTCGCAGAAGCTACAAAAAATTCGACGCCTTCTTGGTTTGGCTTCCCAATAACAATAAAGTCTGAAGATCCGAATCTGCGAGTTGAGTTAATCAAGTTTCTAGATCAACGCAAAATTGGAACCCGATTACTTTTCGCAGGTAACTTGATCAGGCAGCCATATTTTGAATACGTACAATATCGTACAGCCAGTAATTTAAATAATACTGATTTAACAATGAATAATACCTTTTGGGTGGGTATTTACCCCGGTCTAAATGAGCAGCACCTAAATTATGTTGCACAAACATTTTACGAGTTTTTCGAATAGGTATAGTTATATGCGAATGTCTCAAATATCAGGAAAAATTGATGGGCAGCCCATGTTTAAAATTCTTGAGCAAGTACAAGAATTGGAGAAAATGGGAAAGAGGATTGCCCATTTCGAACTTGGTGAGCCTGATTTTGATACTCCGGAACACATTACTAATGCATGTATAGAATCGCTTCAGTCTGGAAATACGCATTATGCTCCGTCAGGAGGTATCAATATCCTAAAAGTTGCGGCGGCTGATGCAACTTTAAAATCAAGGGGTTTTAATCCTGATATAAAACAAATTCTTGTGACACCAGGCGCCAACGCAATTATTTATATGGCCATCAAATGTCTTGCAGATGTGGGCGACGATATTTTAGTTCCAGATCCTGGCTTCCCAACATACTTTACTGCTGCAGCAGCATGTGGAGTAAATACTGTTTCTCTCAATCTAAACATTGACAATGGTTTCTCGCTTGATCCAGAGGAAGTTGAGAAAAAAATAACGCCAAAAACAAAATTATTGATCTTAAATTCACCAAGCAACCCAACTGGCGCGGTGCTCAGTGAAGATAAAATAAGAAAAATTTTTGAGTTATGCAAAAAAAATAAAATATATATTTTGAGTGATGAAATTTATGCTCGGATGATCTTTAGCAAAGAAAAGTTTTTTTCACCATCAATTCTAGATGAGTGTAAAGAAATGACCATAATACTTAATGGTTTCAGTAAAGCATTTGCAATGACAGGTTGGCGGCTTGGCATTGCAATAGGCCCTGAATTAGTCATTGATAAAATGTCACTGCTTGTTTCGACTATTAATTCATGTGTACCTCCTTTTATTCAAGAGGCAGGAATTGCAGCTCTAAAGGGTGATCAGAAAATAGTTGAGAATATGATCAATGAATATGCCAAAAGAGCGGATTTTTTGGCAAATGGGTTAAATGAAATTAATGGAATTACCTGTAGAAAAGCAGATGGAGCTATGTATGTTTTTGCGGACATTAGAGGCACTGGTCTTTCAAGTGAGCAATTTGCAGAAAAAGCACTACATCAATGTGGAGTAGCCGTGACTCCAGGTTTGTATTTCGGAAATAATGGTGAGGGGTTTGTTCGTTTTTCTGTAGTGCGAGGATTAGATGATATAGATTTTGCACTCAAAAATTTAAAGGAATACTTCAATGAAAAAAACGGTTGCTGACTTTATATCTGATTTTGTTGCATACGATCTGGGCATAGAAACTATGTTCTCTGTTACTGGCGGTGGCGCGATGTTTTTGAACGATTCTTTCGGTAATCATGAAAAATTAAAGGTTGTCTATAACCATCATGAGCAAGCATCTGCGATGGCTGCGGTCGGGTATGCAAAAGCGAATGAAAGTTATGGTTTGGTGTGCGTAACTACTGGGTGTGGTTGCACAAACGCTCTGACGGGGCTACTTGATGCATGGCAGGATAATGTGCCGGTTATTTTCATATCTGGCCAAGTTAAATTAAAAGATACAACAGCAGGAACAGGTTTTCCGGTTAGACAGCTTGGAGTTCAAGAAGCAAATATTTTAAAAATAGTAAGCAACATTACCAAGTACTCAGTGATGTTGACAAACCCAGATTTAGTTAAGTATGAACTACAAAAGGCAGCAGAAATAGCCAAAAAAGGAAATCCAGGCCCTGTTTGGATTGATGTACCTCAAGACATACAAGGTGCGTCTGTGGAGACAGAGAAACTAGTATCATTCAAGGGAATATCAAGAGAAAAGACAATTGATTCTGATAATATAGACTTTATTCAATCGGCACTTAATTCTTCACACAGACCAATTATCTTAGCAGGCAATGGGATTAGGTTATCAAATCAACGACAAGAGTTTAAACAATTTGTATACAAATTAAAACTACCTGTAGTCTTTTCTTATTTATCTCTAGACCTCTTACCTTCAGATGATGAGCTAAACATTGGAAGATTGGGAACTAAGGGTGATCGAGCTGGTAACTTTGCGGTACAAAATGCTGATCTAGTATTGGTACTTGGCTCTAGGTTAAGTATCCCATTAACTGGGTTTGAATACGATAAATTTGCTCGAGATGCAAAGATAGTTGTTGTCGATATTGATGAAAATGAGCACTCTAAAAAAACAGTGCGGATTGATAACTTTATAAAGGGTGATTTAAGAGATTTCTTTAAAATTGAGGATATAACTCTTACTAAAAATTATAAAGATTGGCTAATAACATGTAAGAAATGGAAAGAAATGTGGCCTGTTTATCAGCAGGAGTATAAAAATCAAAGCCCTATAAATATGTATGAGTTTATCGATGTTTTGAAGGATTCTTCTGAAGAGAATACCCATTTTGTTTCAGATGCAGGTTCTGCCTATTATGTGACATCACAAGCGATCCAGCTTAAATCATCTCAACGCTATCATACTTCTGGGGCCCAAGCTGATATGGGTTTTACTCTTCCAGCATCACTAGGTGTAAGTTTTGCAAAACCTGATAGCACGGTTGTTGGGATTACTGGAGATGGCTCATTCCAAATGAATATTCAAGAACTTCAGCTAATGAAACATCATCAGCCAAATCTAAAATTAATCATCTGGAATAATTCTGGCTATTTATCTATTAAGACTACACAGCGGAAATTTTTTCAAGACAGGTTTGCAGGAACAAGCGAAAAAAACGGTCTTTCATTTCCAGAAAGTGAAAAAATTGCATCTGCTTATGGGCTAGAATTCCACCGATTTGATCAGGCAAATGAGCTAAGAATTGCCCTGCCAAATATCTTAAGAAAAAAAGGGCCTGTGGTAATAGAAGTTATCTGCCCAGAATTTCAAGAAGTAATTCCCAATGTTTCAGCAGTGAAACGGGCGGATGGGTCAATGTTATCGAAGCCTCTTGAGGATATGTATCCTTTTTTGGATCGAGAAGTGTTTAATTCAGAAATGATTGTAAAAAAAATCGATGAGTAACAGCAAGATTAATGCTAAAAAAATAGAGCTTAATAACACTTCAAATGAGACTAAATCTATATTTTTTGACAGATAAATTCTGAAGGATCTAAATGGAAGAAATTGAATATATAGAGATTAAAAATGCTATAAAAAAAATAAACATTATAGAGGGGAAAACATTTTTGATCACAGGTGCCACAGGGATGCTTGCATCTAGAATAATAGACTTCCTAATGGAATTTAACAAAAAAAACAAGAAAAAAAAATGCAAAATAATTGGGATTGCAAGAAATCATGAAAAAGTCGCCGATAGATTTAAAAATTATGAAAAAAAGGAAAATTTAAAATTTTTATATAAAAATATTTTAGAGCCAATAACTATTCATGATACGTTAGATTACATTATACATGCTGCAAGTCTTGCTTCGCCAAAGTATTATGGCATCTGTCCAATACAAGTAATTGAACCTAATGTTATTGGAGTAAAGAATTTATTAGATTTAGCTAAAGATAAAAAAGTAAAGTCAGTCCTGTTTTTTAGTTCCGGAGAAGTTTACGGAATCAATAAAAATCATTCGATTCTTGATGAGTCTTCTTTCGGCTACTTAAACCCAATGAACATAAGATCATGTTATGCAGAATCAAAGAGAATGGGGGAAAATATTTGTGCAAGCTATTTCATGCAATACAAAATTCCAGTTAAGATAGTTAGACCCTTTCATACATATGGACCAGGAATGGATATAAATGATGGAAGAGTGTTTGCTGATTTCGTAAAAAATATATTATCTAATCAAGATATTGAAATAAAAAGTGATGGAAGTGCTAGAAGACCATTTTGCTACATATCAGATGCAATTGCTGCATTTTTAGTGGTATTAATAAACGGAGAGAATGGTGAAGCTTATAATATTGCAAATCCATATCAAGAATTTTCTGTAAGACAATTGGCTAAGAAATTAATCCAACTTTTCCCAGAAAGAAAATTAAAAGTAAAATTCGTCGAACAAGATACCGTCTATAGCAAAAGTAAAATTAACATGCAAGTAGTAAATATCGATAAAGTAATGAAGCTTGGCTGGAAGCCAGGTGTTGGAATAGAAGATGGATTTAAAAGAACAATCAATTATTTCGAGTCAGAAACAATAAACTCAAAAAAGGAAATATCTGATGAAAAAGTTTAAACTTTGTGTTGTTGTTCCAACCTATAAAAGAGAAAAATTACTAATAGAGGCGGTCAATTCAATTAAGGCTTCGGCTGAGTCTTGTCAAAATGCTGAAGTTACACTTTGTATATTTGATAATGATAACAAAAGTAATAATGATGAAGTTATAAAAAAAATAAAATCCGACTCCCTTAACATTTATTATCAGAAGAGAGAAAGTAACATTGGAGGCAATGAAAATATAATACAATCTTTAATTGATTCGAAAATGAATACAAATTGTGATGCATTTGTTTATCTCAGTGACGATGATTTTGTTCTACCTAGATTTATAGAAAAAATAACAAGTGAGTTTATTAAGGGTGTTGATGCCTTAATGTCTTCGTGTTATGTAATGCACAACCCTCTTTAGGCTCTAATGAATATACTTTAGCTAGGCATACTTCTCGCAATGTCCCTACAAGGGGATTATCTAATCATAAAGAGCGGTTACAGTTTATTCTTGATTCAAGGTTGTTATCGGGTATTGGTTATTCAAGATCATTAGTCGATAGATTTACTAATCAAGGTGATGCTATTAAAGAATATGCGATGGGATTGTGGTACCCGATGTCTTTCCTGTCTTCGTTCGTTGGGGATAATGTAGCTTTTATCAGAGATCCATTATTTGTTCATACACAGGATAATCAAATATTCTGGAATGAATTTGATCCGTACAATGATTTTTTTCTTGGGAGAATTGAAATGTACGAAACGATGGAAAGAATTGGTAATTTAAATAGAAAAGAAAAAGAGACATTGCTCACTGACTTTATAGGTCACCAACCTTTGCTCAGAATTATAAGATACATCTCAACAAAAAATAGAACAAAGTTGAATTTTTTAAAAATTATATATGTAATTATCTACAGAAAATTGATCTTGGAGAGGATTCCTAAGTTTTTCGAAGCTTCGTTTAGAAGAATGTTATTTATACTTGGGAAATACCGATACCTGTAGTTTATGGCAGGCAGAGTAATTTCTTGCGAGAAGAGTAATAAAGCAGCCTCAGCTCTACTAATCGTAACTTTTGCTATATCGATATTCGCACCATATCAATATCACGCTAGCTTGATTTCACTACTGATTTTAAATTTATTAGTGTTTAAATTCAATCCGCAAAGATATTTAGTTTACCTGATTTTTTTTGCCCCTTTCTCAATCTATATTTTGATTACAAGACTATTGTTGTATGATGATATGCACTCACTACAATACTTTTTTTCGCTTCTCAGATGGCCGTTAGCTGTCATACCATTAATAATGATTGGTCACTCATGCTATAAATGCATGTATAAGACTATAAAAAAAATTCTTAGTCTATTTGTTTTTATATCTTTTTTAGCATATCTTGCTTATTTGGTTAATGTTGAATATGGAGCGAGCATCCTTTCGGTATTTCATAATATGGATTCGAATCTTATGGCAGATTTGACATTGAAAAACGAAAGATTTATTGGAGTATTTACACATCCGTCAAATACTGCCCTGTTCTTCTCATTTGCAACAATATTTTATGCATATATTCGAAATAAAAACATTTATGAATATGCTTTATTAATATGTGCATTCATCCTATCATTTTCGCCAATATCTAAAGTTACTTATTATGTTTATGGGGCTACAATATTGATTTACTTTTTAAAAACACTACAAGTGAGTATAGGGTTATTTCCCAAATATAGGATAAAGCATCTGGCAAATTTCGGATTTTTAATATTGGCTTCAATGATATTTCTTGTGCTTGTTTACTATAAGTTGAATTTGCACATATACAGTATTGACGAGTTGAATTTAATAACAGAGCTTACTGCTTCTAGGTTTGGGGATGAAGACCATCGAGCTTTTTATTCTTGGAGTGTTGTTCTAAATAATGTTCAGTCAATCTTTTTTGGAGTGCATTCAAGCGATTTAACCTTGCATGGCGATAGTGGAGTTTTTGTTCTCATGTGGCTAGGAGGTTTAATTGGACTAATTCTATATTTAGTTCCAGCAACAATTATTTCTAAGATTTATTTTGCTTCTAACAGTGTGTTGCTATTTATACTGGCACTATTACTATTCATTTTTTTTCCATATGTTATGCAACAACAATTAGTCGTTACTATTCCGGTTATGATATATTTCATTAATAGATTAGCAAATGACTATCATCTTTTAAATGTTAAAACACATACTACTACTCCCTGACTATAGAGGAAAGCAAGGAGGACCAGCCTCTTTCCAAAAACGTTTTTCATCCTTTTTGGTATCGGAAGAAATTGACATAAGTTATAAAATCGATAATAGAATTTTTGATGTTATTTTTGTTATCAATGGCTCAAGGTATTTTTTAAAGATTTTATATCTTCACTTTTTGCGTAAAACAAGAATAGTATTGAGATTGGGTTCGCGCTATCGTTCAAATCTACATGAGTGTAAATCCATCTTGTGTTCATTACGCTATTTTCCTCGATTTATTATTCAGTTCTTTTTATTAAATTTTTCTGATCATGTTATTTTTCAAAGTAAGCGGGTCTGTGACGAATGGAGTACGTTTAATTTTTTGAATAAGAATAAGCATTCAATTATTTATAACTCGCTGGACATAGAATTATTGGAAATTGGCATGAAAAGGGTGGCCAAATCAAAAATGTTGAGTGGAAAGATTATCCTTTCCATTGAAACTAATCATCCCCAGCCTTCCAACTCTTTGGCTTTAGCTGTTTTTAAGTCTATAGTTTTAGAAGATAAGGATGTAAGACTCGTAGTACTAGGCAACTGTTCTGCTGAATGGTTATCAGATCCGTTTGTTCAAGATTACCAAAGTAAAATTCAATTTCTAGGTCATGTTGATTTTGCAACCGCTGAGTGCTTGTTTACTGCTCAACCAATCCTTGTCAATTCAGATTTTTTTCCAGCCGGTTGTCCAAATTCTATCATTGACGCTTTCTCAATGGGAATACCATCAATTGGCTATAAGAATAGTGTTTTTGAGGAAATGATATCTGATTCATCTGGAGTGGCAGTTGAGTCATCAGCCAAAAAAATTTTTTCTGGGACCATTCATAATATCGATGATTTCGATACAGCTGCTAAGTTAATTTGGTCTAATTACCCATTTTTTGTTGACGGCGCATTTCACAATAGAAATCGTTACAACCCGGACTTAATTTTCGATCAATACATTAGAGTTTTGAATTGATTGTAATAGTTCAGCAAGCTTACCCAAATTATCGACATGCTTTTTTTATGAAGCTTTCAGAGTTTTATCAAGATAACTTTAACCTGTATTACTCAGTTGATCAATCTCTCATTTCTCAACTCACTCCTATCGCCAACTCAGTTAATGTTGGTTCTATAACAAAACTCTTAGGTAAGTTTAAGTGGCAGAGCAATATATTATCTATCAAGTTGTCAAAGCATGACATAGTAGTTGTTTCCGGAGACTATCATTATTTATCAAATTTACTTCTTTTGATAAAATGTAAGTTACTATCTGTGAAAGTTATTGTTTGGACTCAATTTTATTCTTCTTCATCTAATTCTTTGCTAGCTAAATATAGAATGAAGCTTTCTTCATTGGCTAATGGGATTCTGTTCTATTACCATGAGGAGGCGATAAAATTCCGTGGAAATAAATCCTGCAGTTTGTTTTACTTGAATAATTCTATAGACTCAACTGAGATTACATGTTTGCGTGAGAAATATATACCATCTCAACGTAAGAATCGTATTGTCTATATTGGAAGATTGACGCATAAATCAAATATACTTCTTTTGATCCGCTCCATTTCCTTAATGCCGACACTTTGTTTAGATATTATAGGCGCAGGACCTCTACTTGAAGAGGCTAAAACTCTAACTCTTGATCTCGACCTATCAGACCGTATTTCTTTCTTAGGTGAGATTTCTGATGAAAAATCAATCTCCAGTGTTATGAATAACGCTTTGTTTTTTGTGTACCCTGGTTCAGTTGGACTTAGCTTGTTACACGCAATGGCATATGGCCTCCCAGTTGTGATTCATGATAATGAAAAATCACATATGCCAGAATATTTTGTCTTTAAGAACAGCATGAATGGACTAGTATTTAAATACAACGATATTCATTCGTTGGCCAATGTTTGCACTCAATTATCCAGAGATTTTCCTTCTCTCTCGAAGTTCTCCCAGAATAACATAGATTTGGTTACCCAAAAATATAACGTTGATTCCATGGCTCAAAACTTTATTTCTTGTGTAAATACCGTTGTTAATGATTAAATCTTTTAAGAAATCCACCAAACCATTGATTTATGCTTCTAATTTGCATGTTGGAGGTGGTGTTCAAGTTGCATCTTCGTTTGTAAACGACTGCATCTCTGGCTCTTTCGATTGTGATATGCGTGTCTCTACTGCTGTTATGTCTCAATTAACGACAAAACTTATTGACTTTAACAACAATATTTCTGTTTATAACTCTTTTGGGCTCTCTTCGTTGTTTGATTTCAATGTTTCGATACTTAATTATCGTTATCATACTATTTTTGCAGTTTTTGGTCCTTTTTATAGCCTTACTAAGCCTAAACTATTAATATCCGGTTTTGCACAGCCCTGGATTGTTTATCCCAATAATGAGGTTTACCGCCGACTCTCTGTTTCTTCAAGGCTCAAAATTCGTATTAGAAACTTTGTCCAAATTATTTTTTTTTCAAGGGCTGATATACTTGTTGTAGAGTCTGAAAATGTAAAAAACATGCTATCTAAAAGGTATTTTTTTAAGGACAAAGTTATTTCAGTTGTCCCTAATCGATTGTCTAGTGTATTTTGTAATGAGTCTAGCTGGCGTAAATTAGACTATATACCAACGCCAGGAGAATACAGAATTGGCTATTTAGGTAGGGCATATTTACATAAAAATTTATCTATCTTGCCGGCTATTGCTAAAGTACTTAGAGACTCTTATAATCTTAAAGTTAAATTTTGTGTAACATTAACTGACTCTGAATGGGACAGTTTAGGCTATGAGTTTAGACAGGCTTCTGTTAATTATGGACCTCTTAAAATTTACGAATGTCCATCATTTTATGAGCAAGTTGATGCCTGTATATTTCCAAGTTTACTTGAATGTTTCTCCATTATGCCGATTGAATCAATGTTTATGGAAAAGCCGATTTTTGCCTCTGATAGAGATTTTGTTAGGGCTTCTTGCGGTGAATATCCTTTTTATTTCGATCCAAACTCTCCATGTGATGCTGCATTAAAAATTTTTGAGTATTTTCAAAATATGGATAGTTATTCAGCTCGAATTTCAGGTGCTAAGAATTTTGTCCAAAATAACTATTTTGATCCTATGGATCGTAGTACTTCATATTTTGATTTAATTGGGAGCTAATTTTTTTTAAAAATGTTGAATAATTCAAAGTTATTAATTACAGGTGGAACAGGGTCTTTTGGTAATGTTGTGTTGCGTAGGTTTCTTGATTCGGATATTTCGGAGATATGTATCTTTAGTCGTGATGAAAAGAAGCAAGACGATATGCGCAAGCGTTACAACAACCCAAAACTAAAATTTTATCTAGGTGATATTAGAGACTTTAATGCTATTAACAGTGCTATGAGAGGTGTTGATTATGTTTTCCATTCGGCCGCATTAAAGCAAGTCCCTTCTTGTGAATTTCACCCATTGGAAGCGGTTAAAACTAACGTGCTTGGAACAGAGAATGTTTTAGAAGCCTCTATTCAAAATAATGTTAGTAAAGTTGTATGTTTAAGTACTGATAAAGCAGTGTACCCCATAAATGCCATGGGAGTTTCGAAAGCTCTAATGGAAAAAGTTGCTATTGCAAAGTCCCGAAACACTTCAAATACCTCAATTTGCATTACTCGTTATGGAAACGTAATGGCCTCTAGAGGCTCTGTAATACCTCTATTTGTCGACCAAATAAGACAGGGAGTGCCACTGACATTAACCAATCCCGATATGACTCGGTTCATGATGACACTCGATGATGCGGTTGATCTTGTTATGTATGCGTTTCAAAATGGCAATCCAGGGGATACATTTGTACAGAAAGCTCCAGCGGCAACTGTTGAAGTTTTGGCAGTGGCCCTTAGAGAGTTACTTAAAAAGCCCGATCATCCTTTGGAGCTTATTGGTACTCGTCATGGTGAAAAGCTATACGAGTCTTTATTGAGTGTCGAAGAGATGGCTCTTGCTGAAGATTTAAATGATTATTATAGAATTCCGCCAGATTTAAGGGACTTAAATTATTCTAAGTTCATTGATAAAGGAGATGCTAAATTATCAGAATCTAATGACTATAATTCTCATAATACATACAGACTTAATGTGGATGAAATGAAGCAAATACTTTTAAAACTCCCTTTTATTGTTAAAGCGTCTGAAGGTACCTTTACCGATCCTGATTTCTAAATTATGAAAGTTTTGGTAACCGGTGCTGATGGTTTTATTGGTAAAAACCTCTGTTTTCATCTGATTGAGCAAAATTTTCAAGTTTTGTCTTTTATAAGAGCATCTGACTCTGACTTGCTTGAGGAGTTTGTTTCTCAAGCAGATGCCATCGTTCACTTGGCCGGAGAAAATAGACCGGTCGATCCTGCAGAGTTTAGGGTTTCTAATGTTGGATTGACAAAAGTGATTTGTGATCTAGTTCGTAAATTTAAGAAAGATGTTCCTATTATCTTTGCATCTTCTATTCAGGCTGATCTAGAAAATCCCTATGGCTTGAGTAAATTGGCAGCCGAAGACCTATTAAAGAATCTAAAGAATGATACAGGGATAAAGCTATCGATCTATCGTCTACCCGGTGTCTTTGGCAAGTGGTGTAAACCCAATTACAATTCTGTTGTAGCTACTTTTTGCAACAACATTGCTCGTGACCTGCCTATTAGCATAAGCGATCCGTCCACCAAGTTGCAGTTGGTTTATATAGATGATGTAGTTGAGTCATTTATAAAATTTATATTGAAACCAGACATTTTCCCTGATTTATACTGCAATATTGAGAAGCAATACGAAATTAGACTTGGAGAGTTGGCAGATCAGATTGTTAGCTTTAAATCGGTCAGGGAAAACTTGGTTATAGAGCAAGTGGGAAACGGTCTAGTTCGTGCCTTATATGCAACTTATCTTAGCTATTTACCCACTTTCGATTTTAGCTACTCATTGCCTAAATACAGTGACGAGCGTGGCAATTTTATTGAAATTCTGAAGACTAAAAATAGTGGTCAATTTTCATATTTTACTGCTCACCCAGGCATGACTAGAGGTGGGCACTATCATCATACTAAGACAGAAAAGTTTTTAGTTATTCGTGGAGAGGCTAAATTTAAATTTAAGCATATAGCTACTAAAGAGATTTATGAGTTAACTGCAAACAGTGATTCTCTCAAGGTTGTAGATACAATCCCTGGTTGGTCACATGATATTACTAATATTGGTGATGATGAATTGATTGTGCTACTTTGGGCTAGTGAAATCTTTGATCATGATAGACCAGACACTTACAATGTGGATTTAGATTGAAAATGAAAAAGTTGAAAGTTTTAACTGTGGTTGGGACGCGTCCTGAAATTATTCGCTTATCTCGAGTTATGGCTGCGCTAGATCGCCATTGTGAACATGTTATTGTGCATACAGGTCAGAACTATGATTACGAATTAAATGAAATTTTCTTTGGCGATTTAGGAATTAGAAAGCCAGATTACTTTTTGGATGCTGCAGGCTTAACGGCTTCTGAGACGATTGGAAATGTGATTATTGAGGTTGATAAAATTTTAGAGAAAGTAGCTCCTGAAGCTGTCCTCGTTCTAGGGGATACGAATAGTTGCATGTCATTGTTTCCAGCCAAGCGTAGAAAGATACCAACATTTCATATGGAAGCTGGAAATAGGTGTTTTGATCAGCGTGTTCCAGAGGAGATAAATCGTCGCTTAGTAGATCACTTGGCTGATATTAACTTGACTTACAGCAGTATTGCTAGAGACTATCTTTTAAGTGAAGGTTTGCCGCCAGATATGATTATTAAGACAGGTAGTCCAATGTTTGAAGTGTTAAATTTTTATCAAGCAGGTATTAATAGTTCAGATATCTTGGCTCGTTTAAGGTTAAAAGAATATGGTTTTTTTGTTGTTAGCGCTCATCGAGAAGAAAATATAGAGCCTGATGAGAATTTTTTAAGTTTGATAAACTCACTTAACAAAATTTCAGAAAATTACCAGATGCCAATTATTTTTTCTACCCATCCGAGAACACGAAAACGCATTAAAGAGACTGGGATTAAATTAAATTCAGCAATTCAGTTGTTAAAACCACTGGGCTTTAAAGACTACAACAAGCTACAAATATCTGCAAAGGCAGTATTGTCAGATAGTGGGACAATCAATGAAGAGTCCTCAATTATGAATTTCCCGGCGCTTAATTTACGAGAAGTGCATGAAAGACCAGAAGGAATGGAGGAGGCTGCAGTCATGATGACTGGGTTGAATAGTGAGAGAATTCTGCAAGGTTTGGCTATTTTGGAATCGAAAACCAGGAATGAGGTTCGATTTGTTAGAGAGGTGAGTGATTATTCCATGCCAAATGTTTCGGACAAGATAGTAAGGATAATACATAGCTATACAGACTATGTGAACCGAGTTGTTTGGAAGAAGTATTAAGTGAATTTTAAAAGATATGATTCAGCCATCATTAATCGTGGCTTTTGGCCACAAAACCAAATTATCGGCGAGGCTTTGTTGCAACTTTCAGAGATGATAAGTGATAAAGGAATGAGCGTTGTTGTTATCGCTCAAGGTGATAATAATTCAAAAGAAATGGCGCGTAATCTTGGCAGAGGGTCGGGTACACTCTTTCAATTATGTAAATCTAGAAGCAATTCCTCCTCTACGCTTTTGCTACGTATTTTTGATGCTATGATATTCATGATATGGGTATCTTGGAGTTTATTATTAACTCGACCAAAGAAGATATATGTCGCAACCGATCCACCTATTTTGATACCTTTTATTGTTTTTTTATATTCAAAGGTTTTTAAAGCTTCTTATACATATCATGTTCAAGATATACACCCAGAAGCAGCACATGTGGCAGTAAAAATAAATCCAGTGCTTTATTCATTATTGAGAATAGTCGATAGTTTAGTGTTAAGACACTCGACAAATATTATTACTATTACAAAAGTAATGAAAAATGAAATTATTACTAGATCCGGAGCAAAGTGTAATATCCAGCTTATCAGCAATCCGACAGTTGAAACAAATAATTTTAATGAGGATAAAGTCAAGGGTTTTGTCTTTTCGGGAAACGCTGGAAGGTTGCAAAAAATTCCGTTGCTGCTTGAAAGTATTAGAGAGTACAGAGACCGAGGAGGAACACTACCTTTCTTGTTTATTGGTGCAGGGCTCCACTCTAGCAAAATTCAGTTATTGTCCAAAGAGTATAATGATATAACGTATCAAGGACAAGTGCATGCAAAAATGGCTAATGAGTTAACTGCAAAATATGAATGGGCATTGCTGCCTATAGAGGATGAAGTTACAAAATATGCCTTCCCCAGCAAATTATCCTCATATGTATTTTGTGGTTCAAACATATTGGCAATATGCTCAAGCTGGACATCCGTTGCCAAGTGGGTAGTCAGTCATAATTACGGTATAAACGTATCTCCATATATTGACAATATAGTCAAAGCTTATTTTAAGATCGAAAACGGACTAACTGTTGACTCAGGAGAAAGAGAAACAGATAAGTTTTCTATCAAAAATTTTGTAGAAAGTATATATGCAGTTATGTTTGACAAACCAGACAGCGCCATATAAATCTAGTTATCGAAACTAAAAATGAAGCGATTATTTGACATTTCTTTTAGCATTTTATTACTGGTGATTTTATCGCCATTATTGGTATTAATTGCGGCTCTAGTATGGGTCTTTATTGGTCGACCAGTGCTGTTTTCACAGATTAGGCCAGGCTTAAATAAAAAACTTTTTACATTGATTAAATTTAGGACGATGACTAATGAAACAGATTCCAATAGAGTGTTGCTAGAGGATAGTTTGAGGCTGAATAAGTTTGGGAAGTTTCTACGATCAACAAGTTTAGATGAACTTCCAGAATTATGGAATATTCTAAAAGGAGAAATGAGTTTTGTAGGGCCTAGACCACTATTAGTGGAGTATTTACCTTTATATAACAATCAACAAAAGAGAAGGCATAGTGTCAGGCCTGGAATTACAGGCTGGGCGCAAGTTAATGGCAGAAATGCAATTAGTTGGGGCGAAAGGTTCGAACTGGACATTTGGTACATTGACAACAGGTCCTTCTTTTTGGATGTGAAGATATTGTGGCTTACAGTAAAGAAGGTGGTTTCAAGGAGTGACATCTCGGCAGAAGGTGAGGTAACTATGCCACCATTTAAAGGGGATACAGAATGAAGCGAATTTTAGTAGTTGGAGCTACTTCTGGAATTGGTAGAGCCTTATCTAAAAGGCTTGCTAAAAAAGGTGTTGAAGTGTTTCTTGTTGGGAGAAATGAAGCACTTCTGTCTGAGTTGGTTTGTAAGTTAAACGGTGGTGGGCATGACTATTTTTGTGCGGATCTCTCGCTTGAAAATAGTCTGGATAAATTTGTAATTGATAGAAGTTTTGATGGAGTTGTATATTGCGCGGGACAGGAGTCTTTATTGCCTTTGAGGTCTATTTCATATAAGCGGTTTTCTTCAATGATGAATTTACACGTATTTAATTTTTTAAACATCGTCAAGAGTATTTCCAAGTTCAAGGGGAGAGGAAGCAAAGATCCCTGCAGTATTGTTGGCATGTCTTCTTATGCTGCTCGGAATGGAGGAAAGACGCAGACTTTGTACTCCTCTAGTAAGGCCGCCATGGAGGCATTAGTTAGGCCGTTGTCAATAGAATTGCTGGAGCAGAATATTCGCATCAACACCATTTCCCCTGGACTGGTAAATACCGAGATGACAAAAAGATGGGCGCAGTCTATCAAGCTACCAGAAGAGGGACTATCTTCTAGACAATGGATGGGAATGGCCGATGTAGATGATGTAGTGAATTTGATTTACTTTTTATTGAGCGACAAGTCAAAACATATTGCAGGTACAAATATTGATATTAATGGCATTGGTCCAGTCACTTTGTTAGATTGATAACTTTATTGAACAGATATGGCATTTTTAAATTTTAATAACATGGTTGTAAGGGGTGTTGCTTGCAGTGTCCCAAAACAAATTCGATACTCTAGTGAGTTTGAGCACTGGCTAGGAAAGGATGGAGTAGATAAATTTATTGAGAATGTCGGAGTTGTATCCGGGCATGTGACTTCCTCAGAACAAACTGCGGCTGATTTGTGTTTTGATGCTGCTAACAGACTATTGAACGAGCTGGAAATAGACAGAGGAGCCATTGATATTTTGCTTTTTGTAACACAAACCCCTGATTATATTGCACCTTCATCTGCGTGTGTTTTGCAACATAGGCTAGGTTTGTCAGAAAGTTGCGGAGCTTACGATATAAATTTAGCATGTTCTGGCTATGTTTATGGCCTTTCTTCGGCCATGGGGTATTTATCTTGCGGCTCAAAGAAAGTGCTACTTTTGGCTGGTGATACCGTTAGTAAACATTGTTCGCCAGAGGATAGAGCTTTGACCATGCTGTCTACAGATGCTGGCACGGCAACTTTGATCGAGTATGGCGAGTCAGACGATAGTATGTTCCATTTAAAAACTCTAGGTAAGGGTTTTAAAAGCTTGATCGTACCATCTGGTGGTTATAAACATAGAGTAGGGACTTTAAAGAGAACGGACAGAGGTGGCGGCACATGTAGAAATGACTATGATGGATATATGAATGGCGCAGATGTTTTTAGATTTTCCATTTCTGAAGTTCCGAAAATGTACAATGAGTACATAATGCACTTTGGGGATTCGGCCATAGAATTTGATACACTCTTTATGCATCAGGCAAATTTGTTCATCATAAAGCACATTAGCAAAAGACTGAAAGTGAACATGTCATCTGTGCCTGTTTCCATGGATCGTTATGGAAATACTGGGGCTGCAAGTATTCCGACTACGATATGTGATTTTTATGCAAGTGATGAGCCACAATTAATCGATGAAACTGTGGGAGTTTGTGGTTTTGGTATAGGACTATCTCTAGGCTTTGGAAAGGTGCACTTAAAACAGTGCACCGTTTTGCCAATTAAAACAACAGATGTGACTTTTGACGACGAGATTGGCAATATCGACTCAGAAACATTAGGTTTTTTGGAAAAATGATTATTTTGAATAGTGATAATTTGAACAATAATGCACTCATGTCTTCCAAGTACGGAAATATTACATATGGAGAGTGTATCGAATATAGTGAGAGGTTTAAAAATAAGATCCATAAGCATAACGGCCTTGCCGTATTAAGGGCGGCAAATCGGTTAGGAAGTGTATTGAGTTACATTGCTCTGATTGAGTGCAAGATCCCAGTTCTTCTTGTTGACAACAGTACTAGCGATGAAGATTTTGAGAATATTATTGAGGAATATTGTCCAGATTACGTTATTGACAACACTATAAAGACACTAGATGGTTTTCAGCAGATTGAGGATATATTCACATATGTAGTATTAAAACGTGAAATTTCTTTGAAAGTGGAAATTAATCCAGATTTAGCATTATTGCTTCCGACGTCTGGCAGTACCGGTTCTAAAAAATATGTAAGAATTTCTAGAGATAATATTTTGAGCAATACAAACTCTATTATGCAGTATCTTAAAATGTCTAGTTCTGATATCGCCATAACTACAATGCCTATGAGTTATACATATGGTTTGTCACTAATTAATACGCATTTGAAAGTTGGGGGAGGAGTAGTTATTACTGAATCTACCGTTTTTGATAGAGATTTCTGGAAGCTATTGGACGAATATAAAGTTACCTCTATTTCAGGGGTTCCGTATTTTTGGCAGCTTTTATTAAAAGCTGGGTTTGATAGAAGAACTATAACCTCACTTCGTTATATTACTCAAGCAGGAGGTAAGCTAGATACTAAAACTAAGCGAAAAATTTTAAAACTCTCTGATATTAGAGAGCTGGAATTTTATGTGATGTACGGCCAGACAGAAGCTACTGCAAGGATGTCTTACGTTCCTCCAGAAATGCTTGAGTCAAAAATTGAAAGTATTGGTATAGCTATCCCTGGGGGGAGATTTGAAATTTTAGACCTAGATCCTGATTCCGAAATAGGGGAGCTGGCCTATAAAGGAACAAATGTTACTTTGGGTTATGCCAAGTCGTCAGATGATTTGGCAAAAGGCGATGAAAGACATGGTATTTTGAGAACTGGTGATATGGCAAAGGTGGATAGTGACGGGTATTACTATGTTGTTGGAAGAAACAAGAGATTTGGCAAAGTCTTTGGTGTAAGAATCTCCCTAGATGAGTTAGAAAGTTATATGGAGGAAAAGTTCGAATCTTGCAGTTTTTTAATTTCTATTGCCGATGAGTCTTTAGTAGTTCAATATAGCGGAACTATTGATCAGAGTTTGTTGCTAAAGTCTTTAGCCAAAAAGACAAATATAAATATTAACGCATTTAAGTTGTTGCCGGTGGATAGCATTAATAGAAGTGCTAACGGGAAAAAAGTTTATGTCTAAAGCTATAATACTTGGTGCTGGTGGATTTGGACGAGAAGTTGCCGACACTCTACGTTCCGTTAAAAATTCGGCAGACATTTCCTTTCTTGATGATTCTATAGAGAGCGGAACTATAATAAACGGAGTTGAAGTGCTAGGAAAGCTCTCCACTTTACCTACTTTTTGCCAAGAGCAAACTCAAGTATATATAGGTATTGCAAGTCCTGATATCAGAAAATATTATATCGAGAAATATAGTGATATATGTCAACTGCCACCTTTGGTGCATCCAACAGCTGTTATTTCTAGCTATAGTGTTGTGTCTTACGCGTCAATAATTCAAGCGCATACGGTTGTTGCAAACAATTCAATTATTAACCAAGGCGTTATTTTGAATGCGCATAGTGGCATAGGTCATGACGTTGTTGTGGGTAGCTACAGCTGCATAAGTGGCGGGTGCGATATAGCTGGTGGCGCCTCTCTAGGGGAGTCTAGCTTTATGGGCACAGGGTCCAGAATATTGCCAAATGTTGATGTCGGCGATAACGCCTATATTTGCGCAGGTAGCGTAGTTATGAAAAGTGTTGAAGATAAAGGGCAAAAAATTATGGGAAATCCATCTAAGATAATAGGGGTAAATTATGGATAAAAACGAAAAAATAAAGCTTTTTTCTGAGGATGTGCTAATGGCAGGAGATATTGCACTAGATGAAGACACTCTTCTGGAAAGTTTGTCAGAATGGGATTCTATGGCGGCGCTGTCTCTAATTGCCATGCTGGAAGAAAAGTTTTCTCGAGTTGACATCGGTGGTGAGGAGATATCCGGACTAATCAAGGTTTCAGATGTGTTGGTTTTAATGGAGAATGTGAGTGAATAATTTTGATAAATACGAAGAGATTTTTGGGTCAGCCTTCCAATATGAAGGTGATGTTACTAAATTAAAGTATCAAGAAATACCGGCTTGGGATAGTGTCGGTCATATGCAGTTAATAGCATTGATTGAAGATGCGTTTGATATTGAAATGGATATTGATGATATTATCGATTTGTCTAGTTTTGACAAAGGTGTTGAAATATTATCTAAGTATTCTGTAGTCCTGGACAGAGCGTGAAAAATATTTTTTTACCGATGGATGTTGGGGGTATAAAGCAATATCAACAAAATAGATACCCCCTTCTTTTTGTGGATCAAATTATTGATTTAATTCCTGGAGAGTCTGCAACTGGAATAAAAAATTTTTCATACAATGAGTGGTTTTTCCCAGCACATTTTGATGATGATCCAAATGTTCCTGGGTTTATTCAAATAGAGGCTTTAGTTCAGGTTTTCATCATGACCTTCTTATCAATAGATGAATTTAAAGGCGAAAAGACTAATTTTGTTAAAGCCGATAATGTTGTCTTTAAACGAAAGATCATTCCTGGGGAGAAATTGGTAGTTGAGGCGAAGTTAGACTCGTTCCGAAGAGGAGTGGCAATAGGGTCTGCAGTTGGTCGGGTTTCTGACGAGGAGGCGTGTGGCGCTAGTTTTGTAATTGCAGTTCCAAGTTATCTCGAGAAGTTTAAGCCCAGGCAGTAGTTGTGAGAGTTGCTGATTATATATTTGAAAGGTTGTCTAATATAGGTGTTCGTAACGTATACCTAGTGACAGGAAGAGGTGCGCTTTTTTTAACAGATGCCGTTGCCAAAAATAAAAAACTTAACCACTTTCCCATGCATCACGAACAGTCTTGTGGATATGCCGCTGCTGCCGAGGCGCAGCTAACAAATAGCATGAGTGCTTGTTTGGTGTCTACGGGATGTGCGTCTACAAATGCACTTACTCCAGTTTTGTCAGCTTACCAAGACAGTCTTCCTGTATTTTTTATATCAGGCCAGAACATTCTCCATGAGACCTCCAGATATAATAAAAATTCAATTCGAACGTATGGCCAGCAGGAGGCGGATATTATTGAAATAGTAAAACCTATCACTAAGTATGCACATATGGTGACGTGTTCAGATGAGGTCCCTCACGTTATGGATTCGGCAATATCTCACGCTCTTTCCGGCAGAAAAGGTCCCGTATGGATCGATGTTCCGTTAGATATACAAAGTGCGTCATTAGATATATTGCCAGAAGAGTGTGAGACAAAGTTAGACACTCAAGACTGCTTACCCGATGCTTCTGATATTAAATTTATTATTGAGCAACTTTCTTCTGCCAGCCGCCCTGTAGTTTTAATAGGTTCTGGCGTACATTTATCGAACGCATCTGCGAAATTAATATCATTTATCGAACGCAATAACCTACCTTTAGTTTATGCTCCAAGTGCTCCAGACGTGGTTCCATTGGAACATGAAAACTCTATTGGATCGTTAGGCTCTATGGGGTGTTCACGGGCAGGAGCTTTCACAGTTCAAAACTCAGATTTTCTTCTTGTTTTGGGTAATAGATTAAATTCATATGTAACTGGCCCAGACTTTTGTACTTTTGCTAGAGAGGCTAGAATTTTTGTTGTAGATATTGACAAGGTGGAGCATACCAAAAAAGGAGTGAAGATAGATCGATTCATTCATTCGGATATCGGCTATTTTTTGGATCAAATACCTGAAAGGAAGTTGACAAAGAGCCTTGTAAGTTCTTGGCTAGAAGTGGCCAGAGATTGGAAAGAGAATTACAAGTCTGTTGACTATTTTAAATTTACTGAAACTGTCGATTTGTACGACTTGTCAAGAGCCTTATCCAACACGCTACAAGAGAATGCTACTTTGATTACAGATTCTGGTTTTGCAGAGGTAATAATTCCATCAAATATGAATTTTTCCCATGGTAAGCAGTCTGTTCATCCAATCTCGCAAGGCGCTATGGGTTTTGCATTACCTGCGGCTGTTGGTGTTTACGCTTCACATCCGGATCGACAACTTGTCGTTGTTGTGGGAGATGGGTCAATAATGATGAACTTACAGGAGCTTCAAACACTTAAGCATTTTTCTATTCCTGTGAAAGTGATTGTTCTTAATAACAATGTTTACTCCATTATTAGAAGGCGCCAGAAAGAATTATTTAGAAAAAGAACAATTGGAACTGATGACTCTAATGGGGTGTCCATTCCAGATTTTTCCAAGTTGGCAGAAACCTTTGGATTTAAGTATTTTTCGATAGAAAACTCTGTAGATTTGGAAAGTGGACTGCAGAAGGCTTTAAATGCCGATGGCCCAGTTCTATGTGAAGTTCTCTGTAGAGAAGATCAACAGTACCTTGAACTGTCTTACGGTCGAAACTCTGAAGGAAAATTTGTAAGGCGTCCCTTAGAGGATCAGTACCCTTTTTTGGATCGAGATGAGATTAGATCGCAAATGATAATTCCATTTTTAGATTAGTAATATAAGTTCTATAGTGAAAAAAATATGAAATTAAGAAATGATAGAGAACTGGGTTTGGATTATGATCCGTACTTCATAGCAGAACTCAATAGTAGTCATTTAGGAAAAATTGACTTAGCCTTTGAAATGATAGAAGCAGCAAAGGAGAGTGGTATTGATTGTGTTAAGTTTCAATCTTGGTCCGAATCTAGTTTATATTCAAAGACATATTATCAGGCGAATCCCATTGCTAAGAGATTCGTCAAAAAGTTTTCACTATCGTCTTCTGAATTGAGAAAATTGGGTGATTTTTGTAAAGATATTGGAATTAGCTTCTCATCTACGCCCTATTCTGAGGAGGAGGTAGATTTCTTGGTTGATCAACAGGATGTTCCCTTTATTAAAATTGCATCTATGGAAATAAACAATCATAGCTATCTTGATTATATAGCCAGGAAAAATATTCCAATTATTTTGTCTACTGGTATGGCAAACATGGAAGAAGTGGATTCAGCTTTTAAAGTTATCATGGAGTCAGGTAATGAAAATCTTGGATTATTGCATTGCGTATCCATATATCCCGCCCCTGAAGAGAGAATAAATCTTAATAACATCACTACTTTTTTAGACAAATATCCATCAATAGTTATTGGGTATTCTGATCATACAACAGGACTTGGAGCGCCAGTTTCAGCGGTTGCACTTGGCGCCAGAATTATTGAAAGGCACTTTACTTTGGATCCTACAGCTGTAGGTATGGATAACCAAATGGCAACTAGCCCGTCTGACATGGGACGAATAGTTAAAGCTTGCAAAGAATCTTTTAGAGCACTAGGTAGTTATAAGAGGAGTTTGTCTGCAGATGAATTAGATCAAAGGTTAAGCATGAGAAGGAGCCTGGTCGCTAAATGTGATATGAAAGAGGGAGAGGTTCTCACCAAAGAAAAAATTATTTTTAAAAGACCAGGTAGTGGGATACCTCCAACTTCTTTAGATAGCGTTATTGGTATGAAATTGACAAGAGCTATAGAAAGCGATGAAATGATTACTGTAGATTATTTGGATGATAAGGTCGATAACAACCCTGAATAGGAAAGCAGGCCGCGGCCATGTAATTCTAATACATGGATTATTTGCCAATAGCGGGTACTGGCTACCCTACTTACGCATGTTTAAAGATGAAAAGATTTCCTTGGTTGATTTGGATTATGAACATCTGTTGGAATCTAGGTCATTGGAATATGTATTGTCTGAATTAGAAGGGATAGGCGCCAATAAGGTGATAGGTCATTCTTTTGGAAGTGTTTTGGCTAGTAAAATGCAATCGAGTGTTGTTACGCACCTCATATGCCCTGTATTGTTCTCTGGTCGAAAAAACGAACAGGCTTTTAAGCAAGAATTAAAGGTGAGGTTAAAAGATGTTGAATCTAAAAATATTTCTGAAATATTAAGATTATCCGGAATGTTCATAAAAGACCTGAATGGCATGTCAATCGATAGGAATAAGGTATATTCCCACTTGCCCTTCATTGATCTTTTTTTTGAATATAGCATCCCAAAAGAAGTAAGAGTGAGTTATTATCAAGGCGATCATTTTGATATTTATCAGGCTGTATCTAACATTCAAAACACATCGAAAGAAGAATTAATTTTGTGATTAAGATAGAGGATTTGATAGATTTTGATGCGCCTTTTTCTTTGTCTGGAGAGGAGAAGGACATGCTTTTTTTGAATAGCATGAACACCCTCTCCCAATATCACTCGGACAAGTGTGAAAGATACAGAAACTTGTTATCAGGTTTAGGTTTTAATCTTTCCTTTTCCAAGTTGGAAGACGCTCCATATATTCCAGTTCGGCTGTTTAAGCATATAGATTTAATGAGTATCTCTAGAAATGATATATTTAAAATTCTCACCTCAAGTGGAACAAGTGGCGCAGCCGTATCGAGAATTTTTTTGGATAAAGAAAATGCTGGAATGCAGGTTAAAGTTTTAAAGTCGATTGTTTCAAGCTTTATAGGCAAAGATCGAAAAAAAATGCTTGTCGTTGACGACTCTAATATTTTAACTAGGAGAGATACGTTTTCAGCGAGAGCCGCGGGAGTTCTTGGATTTTCAATATTCTCTAAAGGCGTTATTCAATATACCCATAATCAAGATTTGGAGTTTGATTATAAGTCGGTTGTCAATTTTATTAACGAATCCAAGGGATCTGGCGTATTAATATTTGGATTTACATTTTTGATTTGGAAGCTGCTGGTGCAAGAGTTAATTAATCAAAATATGAAGCTTGACTTTGGCGAGAAATCGATTATGTTTCATGGCGGGGGCTGGAAAAAATTAGAAGAAGAAAAGGTTGAGAGCCACCTCTTTAAAAGTTGTGTTCGGGATAGGTGTGGACCAATAGATATACACAACTATTACGGCATGGTTGAGCAAACAGGGTCGATCTTTGTGGAGTGTTCGCAAGGCCATCTCCATGCTTCAAACTTTTCAGAGGTTATTATTAGGGATCCGATTACCTTTGAACCTCTCCCGTATTTTTCAGAAGGTGTTATTCAATTATTGAGCTTGCTTCCTGTGTCTTATCCAGGGCACTCTATATTGACAGAAGATGTTGGCTACATTCTGGGAAAAGATGATTGCAAGTGCGGCATGAATGGAACGTATTTTCATGTTACTGGCAGATTGAAGAGTGCTGAATTAAGGGGTTGTAGTGACACAAGAGTTATTTAACAAGACAGAAATGGAGCTCACTTCTATAATTCCTAATGTAGAACTAAAGGGTAATTTTTTAGAAAAGATTAGAAGTGTAGAAAACGAAAAACCTTTTTCCGAATATTTGATTAACTTTGTACAAAATTTTTCAAAGAGGTTGTTAACACATCCATCCATTAGGGATTATCCAGAGCTTGCAGTCCTTGGCTATAGGTTCAGAAAAAGTATAGTTTTAAAAGAGAGGGAAAATTTCTTTAAAAATTGTGATACGCATATAAATAGACCTGTTGGTCTGGTGTTTCATGTTGCACCTTCAAATGTAGACTCAGTTTTCTTGTATTCTGGTCTTATATCTTTTCTCTTAGGGAATGTAAACATAATAAGAATTTCACAAAATATTACGCCACAAACCAAGCTTGTGATTTCCATATTAAGAGAGCTTATGCTTTGTGATGATGATTTGTTGAATCGTATGGTTATTTGCACATATCCTCATGAGAGCAAGCTTTCTGAATATTTATCATTGAATTGCGATTTAAGGATGGTGTGGGGGAGTGATAGCACTATCAATAAATTTAAAGGTATTCCTACCGCGCCCCTGGGGAGGGAAGTAAGTTTCTCAAATAGGTTTTCTTTTTCCGTTATATCTACAGATTCCGTATTATCAGCAACTGATGGCCAGATCAAGGAGCTTGCTAATGACTTTTATAATGACAGCATGTGGTTTGGGCAGCAGGCATGCTCATCGCCACGAGCTATTTTTTGGGTTGGTTGTGATGATTGGAGGAAGGCATCTAAAAGATTCTGGAAGGAATTTAAAGCTATCTTAGAAATCAAAGAGTATGCCCAAACTGAGGGCGAAGCAATGGATAGATTTGTAGCTTCTTCTTTAATAGTATCTCAGAATAAATTGGCATTGGAGGAGCATCACAGTGTTCTGCCGGCTGTTGTAAAACAAATTGGCCGTGATTTTGGCGAAATAGATAGAAAGCACCATTGCGGAAATGGATTATTCTATGAATATGCAATTTCTGAGTTTTCTGAATTAAAGGCAAAAATTCATAAAGAAGATCAGACTATTAGCTTTTGGGGCTTTTCTAACAAAGAGATCAATGATTTAGTTGTCATATTGCCAACAGGATTTGTTGACCGAATTGTCCCAATAGGAAAGTCTCTCGATTTTTCGCATATTTGGGACGGGATAGACTTATACGATGTAATGATTAAGAAAACATTGGTGATTAGGTAAGTATGTGTAGAGAAAATAATGTATGGCCACACTATAGTAAACAAGAGGCCGACGCAGTAAGAGATGTTGTTCTTTCAGGCGATGTGAATTATTGGACTGGAAACATATGTCGTAAATTCGAAAAAGAATTTGCAATTTGGTCCGGATCTAAGTATGCAGTTGCATTGGCAAATGGAACATTGGCGCTCGATGCCGCATTTAATGCGTTGAACATTTCTGGAGGAGATGAGGTAATCGTCACTTCACGAACTTTTATTGGATCTGTGTCATCTATTGTAAATGCTGGTGCCACGCCAATATTTGTTGATGTAGATCGGTCAACTCAAAATATTGCACCAAATGCTATTTACCCTGCTATTACTGGCAAGACAAAAGCAATTGTTTGCGTTCACTTGGCGGGATTACCCTGTGAAATGGATGAAATCATGTCTATTGCTAATGAACATAACTTATATGTGATTGAAGACTGTGCTCAAGCTCACGGCGCTAAATATAAAGGTAAATCTGTTGGATCTATTGGTCACATAGGTTGTTGGAGCTTTTGTCAAGATAAAATTATGACCACAGGTGGCGAAGGTGGCATGGTCACCACTAATGATGAATCCTTGTGGCGAAAAATGTGGGAATATAAGGATCATGGTAAAAGTTATGAGGCAGTCTATAAGCGAGAGCATCCTGAGGGTTTCAGGTGGTTGCACGAGTCATTTGGCACCAATTGGCGCATGACTGAAATGCAAGCTGTTATTGGTCGAATCCAACTAAAGAGAATGCCAGATTGGCATAGTAAGCGTTTAAATAATGCTAACAAAATCTGGGATGCAGCAAGACAGTGTCAATTATTAAGAGTACCGGATATTCCCGAATATATTGAGCATGCAGCATACAAGTGTTATGTATTTGTTAGAGGAAGTGAAGAGCTACGAGACAAGATGATCAAAGAAATCAACGCCAAAGGAGTGCCCTGCTATTCAGGATCTTGCTCAGAAGTTTATCTGGAAAAAGCATTTGATAACACTGGTCTTAGACCTAAAGAGAGACTTCCAGTCGCCAAAGAATTGGGTGAGACCAGTCTCATGTTTTTAGTCCATCCAACTTTGACTGATGAAGAAATCCAAAAAACATGTGATGTTTTGACAGAGGTTGCTTTGGCTAATGATCTCGATGATCATTAATAATCATAGAATCATAGTTATTCCAACTTCTTAGGTATCTCATTCGGATTAAGAAATTGGTCGTTGATCTACAAAAGTGACAAAACGAAGCCAATGTTTTTGTTGTGATAAGAGGCATTATCGGAATGATTTGACTACGCAATCATGTCCGCTTTTATCTTCACCTGCTGCCGATTTCTTAAGAAATTAATCAAAACAATTGCAGAATTATCCACGTCATATTTCTCAAATACTCCATTGAAATCCTTAAAAGGACCTGATTTAATGAATACCTCTTCTCCTTTTTGATGAAGGCTAGTCAGATCCATTTGATCATTCATCACATCAACCACCTCTTTTAGTTCACCAATCGTCTGATCGCTCGCATTGGCGAAAGACATTTCAAAGCGAACGAAATCAATCACCCCCCTGGTGAATCATATGGACTGGTAGGTGTTACCCGATTTGGGTTTTATAAAAATATACCCAGGAAATATGACCTTGCCCTCTCGCTTGCCACAGGTGAATTTCGGTAGGAAGTATTCGATGGATTGGTTTCTGAGGTTCACTTCAGCGACCTCCTCCATTCGAGGTTTGGTCTTAACCAGATACCAGATCTTTACATGGAATTCCATTCTGTCATTATTATAACCATATTTAATTTAAGGTATCATAATGAGCTGAAAGCAATTAATACGCAAATAGACACATGGCAAGTAAAGAAGCTGAACAACTGGATGATGAGATTGATCTCTTTGAGTTAATGGAATCTCTTTGGAAAGAGAAGGTATTAATTGTTGCGATAACTGCCGTTATAATACTTATTGGTTTGGGTTATGCCTTGTTAACTCCTTCAACTTATGAGGCAAGAGTTGAAATCTTACCTCCTTCTATTTCAGATACTGCAGAACTTCGAAAGTTTGATATTTTAAAATCTTCACAGACACAGACACAGACACATACACAGACACAGACACAGATTTTTACAGGGTTTTTATCCATATTAAGATCGAATCAGCTAATTAATAAGTTCTTACTGGAAGAGGGTTTAATGAAATCTCTTTTTGAGAATGAAACAACTCATCAGAAAGCCAGAGAGAAACTTGATAACATGATGCAATTAGAGGTGCCAAAAAAAGGCCCTAAAAATGTGGCGTCCTTCAAATTTCAATATAGTGACGCAGAGCTAGCTGCAAAATTTGCAAATCAATTTGTTGAGATTGCTATAGGGCTTTACCGCACAAATATATCACTTGCGTTTGATTCTGAAAAAGATCAGAGAATCAAGCAACTAAATGATAAAAAAAACAGCTTAATCGCTACCCATGAATATCGCTTGGATCAGGAGATTACAAAACTAAAAGAAGCCTATTTGATTGCACAGAAATTAGATATTATTGAACCTCGAGAATCAAAAGATCAAACCGTAAAGACCGAGTCTCGCTCAAGTGTCTTAACTGAAGAGATGCGATATCTCTACACACAAGGCACCAAAGCATTAAATGCGGAGATTGAAACTGTCAGTAATCGTAAGAGGAACCTAAGTTTGGTCGATGGTTTAATACAAATTGAACAAGAATTGTCACTTCTAAATACTACATCGTTTGATGCTTCAAGAGTTATGCCTGTCACCATTGATTTAGCTGCTGAAACTCCAGAACATCGCATTAAGCCAAAGCGCACTTTAATTGTTTTACTATCAGGTGTCATTGGTGGGCTTTTAGCCATCATATTTGTGTTTATTCGAAATTTGGTTCGCAATCGCAAATCACATTCCTAATATTCTTCAAGTGTAAGATCCGGCTCTCAAGAAATGAAAACGCTTGATTCTGATGAACAATTCATGAG
>Ga0181566_10000322_pt1 | contig 36345 bp, 14 predicted proteins | sample 101ome_15_FD_133762 | JGI IMG/M metagenome (GOLD analysis project Ga0181566, IMG submission 133762) | Coastal salt marsh microbial communities from the Groves Creek Marsh, Skidaway Island, Georgia - 101402AT metaG (megahit assembly) | ecosystem: Environmental > Aquatic > Marine > Intertidal...
GAATCGTCTGTCGGATCTTTTGGAGTTCTAATAAAGATTTGACCTTCACCGACAGTATCTAAATAATCGAACAACCCATCTACACGACGATCAGTTTCCGTAAGATCGTCAATGTATAATTCTGTTGCTTGAGTAACATCAGCGTTATTGATTAACCAACTGTTGAGGCCAGGGAAACCTGCGGCTGTAGAGTTATTAAATTCCCATCTAAATGTTAAGCCACCACTGAATCCAAGTAGACCCTGTGGTCCTTGAATGCCCTGTAAACCTTGATGACCTTGTAAACCTTGAACACCTTGTCTACCTTGCAACCCTTGAATACCTTGATCACCTTGTACACCTTGGGCACCACCAATACCTTGAACGCCCGGATCACCTGTTCTTACGAACGTGATTCTAATATCTGCGTTATTCGTGAACGATGTTGCACCTGCAATATGGTTTACATCAAATGTATGATAACCAGTTGAGTCTACAATTTCCGTATAATTAAATGTAGCGAAATTAGTAATGTCGGCCGCATCAATAATTCTGAGAAGACCTTTTACACCACTTGCGTTAATGTCTAACTCTGTAAAGAGCGGAGAAAGATCATTTCCTGCATCATCAAGGTCGTCGATGTACATCTTAGTTGCTGAGCCAAAGGCAGCATTATCGAATCTTAAAATACCTTGGCCGGGATCGGCTGCTGATGTACTTGTGTCGAATGTATAGTCAAAGGTAAGGCCGCCGAAATCACCGACAGCACCTTGAAGGCCTTGCGTACCTTGAGGGCCCTGTACGCCTTGTACACCTTGAATACCCTGTCTGCCTTGAAGTCCTTGAACACCCTGGAAGCCTTGCGTACCTTGAGGGCCTTGGAAACCTTGCGCACCTTGTAGACCTTGAGCTCCTTGGATACCTGTAAAGCCTTGGAAGCCTTGGGTACCTTGAATACCTTGGTCACCAGTTCGGCTAAACGTAACAATAACTCGTGGGCTACCAGAATAAACGAGAGGTGTTCCTGTACCAACAAGGTGAGATACATCAATTTGTAACCAACCACCGTTATCAGTAACATCGGTAATTTGGAAAAGCTCGTACTTAGTAATATCACTTACTTGAGTAACTCTAATATAACCTTTCGAACTACCTGAAACAGAACCAAAGGATGCGATATAATCTGAAATATCAGTCGATGCACCTGCTTCAATAGCGTCAATATAAATCTCTGAAGTGTTTGATATTGTCGTATTATCATTAAACGCTATTGTTCCAAGGCCCGGATCTGCTTGCGCGGTAGAAGTTGTGTAATCATATTCAAAAGTTACACCACCATAAGAACCCGTTCTACCTTGGATACCGGTGAATCCTTGTAATCCCTGCACACCTTGAGGGCCCTGTACGCCTTGTACACCTTGGATTCCTTGTGGGCCTTGGAAGCCTTGGGTACCTTGGGCGGCTTGGGGACCTTGAATACCTTGCGCACCACCTTGGCTAAATGTGACGATACAATTTGGATCTGCAATAAGATCTGCCGATACAGCAGAACCTGCTACGTATGTTACGTCAAATGTAAACCAACCAGTGTTGTCGGTAATTTCAGTAACATCATAGAGTAAGAATTTGGTAGGATCACCAATGATGGTGATTCGCATATATGCTTTTGATCCACCGATAACATTATCAAGTGAATTAAAGAAAGCTGAGATGTCAGTACCAGAAGGTCCTGCTACATCATCGATATAAAGCTGAGTGGAGAGCGCTGCGTCTCCATTGTTATACTTAAAGTTTTGGTTGCCAGGATCTGATGCTGTTGAGTTATTAACAAAAGCGTACTCAAATGTTACACCACCATACGAACCAGCATAACCTTGAATACCATCATAGCCTTGAATACCTTGCACGCCCTGTGCGGCTTGAGGACCTTGAATGCCCTGTACACCTTGAACGCCTTGAATACCTTGTACACCCTGCGCGGCCTGAGGACCCTGTGTACCTTGCATTCCTTGGAAGCCCAAATCACCCTGTACACCTTGAATTCCTTGCGGGCCTTGATGACCTTGGAAACCTCTATAACCGCGAGATCCCTGAATACCCTCTTGACCAAGCGTACCCTGTAGACCCTGAATTCCTTGGTTACCTTGGAAACCCTGTACACCACGGAAGGAACCAATATTAATCCAATTCGTACCGTCCCAAATCCAAAGCTCATCGTCGGCTTCGTCAATAACACCGTCACCAATGTTTGGTGTAGGGAATGCGGCAGTGAGTGTGGCTTGAGGATCGCCTCCGGCGTCTACATCAGGTACTGATCCAATAATTGTGAAGCCTGGACCATAGTCACCTTGTAAACCCTGAACACCTTGGGATCCTTGAAATCCCGTAGTACCTTGCGGACCAGCACCAACGTCGACCCATTGCGTTCCATCTGAAAGTTTGATCGTCCCATTTTCTGCATAGACAATCGCACCTTCAAAAGGAGCCGGGTCCAATTGAATAGGAAATTCCTGTGGTATACCCTGTCCAAGTGTAATCGTCTTGGACCCGATAGATCTAAATCTAGTCGACATCGTACTCTTCCGCCTGACCTAATGTGAATGATAAAGTAGCGTCAAGTGATAAATCTGCGCCAGCCTTAGCTTCTAAAGTATCCCCAGAAGCAAAGAACTGACCATTAAGCGGGATCGGAATAGTATCATAGGCTGGTACTCTTAAGTTTCTTACTAAATAAAATTCTAAATTTTCTACGAAACGATATGCTTTCACATCGAGTGTTACAGTGTTTGCAGTTTTGTTAGAAACAATCAAAGGAGAAATAACTTCTCCAATGCCCGGCTCAATCGTAGTTGAACCACCGAACACAAGTTCTGGTACTTCAAATTTCGGAACATTAATTAGTTCTTGCCAGTTCGTAGACAATTCTAAGTTTTTTCCAACGGGCAACGCATCAGGGGCCTGAGTCGTTACAATAACTGTAATCCCCGTATTAGCTTCAGTGTAACTTGTGTATGACATGTCTTTATTTATCCTTTAAATGCTAGCTCTACTATTAGAAGCTCGTCTTGCAAGTTTTCTTACTGATGAAGTAAATGGTCGACCCTCGATTCTTCCTGTTCTACCATTAATTCTCAAACCTCGTGCAAAGTATTGGTTATTCAATTCATCGGCACCAGACCATCTTACCCTACCACCGTCTTCACTGAGTACCGAGGCCAACGCTGAAATTGGAAGACCAAGGTTTCTAAAGTTAAGTGGCAATGCGTTTCTGTTAACACCTGCCGATGCACCATTAAACTGGTGAGCAATCGATTCAACAAGAGATCCGAACACAAGCGTTTCAGGTCTCATTACGTTGTCAATCAATCCCCAGTTAATCAGGGCTTTGACCATATCTCTATGATCATTATCTGGTGCAAGAGTAACGAGATAATCTCTCATCTTCGCCCAAGCTTGTACAAACGAGTTCAACAAATCAACATTGTTTGGACCATCGTTTATCCATGTTGCACCATTCCAATAATATACATCCCCTGCGTAGTTACCTCTTACGTCTCCGGTAAATACTCCTGAAGTGTTGGCCATCGCATTATTTATGTCAGTAGCAACAATATATGCGTGGTTCTTCTTCACTGCAAGATCACCTGTTCTACTTTGAATCTCAGCCAATGCAGTCGTGTTATTTGAAACACTACCCATGTACTTCAGTCCAGTTGTTGTAGGATTAAAGACTGGGAATACATGCTGTCCATCAAAGTCAAAGAGCGCGGCAGTATAAGCTCGAGTTCTTTGTCTGTCCCCGTTATTCTGGTAATTATCACTAAGTGGTGGACCAGCCGGGTTAACGGTGCTAAAGTCTTGTCTAATTGCCTTCAGTAAGTTGAGACCATCTCTTCTCGTTAGATTAATGTCGATGTACTGATAAGTAGCATTGACAAATCTCACTGTATCAAAGGCGAGATCAATCTTATTGAACTCAAGTATAGAACTTACGTCTTTAACAACATCAGGTATCCAAGTATAATCAGGTTCCTCTATCGCAGGTAAGTATGTTGTATCATTATTTATCTGAGTAAGATAGAAGATATTTGCCAAATCTTCAACTTTATTTGCTTCGACTTCTGTACCCGTGCCACTCTTCACCATTTGGCCAGGATATCTGCCAAGAACGATGTCTTTACAAATGCGACCAAGATGCTGATAAGATCTTGCAGTAGGAACACGCTGATCTTCAGGAATGCGATAGATTTCGTTCCAGAAGTAGAAGTCTGCGTTCCATCTTGATGCTGTATTACCACCATAGTTAAGGTCATAACTAAATGCATCAAGGAGATAACCTGTATCTCTGCGACACTTATCTTTGTTGTAATCGAGTACATCAAACTCTCTATGCAAGAAGTGAATAAGATCTTGAGCTAATTCTTGCTTATTATCTTCGATCATCTCGGCTGTAGCAATAAGATCTGCTGCTATCCAAGATGTATCCGGCTCTTCAAGGACTGGTAGGCCATTTAGAGAATCATTTCTAATTACACTTTCAATAATTCCAGTTAAGCTTTGAGCCGAAGCACCTTCGGTTGCCGTAGCAGCAGTTCCAGCAATAACTTGTCTTGTGTCTGTATAACTCGTGTTAGCTGCTGCTACATCAATTTGCTGTACGACATCGCTCATTCGAGCGCCAAGGAAATTGTAAATGTCTGCTGTTTGTGTTCTCGTGTCAGCAGGAAGTACGCTAATTCCATTTTCGAAGTAAATGCCGGCTGCTATGCGAGTAGCATAGTTACCACCGTATTGTACGTCGTGTGAAACGGCATCGATAAGGTAACCAACGTCTCTTCTGCACTTACCTCTTGGGAAGCTCAATCCATTATAGGTTGTAGAGATGAAGCTAATTACTTGATCTGCTAAGTTTTCTGAAGCATTTTCAATCAAGTTAATAGAGTCTTTATAAACGTCTAGTATCCAATCAGTCTCTGGCATTACCATCGCAGGAATTGAAGTAGTTTCAGGTGTCGCATCATCTACTGCATTAGCGACAATCTTAACGAGATCTTCTACTCTCATACCAGTCATTGGGTTAGCAGCCACTTCAGCAAAGTCTTGAGTGCGTGTATTACCAACTGTTGGAGTAACAACCATTTCTCGAGTAATGTGATTCATTACTTTACCCAAATGCAAGAATGCTTTGTTTGCTGGCTGTCTTTGATTGAGAGGTAGACCAACGTTTACACCGTTTTGGAAGTAATTATAAGCTGCATTAACTGTAGCTGCATTACCGCCATACTGAATGTCGTGCATTACAGCATCGACGATATAACCAGTATCTCTTCTACACTTAGTCTCGTCATAAGAAAGTGTATTGAAGTATGTAGAGAGATGACCGAGTACACCATTTTGAATAGTTGGTTTCGTTGTTTCGAGTGCAGTATATGCACCTTGGAAAGCAGTCCCGTAAGAAGAAACAGTAGGCTCTTCAATTACTGGCAATCCATCGATACCATTTTCACCAATTGCTTCTGCAACAATAAGCATCAGTTGCTCTACGACTGCAGAGATACTGTTGCCGGCTGAAGCAGCCGAAGTATCTTGAGATTCTCCGTTTCCTGATGTTGGACTAACGGGATCGCCATTAGCAATCAATTCTGCTACTGAAGCAAGATGAGTAAATGCTGCTGCTGTTGGCTCTCGCTGATTTTCTGGAAGTACGCTGAGTGCATTCTCGAAGTAAAGAATCGCGTTGTTTCTTGATGCAGTGTTACCACCATGCTGAGCGTCAAATGATACTGAATCAACAAGATAACCTACGTCTCTCTCGCACTTAGCTACATCATAGCTCAGTGAAGGTCTGTTGAGAGCAATCCATGCAGTCATTTCTTTTTGCAAGAATACTTTGTTATTCTGAAGCTGTGCTCGAGCATTGATTCTTTGAGCACTCACTGCATCAGTACCGAATGACATAGTATTGGCGTTTGCGTAATCTTCTGTGCCACCCATGATATTAATGATAGTATCAAAGGCCGCATTAACTCTTTGGTTTGCAGCGTCGTCTGTTACAGCGTTAGAAGCTTGTAACTTAGCATACTCGACTGCAGAGATTGTTTCTGTTAATTGCTCATTAATAACTGCATCGGCACCTACCGTTCCAATTCGATATGCTCGACCATTGAAGTTTGCGTTGAAATTAGATCCAGTTAATACATCTCTCTTTACAGCATCAACGAGCAATCCAACATCTCGCTTACACTTATCTCCGTCGAAAGTATAGAATTCGTCATTAAGATAAGCAACGACTTCGTCGACAATAAACTCTTTATTGCGCTGGATTTGCTTACGTGCCACTGTTCTATTTGGATCTGCGACTGGCTTGACCTCTGTTGTAGTCAAGTTATCGAGATCATTATCATCAACAACACCTGAGATGACATTGAACAAATCTCTTACCGCGGCAGCTGTCGTAGAATCAGCGGCTGTATTATCAAAGTTTTGATATGGACCAGTGCTAATTGAATCAGCGTCTGCAGAAACAAATGTATGCACAGCCTGACCTGAACCACCATCTCCAACATTCATTGTAATTTCAGTAGCCGTTACTGCTGTAATTGTAACCGCCTGATCATAGTAAGGATGGTGTGCCTGGGGTGATGTATGGTTTGTAGGACCGCTACCCATATCACACTGGAACGTAAATCCATTAGGCTTGAGCCAAACTTTACCACCAACTTGGAATGAGTGTGCACCAATCGTAGCAGTAAACACTCCAGTCGCTGGATCGTATGTTGCATTAGTTGGACTATATGTTGTATACGTAGTTGCGTATGGAGTTTCTTGTACAACACTTTGGGCGACTGTAGCTAAGTGCTCAAACGCTCTCTTAGTTGGTACACGTTGCTCGATTGGTAAGATATTAGTTGCTTCTCTTAAACCAGAGACCGCGGCCAAATCGTCAAGTACTGAGAATTGACCTGTAACTGGTACACTGAGAACATTGCGTGTTCTCAATTCTTCGTAAGAAGAAGCTAATCTTTCGTCGACAGTGAAGTAGTACTTGGCTGCTTCAATTGTCGAAGCGTTGCCACCATACTCAATATCCTTAGAAACCGCATCAGTAATGAGACCAACATCCCTGAAGCACTTGTCTTTATTATATGGAAGACCATTATGGAATTCTCTCAAGTACTTAATTACACCACCCTGCAGTGATTCTGTGATGCCGTCGATCTTATTAGAAGCGTCGAGTGTTGCAGCCGTAGTGTATCCTGGCTCAATATATGTTGGCAACCAATCAAGAGTATCTTCTCGAATAACTTTAGAAACAACTTCGATAAGGTCGTGTGTTCTAATCGAGTTAATATCTCCAGCGTCTGGGTTTGTCGTATCTTGTGCTTCCGCGTTACCAGTCGTTGGTGTAACTGCTTGTGCTCTTACGATAAGAGCTACTACATTAGCAAGGTGCTCCCAAGCTTCTGCAGTTTTAATTTTTTGATCTGCAGGTAATACGCTAACACCTTCATTAAAGTAAAGTCTTGCGAAGTTAACTACACCAGCATTTGATCTATGTGCAATATCCCAAGAAAGTGCATCAATTAAATAGCCCGTATCTCTGCGGCACTTAGCAGCGTCATATGAAAGATTCGGGAAGTTTTGTGTAATGTAAGCAATAACTTCTTCTTGTAAGAATGTCTTGTTAGCTTGCAAGTGAAGTTGAGCGTTACCAGCATCTGCACCAGCAGTTGCTGTCCCGTAATTAATTGCGTTAGCTGCACCGGTTCCATTCGTGAGAATATCAATAATTTCGTTAAACGATGCATTAGAAGCTGCAAGCTCAGTGCCATCGAGTCGATTAGCTACTTCATCTCTGATGTATCCAATCGCTGCAGCAGTTTGAGTCAATTGATCAGAGATAACATAGTTGCCACTGGCTGTGCCGGCTCGATAAGCGAGGCCAGAGTAAATGGCGTTATAATTCGATCCTGTTGCAACGTCTCTTCTGACAGCTTCAAGAATAAATCCTGTATCTCTTGAACACTTATCACCATCGAATACGAAGTATTGGCTATCGAGATAGTGCATAACTTCTTCTTGCAAGAACGTTCTATTTGCTTGCAATTGCTCTCGAGCCCGTTGGCCGTGTGAGTTATATGTTGTTTTCGCTACGGCCTGGTTAATGCATCTTACAAATGTGTGTGCACCACCGCCGCCGATACCAGAGTTAACTGTAATGTCGTCGCCGGCAACGTTAGTTACTTCCATTGGTGCATTAAAGTTTGCATCACCTCTTCTTGGATATGAGTGCTCTGTAGCATTACCATCCTGAGCGCATGTAAACGTAAAGCTATAAGGTGCAAATTCAATCCAATCTCCAACAACAATGTCGTGATTTGGAATTGTAATTACACTTACACCGTTAACTGGATTATAAGTTGCAGTCGATGGAGTGTAGTACTTCAGAATGCGTGATGGGTCTGTCCAAATAGTCGGATCAGATTCAATTGCACCTACATCGGCACTTACAAATGTATGAGCACCACCAGTCGACGCACCAACATTCATCGTAATTGAAGTTGAAGTAACGGCAGTAATCCGTACTGGTGCGTTATAGAATGGGTGGTGACTTTCTGGAACAGCGTGATTCGTTGAGTTTCCATCGAGAGTACATGAGAATACAATACTCTCAGGTTTGAATTGAACGTAATCACCTTCGGCCAAGTTATGTCGACCGATCGTAGCTTCAAATACTCCAGTTGCAGGATCGTATGTTGCTGTACTTGGAGTGTAAGAACTAATGTAAGTACCAGATTTCACACTGTCCGGATTTGCGCTTACAAATGTATGTGCAGTACCATTCTCGTATCCACCCACATTAACTGTAATCGTAGTTGATGTAGTGGAGTTAATTGTAATTGGCGTTCTATATGCAGGATGCTGTCTTTCACCTTCGATGGCATCTGCAAGAGCCGATACAAACGTATGAGTTCCGCCGCCATTTATTGCAGCACCTACATTACAAGTAATAGTTGTCGATGTGACCGCAGTCAGTGCAACTGGTTTCTTGTAGAAAGGATGATGTGATTCAGGAGTCGGATGATTTGTTGCATTGCCGTCCATGTCACAAGTAAATACAATTGACTCAGGAGCAATCTTAATATGATCACCAACTTGTAAATTGTGCGTTCCTATCGTTGCAGTAAATACTCCAGTTGTAGGATCGTAAGTAGCATTAGTCGGCGTGTACTTCGTCTTAGTAGTCGTTGGATATGAATGCTGTGTAGTGTTTCCATCCAAAGCACACGTAAATGTAATACTCTCATCTGCTAAGACGACAGTATCACCTTCTTGTAAATCGTGGGCGCCAAGAGTAAGCACCATTACACCAGTCGTTGGATCGTATGTCGCGCCGGTTGGTGTGTAAGATTTCTGATTATTATTAAGGATGTCTACAATCTGATCAAATCCTTCGTCTGACCTATCGATTGCACCTTGATCTGAAATCGTACCACTTGAAAGACCCTTGAGATGATTAATAGCACCGACCGTTTCTACAAGCTGGTCCATTACGACTGTTTCTGCGCCTTGTGTTCCAGCGCGATAAGCGATACCAGTTTGCTTTGAATTGAAGTTAGTACCAGTAATAATATCTCTTTGAATTGCTGGCAAAATGTATTGGAGCATGTCACGCTCACACTTTGCCGAATCGTATAAGAAATAGTTATCGTCAATATATCCCATTACGTTATCTTGCAAGAAATTTCTATTCAATTGCAATTGCTTTCTTGCATTACGACGATCGGCTGAGATTCCTGCATCATCGCTAAACGCAATTGGCGAGCCGAGAGTGATAACAGAATCATCTTCTGCTTCTATAAATGTATGTGCAGAAGTATCAAACGACTTACCAACGTTAACCGTAATCTTAGTTTCGTTTGCACCAATTACTTCGATTGGTGAGTTAGCGGCAGGGTCAGTAGCTCTTGGATAACCTGTTCTCGATACGTTATTATCTCTGTCGCAGCTAATTACGAGGCCACCGGTTTTGAGTAATACTTTTTGCCCAATGCCCAGACCGTGACCTGAAGTAATAGCATTCTTTACGGCAGATACAAATGTATGTACCTGTTGGCCGTTTGGTCCACCGCCGCCCACGTTCATTGTAATAGTGTTTGAAGTTACACTAATAATTGGACATGGCTTGTTGTAATATGGATGATGGGCTTCAGGAACTGCGTGGTTCTGAACACCGCTACCAGCATTACAATTAAATGTCATGCCTTCTGGTTTCAACCAAACATGATCATCTGTAGTTAATTGGTGTGGTCCAATCGTTGCTACCAAAATGCCAGTAGCAGGATCGTAAGTTGCAGCAGAAGGTGTAAAGCCTTCACTCTCTGCAATTGTTATAACGCTGTATCCAGTTTCTGGATCATATGTGGCGTTAGTTGGAGTGAACGAAACGCCTCTGTTGTCGAGTGCAGCAATGACTTCGTCAAATGCAGCGTCGACTCTCGATGTACCAATATAAGAGTTGGCATCAATTAATTCGTTTGTTTGCTCTTTGAGTCTACGATAAGCTGCAATTGTTTCGTTGCGTTGTTGACCGACAACCTTTTCGGCCGACTTCATATAATAAGCACCACCAGCTCTCACCGCATTATAATTGGTGTCGAGCAGCATGTCGTACTTAGCGGCCGGAAGAATATAATCAGTTGTATCACGCTTACACTTAACGCTATCGTAAGCAAAGAATTGATCGTTGTTATCAATCCAATCGAGAAGTTCGTCTTGGATAAACGATCTATTATCTTGAATGATTTCGCGAGCCGATGTTCTCTTAGAATTTCTGGTGTCAGCGAATATGATTGGGTTCATATTCTCTTCACCGTATTCTACAACATTATAGAGCTCATTCCAAGAGGTGTTGGCCCGCTCAAAAATTTCTGTATTAGCACCATCGAAAATATCGTTGATTCGATCTTGTAAATATCTGTTGGCACCAAGAGTTGCATCGAGCTGTTCGCCTACAACCTTACTTGAGATTGGTGAACGATAAGTGATACCCGCCAATCGACCCCAGTAGTTGGTGTCAAGTGTCATGTCATAAGCAAGACCGTCGATAATAATCTTAGAATCTCGCTCACACTTCTGAGCATCATATCCTGTATAACCCAACCCGCCCGATGAAGTATTGGCAGTCAGATAATCGACCATATCTTCAATGATAAGATCTTCGTTCTGAGTAATGACGTCTGCGAAATCAGTATTACCAATAATCGTACTACCTGATGGTACATCCTTAGGTGCAAAGATTCTCGTAGAACCCTTTGCTCTCATTGAAATATCACCGAACTGAGTACCCGAGTTGTTCAAGGTCATTTGTCCGCCATTCAATGCATAGAATGCAACACGTACGAAGATGGATAGAGAACCAATACCGTTAACACCAGCACCGTCTCTTGCTACATAGCCCATACCATTTTGAGAACGAGGTGTGAAACCAAAGCAGAGTACGTATGTGTAGAGAGAATCCGGATCAAGGACTCTTCGATCCGCAAGCATACAACCACCGCCACGCCCAACAAGTGGGTTGGGGAAGTCATCAATACCAATAGACTCAACAACACCTTGGCCACCCGACTCAGACTTGACTAAGTCACCAACAGCAAAACCTTTGTTATTTTTAAGGTTACGCACTCGGATCTTGCGATAAGTTGACTGATCTTTAGTGAGGCCGGCCGCATCATCGTCGTCATCATCCCAAGAAATAAATCCTGTTGCACCACTTGAGAAAGTAACCTTATCGTCTTTTCTAAATGTACCTGCCGTAATTGGTGCAGTCAGAATAAATTCTCTACCCAAGTCGAGTACATTACCTTTCGTATTGAAAGGCTGGAGTGGTGGTTCTACATCTTCACGGAGGAAGTTAGAAAGCTGGGAGCTGTCACGAATATATGGTGAACGGAGTAGCTTAGCACCTGGTCTATAAGCACAAGCAAAGCCACCTTCTGGGAAGTCGAAGTTATCGATCTTCCAGTTTTGATATGCAAAACCTTGTACATAACAACCCGAACCGACAAGGACTGCGTTATTATTTTCATAGCCGGGTAGTGCTTCGATCACCGTAGCATACTGACCAGCAGTAGCTGTCATTGCACAATCATCTGGAAGTGCAATATTACCCTTAGTGTAATAAGTGCCCGGGCCTACCGTGATATGAATGGCGTTATTAATTGCGTTACGATCGTAAGAACCGCCGGCTTTTTCTAATGCGAGCTCAGAAGCACGCTCAAGCGTTCTGATTGGCTCAAGCAACGAGCCAGGATTCTCATCATTACCTTTCGCAGCATCAACATAAATCTTAAGGTCAGACTCTGTAGTCTTTGAAATCTCACTAAAGAACTGTGCATATGTAATCTTTTCGACTTCACCTGTCTTCTCGTTCTTAAGGGCAAACCAGCTGTTTTCATCAATGTGAGGCTCGAATTCTCGATCGATTTCCATGTCGAAATCGACGAGTTTAGATTGATCAATAACACCATTTTTAAATGTAGTGTTTTCAATTACACCATTGTCGAATGTAGAATTCTTTTGTGATAAACCATCAGCTGTTGAGCTGGTGATTGACATATTCGTTGCTACGACACCATCCATCGTGCCTGCAAAAGAAGAATCAACAATCGTTGAATTTTGAATAATACTTTGGTCGACAGTAGTGTTGGTAAAGATATTATTATTACCAGTACCATCTGAGAAATCTGAATCAAGAATATCAGATTGAGTAATAGTAACGTTATTTGCTGTTGAGTTTTCAATCGTCCCATCAGCAAACGATGAAGTAGTAATAGTAAGATCGTCACCCGTCGAAGATGTAATAGCTCCGTTAGTGAATTCACTCTGATCGATTGTAGAGTTTGTGATTGCACCGGTGTCGAATGTAGAATTCGTAATGGTGACATTGTCAGCAGTCGAATCTGTAATTTCACCATTGGCAAAAGTAGAATTTGTTAAACGTACGTTTGTACCATCTACATCGGCCATTGTGCCGGAAGCAAAAGATGAATTAGTAATCGTTACGTTATTGGCAGTAGAATCACCAATGGCACTATCGTCGATAGTTGAGTTAATAAGACGTACGTTGTCGCCGTCTACATTTTCCATTGATCCGTCGTTAAACGTAGAATCAACAATGGCCGTATCTCTAATATCGCCATCTCGGAAAAGAGAATTATCAATGTCGAGATTTGTACCGGTTGAATTTCTGAGCGTGCCGTTATTAAAATCAGTTCGGACAATATTAGAATCTTCCATGTCTGAATTATCGATTTTAACATTATCGATATTCAAATCATGGATAAAGGCGCCCGATATATCACCACCAGTGATAGTGATTCTATTGAAAATTTCGTACATGAGAGCTTGAACAAGCTCTTTTCTCGTGATGTTCTTAGTACCGTCATCACCTTGTACTAGGTTTACGATAACGAATAAATCTTCGGTCCTAGTATTAGCGCCGGTTATCGACCCGAGTTCTGAAATCTTAGACATTTAGTCCTTACCCTTTTTCTTTATATTTATTAAGACGGACACATAAGGTATATTTATCTTGTCAAACCCGCATCATCACCGAATTTTGTTTTTCAAATCATCAACATCTTGCTTTAATTCTTTGATGGCTTCAACGAGAAGGCCCATCATATTTTCGTATCGTAGGGCTTTATAATCTTCACCATCATCTTCAATATATTCGTAAACCACCTCTGGTAAAACTTTTTCTACGTCTTGAGCAACAAGGCCAGTTGCTCTCGAACCTGGCTTATTAATATATTCAAATGTGTAACCTGTTAATTCATTGACTTTATCGAGTGCACCTTCAATTTTCTGAAGATCGGTTTTAAGACGAGAGTCAGAGGAACTGTGTTGAGATCTTACGTTACCAGTAGCATGCACATTTCCGTTAACTTGTACTGTACCATTAAATATGTGTGTGCCTGTACCAAGAGCGCTAAGCTCTCCTCTTGTTTCCAAGGATTGTGTAAATTCACCTTCGCCAATAATACTAAGCTTACCGCCGGCGTAAACAGCGCCGTTCTCGCCCTGTATTTGGCCACCGCCGGTTGCAGTTAATAAGTAACCATCAACATCACCGCCTGCAAACGTAGCACCACTTGTAGAACTACCAGCGTTATCAGTACCAGGCGCCCATTCTGTACCGTTCCATTTTAATACCTGACCTGTTGATGGTGATGTCGTAGATACATCGGGAATATCAGATAATTCATCAATGCTCGTACCCGAAGTAAATGGATCACCATTTCCATCAAGGTATGTTGTCGCTTGAATTGTTGGAACGGTAAGAGTTCCTGCTGGCGTTAATACAAATTTAAATGGATTTTCTGTACCGGTATTGATAATAAAATTACCGGACGTAGAATCTTGTAATCCAACGTCCCACGCGAGACTTCCAGTACTTGTACGAATCCTTGCACCTTGAGCGCCATAAGTAAATGTTGCTACAACTTGTTGACCAGTCGTAACATTAATTGGAGAAGTAAAGTCAATGTCAGCGCCCGGTGTTGCAGAAGCAAATGCGTCTCCAGCAATTTGGTTTGTCGCTGTTACGTTAGTAGCCGTAAAGTCACCGACCAGAGTGGCGTCACCGGTTGTAGTATCACCGCCCGGTGAGGCTGTCATAGCATCAGACTGAAAAATGTCTACCATTTCATTGGTTTTATCAAACCAATTCTGGAACGTTACAGTTGTATCGATATTTGCTATACTTTTAGCCATTTCTATCTATCTTCTAATTTGTCCATTCGTTGACAAATAGAAACAAGACACTCTCGTATTTCAACAATGTCTTTTTCCATTTGAGTTACTTTACGGTAGTAAGTTCTTTCTCTTTTGTATTTATTCAAAGCTTGAGCATCCACACTCAAAACTGCCTTAGTCTCAGGATCGCGGTGGTTTTGCATGATGTTATTCCCTTATTAGGTTACAGCAATTGCTCTATAATCTTTTAACGTTGGAGCATTGTGTACCGTGTCTGATTCAAGCACGATTTTAATTGCAAATCTTCTAAATGATTGGAAGGTTGGATCAGTACCGACACCACCCGTATCTACCTGGTATGTATAAACACCTTGAGAATCTTTATTTGCATCTGCAATTCTATATCCAAACTCGCGGTAATCATGAATGTTTGCTTGTGAAGAGAACATATCTACACCTTCAAACAATTCTAATTCAACCCAAGGAAGATCGGCAAATGCAGTAAAGTCAAATCCATTTTGTGCTTTGATAAAGAATCTAATATTAGAATTGGGCGGCCGATAACCCGAAGCTGCTACGTAAATATCTTCAGCATCAAGATCAACGGCTAATTCAATCTTCTTAGAAATATAAGTCGATGTTGGATTATTAAATTGTTGTCCATCATTCAACTTATACTGATAAGCGAGAAGCTTCGATACTTCGAGGTCAACAAACGGCGTTGACGTAACGTTACTTCCATTTTCCATACGAATATTAAGATCAAATGCTTGTGCACCAGCCGGATCATTACTTCGGCTATACAACACTGCACCAGCGAAGTTAAAGTGATTATTATCCTTAAACGATAATGGCATATTATACGTGCTGCTCAAGTTAGCAGGTGGTACAAATGTTCCATCCACATCAAGTGTCGATGTTGAATCTGTCGCTTTCATAATCATTGGCTGGAAGTAACTCAAATTAATATTTTGCAGGGCTGTTACAGTGGCAGATTTTTCACTGTCTAGACCATAAATTGTACCTGCAACAAATACTCTATTCGAGTTTGCAGAGCTATCTTCTAAATACATTTGAGTAGGATCGTTAATGTCATACCAGCAAAGATTACCTTTTACAACCGGCGTACATGAATCACCTGCGCCAGGAAGAGCATTCTCTTTGTTCAGCAACATTTGAGTAGCAGACTGTACAGCCACTACTTCAAAAATATCTTTATTTCCGTTGGAGTCTTCAATCAATACAAAATCTCCGTCGAAGTATTTTGTATCGAGTGCTGTACCAGTTACTGTAGCACTACCGACCGGAATACCAACGGTGTCAGTAGATGCTTTTTCTTGATAAATTTGCTCACCGGGCAGGAATCTTCCATTCCAGCTATCTACAATAAAGAATTCGTGATCATTATTAGTGAGTGTAACTGTTCCGGAAGAAGTAGCAAAGTTGTGTCTACGTAAGACAAACTTCAGATCTTCATCCTGATATGATCGCCATGCACTATTATTTGTTGAGCTAAATAGTACACCATCACCCCAGTCTTGTACAACGGCGGCACCTTGTGTAGGTCCTGGTGTCAAATCTGTTCCACCTATCTGAGAAATATATGCAAGATAGTTGGGATCTTGAGCATCTGGTTTGATTGAAACTGCGTATTCAGCTTCTACATCGAGTCTTACCGGAGCTTCGAAAGTAAACGTCGTCGCTAAACTTGCGTCATCTGATACATTAACATCAGTAGCAAGCTTATGCACTCTACCGAATGGAATAACCTGGCCGGAAGGATAACCGTTAATTACTTCTCTCAATTCAACCGTTACACCATTTGTATCTGACTTTCTCTTGAAGAACAAATCGACTTCTGAAATATAAACGCTGTTGCTGCCTTGGCCCATACCTTTCTTAATGAAGAATGTTTGAGCAAGTGGGTCAGCAGCGGGAATTCTTCTTACGACTGTTCTAAACGAAGAAGAACTATTAATGTCGAAACTTGGTGCTCGAGTTGTTACGCCAAGGGCACTCTTTTCAACTGAGAAGTTGTAAGCCCTATATGTAATATGCCCACGCGAGATTCCAGCAGATTCAATTTGACTATAAGTGTCAATGTCTGAAATTTCTAATACTCTGTCACCTACAAAGAATGTTTCTGATGGAAGTGCAAAGACTGCTCGAAGAACACCATTAGAGTCAGAAGAAACTGCATCACCTTTTTGTCCGGCTCTTTGTACATCATCTGCAGAGTTAACGTTTGTGCCCGGAATAATATGAGCATTGACGTCTTCGCCGTCGAAGAAGAAATAATGTCGTGCATTAGGACGGAGGCCCGTCATATAAATGCCAATATCTCTTCCTGCCATAAATGGCTCGAAGTTAAAGTTACGTACGAACTCACCAACTTGGAAGTTCTGCTGCATGTTTGAAGTATTGAGCTCAAGACTTCTTGTCGTTGTTTCGATTCGAGTTGTAAGTGTATTGCCACCTCTAAATCGATCCATGAATCCATCGCCAAGGAATGGGAACATATTAGGTGGTGCCCATCCATCTGCGTTACCGAACCAATTATTCTCTGCTTCTACAACTCTTTCTGTTGTAACGTCAGTCAATGGAATAAACTCTTGTAGATTTTCTACAAAGTCTTGGAATGCAGACGTCATGTCGATATTAATTTCTGCGGGAGTAACTGTCGTATCATAAGCAGCATCATAGGGTGGAGATAATTCACCAATACCACGATAGCTATAAGCGTTACTTACACAATTACGGAATCCTGTTGCGTAATCTTGAGAAATTACATCAACATTACTATCCCGGCCAAGTGTTGCAACTTTTGCTTTATTGACCGCCGGGAAAATGCTTGCGCCAGATGCTGACTTATATTTCAAATCGAGCGGAATTGTTTTAACAGCAGGAGTCAATATCTTTTGATTAAATGGTACGGCTGCTTTAAACTCCGGATCTCTTACGTCTGCAACAGATAAATCATTAAAAGGATCTACAATAAATCCGTTCTTAAATCTGTCAAGTCCATCCTGATCTGGAATGAACATGTTTTGAGTATCTTGCTCGAGTTGATTCAAAGATATGTAGTACGCCATTCTATCGATTTGCGCACTCATTGCGTGCATATCTTTCATCGTGTAAACTTTTACACCTTTCGATCGAGTGTGTACAGCGTAAGCTTTTCTACCTGTTCTCGAAGCTTGTCTTTGCGAGAGGGCAGGGAAACCTGGGATAAGAACTTCACCAATTTCAAGCTGATCTGGACTCAGCGATGGTGGTGCTGCGTTTTTCTCTTCTTTACCTTTTACAAGGGAAATTACACCATAAGAGTCTACAACGACAGAATCAATACGCTGCAAATAATAAGTCAGCGTAGCTGATGCAGTGGCGTTGTGAGCAGGAATCAATGGTATAGGTTTATTCGTAAACGAAAGAAGCCTAGACTTAAGATTTAAAAGTGGAACGCCAGGATTACCCGAAGTAGTGTTACTATAACTTACACCAATATCGTTATCAATGTGTGGCCTAAAGTCAAAGCAATCTCTCAAATTGTAATTGATTCCAGACGCCGATCTATAAACGGGAATATCGTAAGGATCGAGATCATTAGGATAGCTATTAACCGTAAAGAAGTATTGCCCAGTTTGAGGCAATTCAACTTGGAAACACTTGAACTCAACGAGGAGTGTTGTTCCATTCGATACGATATCACGACCGGGGATATATTCTACATAAGAATGATCGTAGAAAGTATCTTTTTGGTTGTAATTTAATCTAAAGCTCTTAGTGTAATCTTTTGGATTTCCATTTACCAACTCAGCTGGGTTAGTAATTGCAACAAGTTCAAAAGCATCTGGCACGCCAAGAGTATAATCAACCACGTTGTCAGTGTAAGTGATCTGAACAAAAAGAGTTTTGACTGTTTTATCGTAAGCAAGCGCACCATCAGAGGTTGTTCCTACTTCTCTTTTATTATAATATACCGTAGCGTTAGCAGCCGATCCGTCAGCCGGCTCGAGGTTAATTGTTAGTGTGCTTCCATTCGCGCCCGTTGAATAGCTCGCAACACGAATGTGTGTATTAGTTGAGTCGACGACAACAATATCATCGTTTTGAACGTTGTAATCTTCACCAGGATTTGCATTAATCGTAAATGTATTATTAGTAATACCCGTAACATTCTCGCGAACCCTTACTGGGATTGCAAGATTTTCTGCAGAGAATAAGCTTCTTTGACCGGTTGGAAATACAAGTGCACCTTGCGCAGATTTCTGGAAGAACGATCCTTTCTGAGGCGCACCATAACCATTGTGCGACATATCGTGATTTCCTTCAAAGGCGATCGCTTCATTAGCTGTCATGTTTGGAGCGAGCTCGTGAATCTCATTCGAACCCGCACCAGAAAGTACTTCAATGCTTGAGAAGAAAGCTTTTGTTGGTGTAAGGTTAAATAACATACCTGAACCAACTTCAGAACCACCATTACTCGTTGGACCGTCAGCATCTCGTAAAGTTTCTGGTGTATAATTGAGTGTAGGCGCGAAAGCAGTCAACCATTGACCATTAGCGGCTCTTTGAATAGGTAATGAATTACCATAATTAAAAGAAATGTTTTGATTGGTTAATGTTTCTGTTTCTTGAATCTGATCAATGACAAAGGATCTTTCTGCTGAGTTCTCTACTCTAAATCCTTTAACGTAAGCTACACCTTGACCAACCACGGCATGAACCGACGTATTCGAAGAACCTTCTGGAAACGTTTTGTCTGTCGTTGAAATCTTAAAATCGTTGAGAATGTAGTTACCTGACTCTTCGTATGTTCTTCGAGCAAGCTCTTCTCCAAGTACATTGTACTGAGATACGTCTCGAACTGTAACGGCGTTTCCGTTTTGATATTGAACAAGAGTAAAGAAGTCTGCATCTTCTCGTGCAGCACTTGTAGCTTGCACAACAAGCGTTGGTATAAGCTTGAGTCTATCTGCACCGGGGGCGTTTTCGTTATTCGACCCGTTTGCATTATCGTATAGACTATTATCTGATAGCGCATCAACGTATGTTTCTTCTACTCTAAAACCTACGGCTACATTAGTTGGATTATTATCATACTTTGATACAACGAGAACCTGGTCGTCTGCAAAAAGGAAATGACCCTTTTGGAAAATAATACCAGGCGCTGCTTGAATACCAAAAGATTTACCCGAAGTCGTAGTAACGTTTGTTGTTCTTACTGTACCTACTACACTTGGGTTTTGACCAAGAGGCTCTTGAGTACTTACTTTAAAACGATACTCATTAATGGTTAATTCTTCACCTGCCTGGAATACACGATTTGTACCAGACTGATTCAAATAGCTAATATAAAAAGTATTAAGATCAGGTGCACGTACTTCCACACCTCGGTCTGCGGTAATAATGTTTGCAGTGAGACCTGATACAGATCCAGTAATTTGATAAACGTAATCGATTTCTGTTAATACACCTTGTACTACTTCTTCTTGTCTTTTCGGTATATAAGCTGTTGGGTCAAATGCTGTTTCTGCCGTTTCTAGTGCCGGAGTCCAAAGATCTTGAATTCTTACGTATTCTAAGTCGTCAAGCTGAGTAAAGTTACAGCCTTTTACAATCGAACCTTCTTTAAAGATGTTATCACCAAACTGCTCAATCTGACTCTGCAGCATAGTCTGCATTTGAGTCAGCTCTCTTGCTTGAACGGCGTAACCCGGCTTAAACAGCACTCGGTAATATTGATTTTCTAAATCAAAATCATCAAAGTATGGTGCTGTATTGAGATTTGTATTAATTGGCATTTTTAATCCGCTTCCTTAAAATTCGAGAACGATTTTAAACTCTTCTTTTGCTACAGTATTTTCCACTAAACCATTCTCGACATTTTCTGACGTTCTATTCAATGGGAAGAAATTTTCCATAAAATAAACTTTGCCAGATCTTTGAATATATGGCGAGACAACAACATTATCTGCTGCCGGTGTATTTATTTCAATTATCTGGCCCGTCTCGTTTCTCAATGATCGAGTTAAGTCGAGTGAAGTATCACCGTTTCCAGTATTAGCGTTATTTTGATAAGGGCCCATATAATGAGCTAAATAAATTTTATCATTTGTTTCATCAATCTCGTGCACTCGGCCTGAGAAAGTAACGTCTTGTGTTTCTGAACTAATTTGCACGACCGTTGTATTAGCAGTCACACGATCGGCGTTTGCTGTAGTAATTTCTATACGATTATCAAAAACTTCTGGTGGGGTCAGTGTACTAAACTCTGGATTTTTAACAATGCCAACAGAAGCATAAGTGTTTTCATTTGGAATTACATTGTTGTCATCGGTAGTAATATAAGCGTAAAGACTATAATGTCTACATCTAAATTCGTTAATTAAATTATAGCCATGATCACTATCAGGCGTAAGAACTGCTCGTATCGAAGCTCTTACGTCTGTTGTTTCTTGGCTGCTTGGATCAAAATCATAAGCTGGATCGACAACCTGAGCAGTGACATTATTATATCCATCACCGGGATTTAATACAATAATTGTAGAAATTCTTCCATCGACTACAGTAGGAATTGCAACTGCACCAGAGCCATCGCCTTCGATTTTGATTGTAGGGAAAATACTAAACGATGCGTTTTGTTTTACTACTGACGATCCGCCTCCCTGTGTAACAGGATCAATATTCAATCGTATGTCAGCTAGACCCGTTTGATCATCATAATTATATGCTGTAATTTGATAGAGGAACGTTGAGCTATCTGGATTCGTAAAATAAATTGATTGTCCTACGTAATAATCTTCGATAGGATTAAACGTACCATCTGGGAAAACTTCGACGACACTATTAACGATATCTGTATCTGTTACTCGACCAGTTTCTTCTATGTAACCAAAATTATCTTCGTTGTTCTGAACAATAATATCAGATATTCCTCCACCAGTATTGGCAGAAGGATTAGTATCAAAGTCACCTACGATAGGAACAAAACCCTGTGAGTTATATGCATCAAATTCTAATTCACTGATAACATACATGTACTTCCAAATATAGCCATCTGCTGTTCTATAAATTTGATCGACAGATGACTCGTTAAATGCGGGAGGACTTGTTACTCCAGCACCATAGTTATTAAACAGACACTTATAGACTCGGTAATCTCCAGTGTCGTTGTCGTTTGGTCCAACAACGCAATAGAACCTTTGGCCTTCTAATTCTTCTGAGTCGTCATATTGTACAAACACATCATCTCTTTGCCAAGGATAGTACTTGATCATGAAATGTGTGTCTCGTGTTTTAATCTTTTTACCAAAAATTACTTTTTCTAAAAATTCTGTTTTAGAGACCTCAGTGTCGGCAGGTATAATTTCATTAATTGAAGACGCAAAAATGTAATAGTCGTTATTCTCGACGTCGTTTGCAAACCGGCGTGTTGCGTCTGCTTTAAATTCTGTGGTTAAAATTTCTGGCATGTTTATCTCAACCTAAAACGATATTAATTATTTATTAAATTAGCCCGTAAGCTTTTTTCGATATCTTGGATATAGCACTCCGGTGTCTGCTTCTTTGGGCTTTCCAACCGGTCCACGAACAGTCGTAATATATTTACCATTATTACCTCTGTCGATTGCCCAAGGTAATCCTATATGTAAGTTAGTCGATCCTTGTAATTGAAGAGTTACGTAATCATCATTGCCCGTTGTTCCGGCCGGATGACTAAAGATACCGGTTTCATTGGTCGATGTCTTTGCTGAATAAAAACCGTCCGGTTGTGTAAAGCCGCCTTTAATTACGTGGTTTGATACAAAGCCTAAGCTTGCCGTAGGCGCATTACTCCAATCATAGCCGGGATCGTCTTTCATTCTTGGTCGCGCGTAATTTCTCATTCTTGTTTTTAATTGCGCTATCGTTGGATAAGTGCCTGTTCGAATAAAGAAATCTTCGACAAAGCAAGCACCTACACCGCAAGCTACTGGTGCTGCATTACTCGTGCCTGAGAAGTATGAATAGTATTCTCCAGAACCATTGTTCATATAACCACCGCCGAAGTATCCATTAAAATCCGGCGCGCCTGCATAATACATTGCGCCTGGAGCCCATAAATCAATTCCCGGACCTCTACAACTATAAGAATCTGGATATGGATATTTCGTACTAGGTTGTGCAGCTCCAATCGTAATTCCATTTGTTTGACCTTGGTCATAAGTTCGAAGAGGATAATGAGTTAAAGGACTACTTAACGATGGACCACCACCGAGAGATGAACTGCTTCCTGACCAATTAACTTGTGTATAACGACTTCCAGCTTCTTGAACAATATAGTTGTCCCATTCTGGTAAATCTTGGTGACCAAAATTAATCGCTGAATTCCCGGCACTACGGAACCAGTAAAAGCCATCATAATTAGTAAACGTGTTAATTATGTTATCAAGTGCAGTATAGCGTGAATTTGTATCTCGTGTCATAACAAACCACTTAACCTGATTATCATTCTGATCTTGAGCTGTTCGAAGATTAAAGCCAGCCTCACTGAAAGCAGAAAGGTCATTACCCCATCCACCGCCGGGACGATTAGTAGTGACAAGTGTTCCGTCACTCGTGTAACGACCTATTTGCGTAACATTATCAACTGGAACTAATCTATCAAAGTAATACCATGCGTATCCCCATGCAGCCATTGTCACTGTTGCATTTCTTTTGCCTGTTTCTGGATTGACTGGCTTTGAATTATGCCAGTTCAACACTGCGTTAATCATACCTTCTGGTGTTACGCCACTACCAAAATAAGCTATTCTAACTTCTGATCCTCTAGCGTATCCAGTAAATAAACCTGCAGAACTTGACGCAACGCCAGCTGAATGATATCCAAATAATTCACTGTTGCTCAGCTGATTATTTTCTGGCGTATTCATACTACTGTCGTAATTTGACCAATTCATTTTTACTAGGCGACTACCACTCGGCTTGACAAATTGTATAGTACCAGTCATTGCTGGATGATTGACACAAGTGTATGTAGCGCTATTCAAACCTCCCTCTTCAAACCAATCTGCATAGAGAGTGATTGTACTCGCTGTTCCGTTACCAGCCACACCTTCTCGGTAAGGAGGATTGCCGCTACCAGGAATACCGTATGGAGCTTGTGTTGTAACCTTTATTGGGTGAAAAGAACCGGCGTTATTTGTTATAATAAGCTTATCACCGTAATTCAGCTGTATAGTCGGATTAGATGCATTAGTAAGAGTACCACCTCTATGCGTACCATTCACAATATACGCAGACGTTCCATTCGCAGTAAAAGTCAAATTATACGTCTGAGGATCAAACACCGTCCAATTTTCGTGATTTTCAAAATCAGTATTATAACTTGTTTGAACATCGCTATTAGATTCGAGACACACAACATCAACGTATCGACCAATTAATTTGTGCCTATGTGTTGTGTTAAAATCTACGGCTTCTCCATCCCAATTAAAGTGGCCGATAGGATAACTAGGGTCTGCACCTCCCGAGGCTTGCAGTCGTTGATCTGGCTGTGCGCCTGTAATATACACATGACTTAATGGACTATGAGTGGAGCCATGCGAGGCATTATCAGTTATAGCCGAGGAAGAATTAACGTATGCACCACCGTCGAGGTTAATACTTGCTCTAAAACTGGCGTATTTTTGAAATTCAGTAACATTGTACGAAAAGGGTATTGGATCCTCTGATTTTTCTACAGAAACAACGTTAGTGCTTTCTTGTAACGTCGTTGCCTCTTCTTCTGTAAGGTTGAGTATAACCCAATTGTCGAAGTTATTGAGGTTAGTATTAAGATCCAGATTAGCCGCGTCGCCCGTTTCGAGGAACGCCGCTTCGTCTGTGCCTGGTACAAGTTCAACTCTGTAGGGTGATTTATCCATTTTACGACTCTAATACTAATGCGGTAATAGTAACATCGATACTAGTAGTTCCGCCGCTGAGATTTTTTACTCTTACTGGAACAGTTGTCTGGCCATCTGTCCAACCAATTACGCCAGGCGCAATTTTAAATACTGTTGATCCAGAAGAAATCATTTCAGCAACTACACCATCACCATCAGAGGGGTCATCACCTTGTGCTCTATTCTGGTCTGCAGTTCTTGCTGCGTCATCGGTATAAATTCTTATCCAGGCCGCGTTGTTTGTTTGAACTTTAAGCAAAGCATAAGATTCTCCCAAAGCATTAAAGTCGATATTAGCCTGAGCGTTATCTGCAAGTGAAGAAGCTGTTCTAACTTGTGTAGCTCTCGTTGCAGCACCGCCACCACCACCGCTATTATTAACCCAGGCATAATCTGTACCGGTCCACGATAGAACCTGATCATTCGATGCGCTTGATGTATTAAGATGAGTATCTACATCCCCGTCTCCGTAATTACCACCACTCGATAATGCTGTCCATTGATAATCTGAGCCACTCCATTGCAATACTTGATTTGTTTGCGCTGAGCTCGTATTAAGGTGTGTATCAACATCGGCCGTAGTAAACGAAACAGTATTACCGCTACCGCCACCACTTGGCGTAGGAACGTTAATCCAGTTAGTGCCATTATATTGAATAATTTGATTAGCTTGAAGATTTGTAAAACTTACGTCTTCAAGTTCTGAGAGATTATCGACCTCACCGGTGGCATCCGCTGGATCAACCCATCGATAAGTACCATCTCCATTCGTCTGAAGCAAATAGTTAGGAGATTCTGATTGTGTATAGTTGGTGGCATAAACGAAACCACCGAGTGCGTCAGTATAGTTTTGGACGTCGTTGTTAGCATTATCGACAAGTAAAGCATTCCATCGACCGCCGTGGGCATAGTAAAGCTTTCCAGTATCGTGGGCGTGTCCAATACAACCATGATATGTAGCAGGATCTACGTTAAATAGATTTTCTTCTGTGTTATAATAGAAAGAAATCTTATTTCCTACGCTTGTTAATTCAAGCTCGCCATCACTATTGACGATGTCGGGTGGACTATTTCCACCTAAGGCACCATAGATTTCGTTGAAGTTATCATTGACCTTATCAAACGAGGAACGTAAAGGATCGCCTGTCCCGTCATTTGGTACTGTTCCAATGTTGATAATTTGCTTTGCCATAGCGTTCGTTTCCTAAAAATTTAATTTAGATATTTATATTGCATTAGTAATTTGTGTTATAGTTGTCTTCCAAGAACTTGTTCAAGAGATTTTCCATATCAGCCGAAACTGTATGTCCAACCGTGTCTGTTAAGAAAACAACGTCATCGTATTCTATGATAACACTTTCTGTACCGTATGTTGTTCCATTTGCTAGTTGTGCCTGAGCCCATCCTTGCTTCTGACCCAATGCATAAGCTGAGTCTGCAGCACTGAGGAATGTTGTACTAGCTACACCCGCTCCACCTGCATAAGGAACAGTTACATCAAGTGAACCATTCATCTGCAAGATCTTTCTTTGTGGTATGACACCTTGTAGTGTATCGTATCCTGCATTTGCATAAGCGCTGCCAGTTAAATTATGATTCGATGGATAATAGAAATTACCGCCTCTATATTGATCAACATGAGTTTGTGAAATCAAACAAGCGATTGTATCGACAGCGAGGTCAGATATTTCGACAGAAGCTCTGAGTGCTAATGCACCACCGTTTGACACACCGACAATTCGAATCTTAGTAGCATCGACATTTCGATAGACTTTCAGTTGATCGACCATATCTCTCAACATCTGAATGTCTGGTCCTTTCGATACTTCATTAGTAACATTCCATGATTGCTCGTAACCATCGATTCCAATGAGTATGTGGCCCGGCAGAGTCGAAGCAAACGATTGTACCATACTATTTGCGCTGCCGCCATTACCATGTAATAGGATAGCAACAGGATATGGCTCAACACCAACCGACGGCATTCCTACTTCTACTGTATAATCGTGGAATCCTTGACTCCAGTTTCTTCTCAGCGTTAATTGTGGACCAGACGTCGTTCCAATTGCCGGCAAGCCGGTGCCAGGTGGCTCGTGGTCTGCCGTAGGAATTGTAGCATCTACATAATAGTTAACAATATCCGCAGTCAAGCCTGTTACTGGTGCTTCATCAAGAGGACTACCAGCTGTAATACTATTCATAAGTCTGAGGAACTTGACTTTAGGTGGTGATCCTGTCAATGCGGTGTATTGGAAATCACCAAACATTTTTGTACCAGCTAAGTGTACATTTTCTTTTAATAGTCGCTCATATTCGCGCCTACCCAAAGTCGATTTGATTTGATAAGAATATTCTTGATAGAAATCACTATCCTGAATCTTCATACCAGAGTCATAGTACTCGTAGCTATTTTGATATTCGTACAAGTTAGGATAGTTTCTAAACCATACCTGCTGCTTAATGCTTGGAGAAATAACATCATTCCAACGATCGATTGCGTATTGAGGTGTATCACTATTACCTTCGGCAATATCACGAATTGTTTGAATGTCGGTATTTGAAATCGATGTAAATGTGCTATTAGCAGATTCGTTGAAATCAAAGAGTAGAACACTATCTGCTGCAGCACTTCCAGCCCATAGCCCTATTTCGGGTGGTGCAGTAATAAGTCCATCGTAAACTTCTTGAACATAATCTGCGAGGTCGTCTGTCGGTAAAATAGGTGTTGATAAAGTTTGCGGAAGCTCTTCGAATCCGTTGAGGTGTGAAGAGAAGTCAGACCAGAATCCACCGGTTTTTCCTTGAGTTTCTGCACTTACTATACCGACCGCGTGAATTTGTTCGTCGACATCTTCAATCGTACATGATTGGCCTGTTACATATCCAAAGCCAGAGTCGACAACATTGACTTCAGAAATCTTTCCGATAGCAAATTCTGTTTCTGCGTCAATCACCGCGTTTTCGCCAAGGATCGGCGAATCATAATCTATCGACACGCCGCTCACTGTAACATTACCATTCGCTCGAATAATAGGGCTTCCAGTAAATCCATAGTAATCAAACGCGACGACTGAAATAAATCCTTTCTGCACGTTGATTGCTTTGACTTCACCTCTGATGCCCGTACCAGCTTCTTCGATAATTGATCCGACATCAAAAAGTCCGGCTGAGGAAGGCTCAAGAAAACTAATTAATTGACTCTTTCGCTTAAACGTAGAAAAGATATCATCCTTCGCTAACGCAAATACATCAAAGGTGTATTCACTACCTGGATTAATATTTTCGAACTCTTCAATTGAACCGATAGTAAGTGTCTGAATATCAAACGCTTGATTCAATGGTGTACTTAAATTAACTGGTGAAGCAGTACCAGAGAATGGTGCATTCACTTCGTAGTCTGGAATATTAAGTACTGTTGCTAAGTGAGGAGCAATTAAGTCTGTAATAACGTCTACGTTAGTTGGATTACCCAGCGCAAGAATTTTGACGTCGTCTGTCGATCCTGTATCAACATACATATCACCGGGCGAAGTATCATTCTTTGGAGAAACAAGTCCAACCCACGACGGGTCAATTATCACATTAGGACTACGATCCACTGTAATAAGTGGAAGTCTATTAATACTAAATTCACCATGAATTCCTGAATAAACTTGTACACCTAAAACGTTATCGGATTGTCCTACTACTCGTGCTTCGTTTCCAGCAAAATCCCTTATTCTTTCATAAGGCTCAAATGTAAGATCTTCTCTATTTTCTTCAAATTCTACTTGTTTAAAAAGAACTGATTGGTTAGATACGACGAGACGAGTATTATCGATAGTGTATCCATAGCCACCATCTTCGATTGTGTAATTAATTTCTCCGGAAATATCGTCAGACACCTTTGTGACTACGACTTCACCACCTCGACCGGTCGATGTTTTAACTTTATAAATGTCACCTACTTTATGTCCGGTTGTTGCAGCCTGATCTCCGTCGTCGATAGCAACAGAATCAAGTGAACCTGCAATCCGACCAAAAGAAACAACTTCACCATCAATATTCGTAATGATATCGTCAAACTTTTGGAACGTGCCTAAGACTTCATCGAGATAAATGATTGGCGTAAGGATATTATTAAGAATGACAAAGTTAATTTTGTCAACAGCAGCCTGGGCACCCGAAGATGAACCAGTAATTGTTCTTCCTAAGAGATCTTGGTAGCTATATTCGCTACCCGTGGTGCTAAAGAACTTATTCTTATTTGGCACCATTTGTAAATAAATGCCGTTTTTCCACTTAGAGTTCGACACCTTAAACATGTATCGAGCTGGATAAGTAATCTCAGCTTCATATTCGTCAAAGAAGAGAGCAAAGAATAATTGTATACCCGCGGGTGTGCCTTTTCTTCGATAGAGATCGAGAATATTTTTAACAATGAATCTAACGCTGTCTGAATCATTAAGTGGAAGATCTGCAAGAAACTTTTTCTGAAAGAAAATAATCATGCTCTCAAGAGTCGTATCGATATCACGATAATCGAATATTCTTCTTGAGTTATAGTGTGTTTGCTTTGTATCTGTTTCTAGAAAATTGTAGTATTCTTCAATAAGCGAAACGAGCTCTTCGCCATTTTCCCTGTATATCGCAGGGAATTGCGACTGAATAAAAAAAGCAATATTCTTTTCGATTTCCGCCATTGGAAATAATCCTGTTAGTACGCTGTTCTGCTATTTGTATTTCCGTCTATGCTTCCATAGGCGTTTGAATCTTCTCTTGAAGCGCTAAATCTTACATCACTGTCTCGAATAATAAACACCCTTCCTTTCGGTGCCTTTATGTCGTCAAGCTTAGTTCTTGCCATAATCTTAATTGCTGCACCGGGATAACCTTCGACAAATAAATTTGACAAGCGTACATCACCCGTTTTATAATCAACTGTACCAGCTCTTGGCTCAACAATTTCAGGATTTGTAATGTTATCTGTAATGAGCTGAAGATTTCCTTTACCGTCGTCTTGAATATAAACACAGACACCACCTCTCGTATCAAATACACTACTTACGACGGCGGGTTTATAATCACTAAATCCTGTTGTTAAATTAAATGGATACGGTTTTGTGAGTGCTGCTTCGAATTGGAATCTTGGATTAGCTGCTATTCCAGTGATAGGCGAGTACTCAATAATCGGCATAATATCAATTTGAGTACTTTCGATTGCGGTATCAAGTCCGTCAATCTCAGAAGCAAGCTTAGACGATCGTAAGACTGCATCAAACTTTTCAAGATTTGTATCCGAATGTGTTTGAATTGCTTGCCTGACTTTTGACTCAAACTCTGATGCAGATGCTGTTGTCATCTTACCCGTATAACTAATCTGAGCATGAACATCAGCATACAAGAATTGTGTCTGCACAAAAATTGGTTCAATACTCAAAGGACTTCTTTCGTTAAGATATTCAATAAATGTATTTGCTAATGTCGTTGAAATAAGCTGTGCATCGTCTCTGAGATAAACACTAATTGCTACCTTACCAAATTGTGGTGGATCGAGCTCTTCACCACCATAAGCAGATACCGCAGTAATTTCTGGGAATCTCTGCTTAAGCAAAATTTCATAATCCTTTGTAGTAACGGCTCGATCTTGAATTTGAATTGACTTTGGTGCAAAGAATCGTATACTATCGAGTGATTCTCTTTCTAATCCACCGGTAGCGGCCGAGACTGTTTCGACTCGAATATCACCTTCGGTAAATCCTGTAGTAAATACGTTAGCACCGTTTCCGTCTGCACCTGATGTAATACGATATTGAACTCTTACGTCTTCGAAAGGCTCGGGCTGAAGTCCAAACTCGTTGTTACCAAAATAGATTGCGTATGAGTTATCAAAATATGCTTCTACATAAAACACTTTATCTAAAGGCTGTACACCAAAAATCGAGTTTGCTCTCGTGAAAATATTCTTATCTTCTGTTTCTTCTGCGTCAACAAATACGACGAGAGATTCAATATCTGTATTGTCGTTAGTTAGCTGAACTCGAAGCTTTCCATCTGCGTCAATAATAAAGCCTTCCCTTTGGAAGCTCGTAAGTGTTTGGCCTTCGTATAACTCTACACCTTCTGCAACATAAAATGTATCTCCAGTTGCAGCGTCAATTGATTTTCTTGCTACATACGTTTCGTCTGTAACAAAGTTAAAATTTTCACCAAGGTAGTTAGAAGAAAAGTCAGTAAACCTTGGAATAGTAATTGTTTGGTCGTCTCGTGTTTCGTCATAGATTCTTACATTGACGACTGCCTTTGCAGATTTACGAGATCTTGGAACGTAGTTAAGTTCCTTTGCATGAGATACAACAGAGTTTTTCAATACAGCCGAATCGAGAAACATCTCGTTAAGTGCCATGTTAGTATAAAAGTTATTTTGAAACGTATTATATGCCAAAACATCGAGCAACACACTCATGTTCGAACCTTCAAAGTCGTAATCTTTGAATTGTGTTTGAGTTTGCAGATATGATTTAAGCTGTCGTTTTACAGCGTCAAAATCAAGCTCTGTGATTGGCGTCGATGGAGTGGCCATTTTATCTTATCCTTTCTAAAATAACGTTAAGTATGATTGGCTGTTGTTGACTTTGTACATAGAATCTTACAGTTACACCGACTTGATTGTCATCAATATTCGATGAAACAGTTACATCAATAAGCTCAGCTCGTGGCTCATAAATTTCAACTGTCGTTCTAACTCTGTCTTCGATAATCTTAATAACGGCGGGCGTAATATTTTCAAACAAGAGTGCACGAATACCACCACCAATAAATGGCTGCATTAAACGCTCGCCTGGATCTGTAAGGATCAGGTTTTTAATTGATTCTTTTACCGAATCTTCGTCTTTCAAAACGGCAATGTCGTTTGAGACAGGACTTTTAGCGAGATCTTTTCTGAAGTCAGAATATAGGACTGGCTTCTTCGTTCTCGGTGTATATACTTGAACTGTCATCCTTGCGGCCTCGGCTTAAGATCTAAATGTACAAAACTACTATTTACCTTACAGTAACGGAATCCTTTTTCGAGAGCAATCCTACACATTTCGTCTGCGTCTCCAATGATTTCTACATCGACTGCTAAACCAGTCAAATGCGGAGACTCAGGTGATGCTCCAATTTCTTCGTTATATGCTTCGTCTCTCCAGCCGGCAATCACGTTGAGCTTGCCTTGCCCTAGAGCTTCTTGAAGCCTCACTAAGTAGACCTTTACATCGAGATCTATATTAACCCAACCTTCAAGCCCTAATACTTCTGGATCTGTCCAGTCGCCTGAGATCTGTATTTTTGGATCCGTTCCTTCCTTTACTGCTTTACAGCTAGGAAGACCAAAATATTCTTTTACAGTCGGTGGAGGCGGGTTAACTGTTTCTTCATTCTCATCCCACTGCTGTTCCATACTATTTATTACTTCTTTCTTACGTTCGTCTGATAAACGAATACCACCATTTCTGACGGCCGTAGAAGTGTTAAGATTGGAAATAGTCTTTAATCTATCAGTAATCCTTCGATACCGATTTGTATAATCCGCAAGTGGTTGATTTACATCTCGAATCAGAGCTTCGATTTGTGTAGCATAAGCACAAAATCTCATAATCATGAACTCAATTTCTTCAAGCTGTGGATTCTGAAAAAGTCCTGCAACATAATCAATTAAGCTTTCTGTTTGCTCCTGAACGCTTTTCTTTTTGTCATCGTTAAGAAGCAAGCAGGCTCGCTCTTTTTGTGCTACGATTTGCTTGACGATATCTTCTCGAATAAAGGTACTAATATTTCCAATGATTTCTTCAATATTAAAGTTCTCAACAATAGAAGCAACCTCTGCAAAGACCTGATTAATTAACTCTGTAATTAACTTTTTGATTTCGTTAATTAAAAATTGGATTGTCAGTTTTTGTGCTAAAGCATCGAGAGCTTCATCAAGATTTCTAATAGTAGCTAATATTTTTGTGATAGCATCTTCTATTGCAACAAGCGTATCAAAGAAAGCGTCAATCGCGCCAAAAACTTGAGGAACAAGCTTACAAAAACCACCTAATATACTATCAGAAAACGATGCTTTATAATATCCATCGAGGTCTCCAAGCAAACCAGTATAGTTATTATTACCTTTGTTAATTAAGCTTTGAGGCGTAAGATTGTAATCATTGAGGAAATCAGAAAATTCAATATTAGTAATGTTACCCTTGTTCCATCTTTTTTCGAGATCTGGATAATTGGCTAACTCTTCTTGAACATAAGGAGCCCTAAAGAAATCACCATTAAGGAAATCGCGTGCGTCGTAAATCGAATCACCATAAAGATTAATTGCTTTCTTAAGTGGATTCGTTTCAGCATCTCGTAAGATACTTGCAGCGTATTCCTCAGCAAACTTATTTACTTGACTAATCGTAAATTCACCTTGCGCATCGACGAAAGGCCCGTTTGCCGAGTATTTTATTGTCTGATCAGTAACGTCTACGCAATTAGAAGCCATGTTATTCCTCTGCTGAAATATATCCGCCAGTCGACTGAGTATTCTCAAACTTAATATAAGAGAGAGAAGTAGACTTTGCGGGTGGTTCGGGCATCTTACATTCACCTGCATCAATTGTAGGTAATGCAAATTTTGCGGTCGTTGAATTCAGTCCAAAGAGCCGATCGGTCGCAAATCCAGAAGCCAAAAGTACAACGTCGTCAATAGCAACAGTAGGTGCTTTTATTGAAACATTAGCCCCCGATTGCATTACTGCTCTCGTGATCCCAGATAAAGAAAGATCTCCAATCGCTTCGATAATTGCGTTTGTTGAAGCCCACAAGCTCATCGGCCCAAACGAATCCATTGTTATGCCGCCCGGTCCAGAAGTTACATGCAAACCGGTACCAACCGAAGGAACAAGTGCAACGTCTGGAACAAGCGCATTACAAGTAATATACATGTTACTCTGCTGCATGTGCACGCTCGAAGTAGATGTAAAGAACATACTACGTTCTGCAAAGAATTCAAACTTACCGGTCGTGAGAGGTGCTAATGGATTCAGCGTAGCATGCTGATATATTGTGTTGCCTTTAATATTGACTCGTGTCTTGCCTTGCATTTGAATTTCTTTTTCTGCAAGGACTGTCATTGTACCCACGTTAGCTTGAATGTTAACGTCTGCAGCTCTCATTTGAACCTGTTCAGATCCATTTAAATTGAGTTGAGTACCTGCAGTAATGTTTGTCGTGCCATGAACGAGTAAGTTATAATTGCCTTCGATCTCTTCGGTCTTATTGCCCTTTACGTAAACATGAGCATCACCACCAATTGTAACTACGTGATGGTGGCCAACACCTTCATACTTATTAAGCTTCGTTATGTCGTGCTTAGCGCCTACAGATTTTTCTGCGACATTACCTTTTGAATCGATTTGAACATACGACCCTTCTTTATGTCGAATCGTAATTCGCTCACCACCCGGCGTGTCATCGAGCTCAATAGAATGGTGAGCAGTTTCAATCACTCGATTGTGTGGATACTTAGTAGCATAAGCCGATTGTGGTTCAGACCACACTTTATCCGTGCCACCAATTTTAAACTTTTCCATCCTATTTAATTCATGACCGGCGACACCAGTTTCTTCAATGCTTTCGCCTCGTGCCAATCGTGACATTTGAGGATGGCCAATATCTCTCGGCGTAAGTCCTTTACCTAATAATTTTCCATCTCGCTTTGGAATAACACCATATTTGTTTACATCTGGATTTGGTGGCTCTACAAACTGAGTCGGTAATAGACCGAGTACGACAGGATGCTGTGCATCTCTTCCGTCGAGGAACATACCCCAAACAAACGAGTTCAAAGACGGGAGAGGATTATTTGGGTCGTAGTTTCCGTGAGATACCATTGCCCACGGCAAATCTTCTGTAGAAATCTCTTCGTTAGTGCCATGAATACTAAACGCACGCACTTTGACTCGTCCAAGTAATGTTGGATCGTCGTTATCTTCAATAACTCCTACGAAGAAAAGCGGATTTCGTATTCCTACGCCTTGCTCAAACATAATTAAACCTTCGCACTTGCATACTTTACTATATGCAATGTAGTTGTTAAAACATCATCTTCCATTGAGTGCTTTGTACTCTTTACTAAATAATTACCCGAATATCTCTTATTATCTTTAGCTTCTTTTTTTGTCGAATTAAACTTCTTTGCCTTTACATCAATAATCATACCCGGCTCAATATCAAGTCTTCCCTTAATCTGAAGCATGGCAGAAGTATATTGAATATGATGCTCGTGCTTTAAACGCTGAGAAATAATCTCAGGATAAAACTGCTTTGGTCTATTTACGCCTACATTCTTTTCTTTATAATCGACAAAGGTAATAAATCTTTTTGCATTATTTTTATTTGTGTATTGTTTAATCCACTCGGGCGTATGAATATCGTCAAGAATCGAGCCCTGGCCCATGTCTGTGAATTCGCCGGTGTCATATTCATAAAGTGTATCTGTAACCTTGCCTCTCAATAAATCGATTTGAAAGCAACGATTCTTGTATCCACCACTCGTAATATCGTCAGCATCATTTACCTTTTGGCTGTTAATCATATTCTCGATTGTTTTAATCTGAAGCTCGGCATCTGCTGGATCGAGAGATGTGACCGGATTATAAACTAATTCTTTTCTTCGATGTGGATTATTTTTTCCAAAGTCAATAAGCCACTCGTCTGTTACCCAATAATAACCGTTGAGTGTTTCAAAGAATCGATAAGAAGATGACTTTGATTTTTCACTATATCCTCTTTGAGCAAGAAACTTCATAGCACTTTGCGATGGAAGATTTGGAATAATTGTCTTAAGGCTTAGTGTATCAGCACTCGGCTCAATATAAACAGCTCGTGGTGCATCACCATTTAAATCAATACCACCTCTCATTGCATTCAATGGAAGCTGCTCAGCTCCCATATTATTTGTACCACCGATTTTTGTAAAGTATTTGTTAAATATTGTCCGCGCAACTTCACTCGCTGTTTTTTCTTTAAATGCTTCTGTTATTCTTTTAGACGCTGCATCAAAGGTTGTTTTTGACATGACGTGTAAATCATAGACTAGACCGCCGTGATTAGCAGTCGCCTGTTCTGCATCGATCTTATAGATAACACCTTTTATATTAACTTTCGTGTCGAGGTCCATGCAATGGAAAGATAATTCAATTTCTTCTTCGCCACGTACTTCGCCAAATGGAGTATCTCCTTCGAGCCAACCTAATGTGTCGGCACATGACAACACGATCGAATATGACGCAGAATCAATCGATTGACTAATCGACCATTTACCGATTAGCGCAATAATGTTTTCAGTCTTACCGGTATTAAAGGATGTTACCTTTGCTTTTGTGATAAGACATTTTGAAGGATTGAAATCTCCGTTTGCCATATATTACTCTTTACTTCGAAGAGAAGCAGCAAATTCTGAAGAAAGCTGATTAGTAAATTGCTTATCAAATAAGAAAATTTCCTTTTTACTTTCGTTAAGGTCACGCTCATATTGATAAATTCGATATGGCTGCCATTCTTCCGGTACAATTCTTTTGATAATAATTTTTCTACCTTGCTCCGTTCGTAGAATTACTCTATCTTCCCTTCGGAGATAAATCGTTTGAAACGATTCTGGAGCTAGGATGATCTCGTC
>Ga0181566_10000330_pt1 | contig 35922 bp, 34 predicted proteins | sample 101ome_15_FD_133762 | JGI IMG/M metagenome (GOLD analysis project Ga0181566, IMG submission 133762) | Coastal salt marsh microbial communities from the Groves Creek Marsh, Skidaway Island, Georgia - 101402AT metaG (megahit assembly) | ecosystem: Environmental > Aquatic > Marine > Intertidal...
AACCACAAGAACCACAAGAACCACAAACTACATCAAAAGACTATGTAACTGTAGTGAAAAAGGTGAAAAAAGATAATGTTTGTAAAGACAATATAGGAGAAATTATGTTGTCGCAAATACCAGGGATTAGTGCAAACACTGCAATCGGCATTTTGAAATATTTTGATTCATTCCCAGATATGATTACACGTATTAATAACGATGCTTCTATATTGGATACTATTCAATTGGAATCGAATGGGAAACAGCGTAAATTGGGAAAAAATTGTATACAAAATATAAAAGAATACCTGCTACATAATATAGATGGTATGTCCTAATACGTGTAATACACATAAAGTGCTTTATCATACTAGTATTGTTCCTACTAGTGTCATCAAAAAGAAATGTTGTCATTGTTTGAAAGTGACAATATCAGGGTACAAAGATCTATATAGTGTTGCTAGTCCACAGCATAATTTTTTATTTCCAATGATATGTAATGAATGTTCATTGAAATTACAAAAATGTAAATGGTGTAGACCAATGCGGACTAATATAATAAGTCGGGTATACTAATTTATACATAGTTTTTCTTTAACGTGGTGTTCCATACATATTCTCCTAATAATATTAGAAAGTTACCAAATAACATAATTACTTTGAACAACAATTGGTCGTTCACATCAACTGTGGTTTTCATAAATTCAGACATTGCGGCAAGTTCACCTAAAATATTATGTAAATCATTCCTGCGTTTGTTCATTACGTCTTCATACGTTTCGCAATTATCAAAATACAACTCTATATCATATAGAATATCTGGTTCTTGTTTATACGTTGGTTCAAATAAACTGCTCGTTTTCTTTTCTAGAAAAGAACCTCTTCTTTCAGTAGGAGTGCTAGGTTGTTCATCATTCACACAAGAATATCCAAGACGATGTTTCATTTTATCATATATTGAATTATCTTTATCGACATATTCCACATAAGTGTCGTATTTGTAACGTATGCGATTACCTATTTGATATAATGAAATCCCAAATTTATTCTTACATTTTGTAATACAGTCATAATAAGAATCAGAATAGCAACAATGAAGGTCACGTGTTTTATAATGAACTAATGCACAACAATTATTACGTATTGTAAAGTAATGTTCAAGGAAACGTTTCATCGGCGCACTACATAACCACATAAAATCAATGTGGTCAATGATAAACACATCTAATTTGTGAAACGCCTTAGTAATGACATCATTAGGCATAGACGCATATTCCAATGGTTTTAATTGCTCCATTTCTTTACGAAAGTCTGCTTTTGTTTTTTCTTTTTTTCCAGTTGAATGAACCTTATAAAGGTCTTCTATATCACAATAAATAACACGTTCACATAGTTTGTTCAAGAGTGCTAAATTTCCTTGATACTGAATATAGCGGAACTTATTTTTAGAATTGTTGAATATACTTGCAAAATAAAACTTTATCAAATTGAAATAACCAATAAATTCAGTTTCTTTTTCTATAATCCAATATCTATCTTTGATATTACGAAGGGAATTTTTTTTGAATAATTCATCTGCATTTTCATTATTATTGCCATTTTCATATTTGCGAAGTTTTTTAATAGCTTCTGCATAAGAATATTTCAAATTTTCTAATTCTTCTTTTAATTTTTTATATTTTAATTTTTTACTTATCTTAGATTGAACCTCCTGTATTTGGTAGTTTTCATTGTTCTTTTCTTCTTGCTCCTTTTCATCGGGAATTAAAACAGTATAATTATTTATAGTTTCTGCTTCACCATCTACACTGTTTTCACTGTCATCAATATCATCCATTGTTCTACCTTCCCGATAATTTCGTTTATAAGGTGATTCTGAGAAAAGAGATTTGGTGATAAATGCGGAACGGTTTAATTTGTCAACATTAGGTGGTTCGGGTGGTAAATCAACATTATTTTCTTGGAGATTACCAGATATATCCATATTTATATTATTGGAATATAAATATGTATCAGTATATTGTACTAATGCCCGTGACTTCGTCAAATTCTTTTACAAATATAAACACTTTTTTAGTGAGAAATAGGGAAAATAGTAATGAATCCTTAGAATCATTAACATTTTCATTAGCGTTTCCATCTGATTGCGATGATATAAGCATTGAAAGTGATGAAAACCCTACTAAACGTTCTATTCGAATAAGAGACCAAAAAATGGTCAATGAACCTAGGACACCTACACCATCACGTTATTTGGATATGATAGAAGAAAACCAAAAATTAATCAAGAGATTACTTAAAGAACATCTAAAGGGCCTTGAAAATTGCTCGGAATTGAAGGATGAAACTTTGTCTTAGGTGTAAATAAAACTGGTTTGGTAATTTTACGGTCATCATATTTACCAGAAGCAACCGCTTTTTGACTATGACGAACACCACCCCAGTTAGGGTCCATAGGATTATCACTAACAATTTCTTTCTCAGTGGATTGATGAATAGCATCTAGTTCGGTAAATTCGCCAACGTGTAGTCCGTGAGGATCAAATCCAGGAAAGTTGTTCTGGTTATAAGGAGGATTACGACGATTTGCATCAGTTACTTTAACAGGATCGACAAACAGTTGTTCGTCATGGCTGGATGGTAAACCGCCTTGTAAATCAAATGGACTAGGACGAACACGATACACTTCTTTTCCTTGTGTGTTATTTTCGCGTTGTAAAAATAAAACAGGACAAGAAGAACCAGATTTGCGTTGTTCCTCTACATAGGAAATGTATTCATCTAAATTATTAAAGATAATTGGATTGATGCCAGCTTTTTTGGGTAAACTATCGTTATGAAGCAATAATTTATCGCCTTGTTGTATTAATAAATTAGGACACTGCGTTAATGGTTCGTGTATGATTAAGTCATTAGATTTCTTTGTGTTCAATATAACGACAACGCCTAATAAAAATATAATGAGTAGAAATACGATGAAAAACAATCTTACTTTAGTCATTTGGTGTAGAATATATATATTATAGAGTGAAAAAATATACAAAGTGTATATATGTCTAAATCGAACAAGAAAACAGATCTAGTATTAGTATTTATTTATGCGAATTGGTGTCCCCATTGTCAAACTATGAAACCGCATTGGGATAACGCAAAAACAGATTTTGAAAATAAAATACATATTCATGAAATAGAAGATGCAATGTTAAAAACTCCGATGCTTAATAATCCAGAACAACGATTTTTAAAGGACAATAATATTGAATTACAAGGGTTTCCTACTTTGATTCTACATAAAGATGGCATTAATCATCAATATGATGGTGCTCAAGAACGTAATGCTATTGTAAATTGGGTTAACGGACTATTGGTAAATAAAGGAGGATATAAATTAAAATCCATTATGAAGTCAAAAAGCAAAAGTAAAACAAAGAGAAAAAGTAAGAGTAAACGTAAAACAAAGAGAAAAAAATCAGTTCGGTTTAGCAAACAAACCCGTTCAATTAAACAAACCGCCTAAAGGATGTAAAAATTGATATAGACACAGTAAACTATATATAATTATCTAAACTCTTTAGTTAATTATGAAAACAAAAGTGGTCAAGAAGAAGGTAAAACAGCTAACGTATTCGTTTCGTTTATTTGATTACAACGTGTATGATAACGGACAATACGAAGATAGTGCGTTTTGTATTCGTATGTTTGGTGTAAATGAAAAAGGAGAAACATTGTGTGCATATGTAAATGACTACAAACCGTTCTTTTATGTAAAAATTAAAGATGACTGGACGAAAACCACCGTGGACATGTGGATCTCTGAATTTGTTAAAAAAAGTATGAAGGGACTAGAAGAACATTTATTGTCCTATGAGATTGTTCATCGAAAGCAATTATATGGGTTCACTGGTGGAAAACCATTCAAATTTCTTAGACTAGAATTTGAGACAATGAATGCGTTTAACAAAGTGAAGAATCTATGGTATGAATATGTTCCAGTAAAAAAAGACGACCCTGATGGTGAAAAGCGTAAGCAACAAAAAAATGTAGAATTCAAAAACTACGAATTAGAAATATACGAGTCTAACATCCCTCCTTTGTTGCGATACTTTCATGTTAATAAAATAAGTCCTACTGGATGGATAGAATTTGATGCAAATAAAGTGATGATTACCGGAAACCAAGAAAAAACGTCTACTTGTACTTTGGAATGTGTGTTGTCTTATAAAGTAATTAAACCGACCCCTACAAAAGAAACTTTAGTTCCTTATAAAATATGTAGTTTTGATATTGAGGCTAGTAGTAGTCATGGTGATTTTCCATTACCTAAGAAAACCTACAAACGTCTTGCTACGAACATAACGGATGTATTTCTGGCGCAGCGAAAAACAAACATCAAAGAAGAACACGCAAAAACAATGTTTCAGAAATGTGTATTGAAATCTTTTGGTTACATCAAATATGGAGAAGAAATAGACGTGGTTTATCCTAAAAAAATGCCAGCACGTCAAGAATTAGAAGATTACATAGAAAGCATGTTGAATAATCCGTTAGAATCCTTTCTGAACAAAACCAATCCAATGATAGAACATTTATTGGGTATTGATAGCACCTTTGAGCAAGCATATCAATTGGTGAAAGAGAGTGATTCTTCTGGAGGATTGGCAGAAGCCGAACCTACACAAGTATCTATGGAAATAAATGACGACAACAAGCCTTATAATTTCTTAGGAAGACGAAAAAAGGTGAAAGTATCAAAGAAGCGCAAGTTGATTGATTTCTTGTTAGATGAGAAATACACTCGTCAAGAAACATTGGATACACTGAACGAAGTATTGTCCAAAACTTTGCCGAGTTTGGAAGGAGATAAGGTTACTTTTATAGGATCCACATTTATGCGTTATGGCGAAAAAGAGAGTTATTATCAAAATTGTTTGGTGGTAGGAGATTGCGACCCTGTTGCTAATTGTGACATTCAGTGTTTAGATACAGAAAAAGAGTTATTGTTAGCTTGGACGGATTTGATTCAAAAGGAAAATCCCGACATTGTTATTGGATACAATATATTTGGTTTTGATTATGAGTTCATGTTCAGACGCGCCCAGGAAAACAAATGTGAACGCGACTTCTTGCGATGTTCCCGAATTAGTGACCATATTTCTTCCAAAGATACAAGTCATTATGACAAATCCTTTGATATTGTCAATACTAAGATCCAAATTGCAAGTGGTGAATACGATTTGCGATATTACAACATGTTAGGACGCCTTCAAATTGACATGTATACGTATTTCCGTAGAGACTACAATTTATCTTCTTATAAATTGGATGATGTAGCAGGTCAATTTATTAGTGACAGTATAAAGCATACAGAAACCGGTTATGATGAAGAAACCCCTATTACCAAGTTGTATAGCAATAATTTAATGGGACTTAATGTGGATGACTTTATTCATATTGAAATGAGTAGCTTTACCACAGACTATTACAATGATGGAGAGAAATTCGTCGTAAGGGAAATTGAGAAGAACATAGAAAAGGATGGAAAAAAATTCAACGTCATTGTTATTAAAGGACACCATACATTGGACAAAACTAAGAAACTAAAATGGGGAATGGCCAAGGATGATTTGACACCGCAAGACATTTTCAAATTGTCTAATGGAAGTCCCAAAGACAAGGCAATTGTTGCCAAATACTGTGTTCAGGATTGTAACTTGGTTCATCATTTGATGAATAAAATCGATGTCATTACTGGATATACAGAGATGTCAAATATTTGTAGTGTTCCAATTAGTTTCCTTATCTTTCGTGGGCAAGGTATTAAACTGACCAGTTTCGTTGCTAAAAAATGTAGAGAGAAAGATACATTAATGCCAGATTTGGAAAAACCTCGTCGTGAAGAAGGATATGAAGGTGCAATTGTTCTTCCTCCCAAATGTTCTATTTATATGGACAATCCAGTTGCTTGTGTGGATTATTCTTCTCTATATCCATCGTCAATGATCAGTCAGAATTATTCCCACGATAGTAAAGTATGGTCACTAGAATATGACTTGGAAGGGAATCTACTTCCTGAGAAAACCCAAGGAACGCGTGATGCCAATGGTAAGTTCATTTATGACAATCTACCGGAATATGAGTATATTGATATTGATTTCGATACCTATGAATACAGAACTAAACCAGGAGCAGCAGGTGCGAAAGAAAAAGTAAAGGTTGGGCGGAAGAAATGTCGTTGGGCTCAGTTACCAGACAATCAATTATCTATTATGCCTGCTATTCTAACGGAGTTGTTAAAAGCCCGTAAAGATACACGAAAGCGAATTAAAACAGAAAGCGATCCATTTATGCAAAATATCTTGGATAAACGACAGCTAGGATATAAGGTGACAGCGAATTCTTTATATGGACAATGTGGCGCAAGGACCTCTACCTTTTATGAACAAGATGTTGCTGCATCTACCACAGCTACTGGGCGAATGATGATTATTTATGCTAAACGAATGATTGAGGAAGTCTACGGAAATCGGTTAATTACTACTACCAATCATGGTGTGGTTCGTAGTAAAGCGGAGTATGTGTATGGAGATACAGATTCGGTGTTCTTCACATTTAACTTAGAAAACCCTGAAACAGGAGAAAAAATAAGAGGACAACCTGCATTGGAAATAACTATTGAACTGGCTCAAGAAGTAGGTGCAATTTCATCACAATTCTTGAAACCACCAATGGATTTGGAATATGAAAAAACATTTATGCCATTCATGTTGCTGTCCAAGAAACGATATGTTGGTATGTTATATGAAGAGGACCCTAACAAAGGAAGTATGAAATTCATGGGATTGTCCTTAAAACGCCGAGATTCTTGTGACTATTTGAAGGATGTATATGGTGGCATATTGAATATATTGATGAAAGAAAATAGTATCAATGCGGCAATCCAGTATTTACAAGATTCGATGAAAGATCTTATTGATGGAAATGTGCCGATGGATAAACTAACCATTACAAAGGCATTGCGTGGAGATTATAAAAATCCGCATCAAATAGGACATAAGGTATTGGCGGACCGAATTGGTATGCGTGATCCTGGAAATAAACCAAAACCAGGAGATAGAATTAAATTTGTATTTATTGTGAATGAAAAGCGAGGCGCATTGATGGGAGACAAAATAGAATTGCCAACATATATTATAGATAACAAACTGGATATTGATTACAACCACTACATTACAAACCAGTTAATGAAACCTTTACAACAGTTGTTTGGTTTGGCGATCAAAGATATTTGGATGCTACAAAACAAGAAATCTGCAATTAAAACGTATGAAAAAGATGTATCCAAATTAGAAAAAGAATGCGGTGATGACTTGGAACTATTTATGAAGAAAAGAGAGAAGATTACCAATGCTAAAATCAAAGTGTTATTGTTTGATAGGATGTTGACGCAAATTTACAATAAACAACATAACATTCAAACGTTACAAGAATGCTTTGCCAAAAGAAAATAAATAAATATTAACATAATAAACTAATTATATAATTATTATGTTACGCACGTTGTTGTACTTATGGGCGGCATCCACATCCAATTTCCCATTTTATAGGACAACTACATTACATTGTGGACATCATAATGAATTACCTATTGAAAATGAATCGGAACAGTTAGTCGATTATTTTTTTACAAAGAATGGAGTGAATTTGCGTGGTATGGATATACGATTTAATACAACAGAAGATGTGGATCTAGATTTTTTATACATGTGTAAGTATCATCAAAAAAGCAAAGAATGGATACGTACATTGGAATCTCCAAGACAAAGTTTGTTGTATAAACTACAATTCCTACGTCATCATAATATTCTTCGTAAAGAAAATGATGTACAAGGAATGAATATATCGATTTCTGGGTTGTTAGACGACTGGGAATGGAGATTTTAATTTTGTTCATTATTGGATGTCGTTGGAAAATACATAATATAATTAATTTCGTCCACTGGATTATCAGAAACATCAGATATTACAGAATCCGAAGAATTCATCCGTCGAAGGACCACTTGTCGAGGTCTGTTTTCGTGAACTATTTGGGAATTGCTACTTGTGTCTTGTATTTCCTCGTCGTTTTCCTCTTCATTACTTGTATAATCACGTATATCATATCTACAAACAGGGCATCGGACATTACGACGAAACCAATTCATTAATGGTTCCCTTGAAAAGGTATGTCCGCAATGAATGATGCGAACCACTTGCTGTTCTGGTTGGAAATCTTCTAATGAAATAGGACATCTTGTATCATTAATGGTTCGTTGTGTTTCTTCATTGTAATTAACAACCTCTGTAGCACGTCTTATTTGTTGTCTACTTGGATGGACTAATACATCTTCATTGAGATTACGTAGTATTGCCTGAAATAGTGTATCGTTTATCAACGATGGGCGTGAGATTCTCAAATCATTATCACGTTCTACATTTAATGTATTTCTTAAGGGACTGGTAAATGTATTAGATAAATAAGGATGTAATAAACTTTGCTGGGTATTAAGTCTTGTTTCGTTGGTTTGTCTAGAAGTCTGGTTTGTTCTGGTAGTTGTGCGTGTTGATAATCCAGGAAACTGAGAAAGGTTAGTGCTAGTATTTATAGTAGGTGTATTGTTTTCGTTATGTATATTGTGAATGATTGTATTTAAAGATTGTATCATAGAAAACGTATTGGATTGATATTCGCGTATATTTGTATTGTATTCAGTAATCAATACTCGTAATGTTTGGATGATATTCAATAATATCGAATAATACTGGTCGCTTGTAAATCCATTAGGTGTAGTTAGGGCCTGAATAGTTGTATTTGTTTGAGGTTGCGGATTAGTAAATGATAAATTATAGTGAAGAGGTCCAGATGTTCTATTTGTAGTAGTCGGTGTATTTGTAGTAGTCGGTGTATTTGTAGTCAAAAATCTGTTTAATAGAGATGTTAATGACTCAATTTCATTTGCTAAGATTGTATTATTTTCACTATTGGAATGATTCATTATTATATGTAGTGAGACAAAATTTTATATTGATAAAATAATATATAGTATTTACAAAAGGTGTAAAGATAATTACATTATATATTATAATATTTATAACGTAATAATGCAAACATCTCAACGTTACATACCTAAAAATATAATGGGATTAGAAAATCAAGGAAATACATGTTATATTAATAGTTGTTTACAAGTATTAATGCGTATTGAACCATTAAACAAGTTGCTAGATAACGACGATTTCATTGAAAAAGTTAATAAAGAGAAACCTGAATCCATTATTACACACGAATGGAATTCTTTGCGTAAATTAATGTGGTCAAACGAAGGCATAATGAAACCAGGATATTTCCTACATAAATTACAAGGAGTTGCCAAAAGTAATCCCTTGTATGAACAATATGCAGGAAATGAGCAAAACGATACTCCTGAATTTTTTACCTTTATTGTAGATGCCATTCATAAAAGTGTAGCACGGGAAGTTATTTATCGTTTAGACAAAAATAGAGACGCTGAAAATATTCAGGAACAACATAAAATAGATTGTTTGTTGATGAAAAAGGCAGTTTGTGAAAAGGATTATTCTGAATTAGTGGATATGTTTTATGGAATACAAATGACAAAAATCATCTCCATGGATGGAAAAGAGCATACAATGCGACCTGAAATGTTCTTTTGGATTGCTCTTCCAGTAATGAACGAAAAAAATGAACCATATATCAATATTGGTGATTGTATGAATGGAGCATTGAAAGAAGAACAGTTAGCAGGTGATAATGCTTGGTATAATGAAAAAACAAATAAAAAAGAAGATGTGATATTAAAAAAATCCTATTGGAGTCTACCATCGTTGGTATGTTTCCATTTCAATAGGTTCAGTATAGACGGAACAACCAAAATAAAACATCAAATAGATTTTCCTATTAGAACATTAGATATGTCTCCGTGTGTAGAAGGTGATAACCCAAGTCAATATGTATATGAGCTAATTGGAATAGTAAATCATATTGGGGATATAAATGATGGACATTATACTGTATTTATTAAACACATTGACGATAAATGGTATCATATTAATGACCATATCATACACGAAGTCAGTGATTTACGAGCACTTTCAACTAGTTTAGCATACTGTTTATTCTATCGTAAAAAAAATCAATAGGTATAGTATATAATGAATATAGTGAATAAGAATAAAGAAACAAAACAAGATTGTAATGAATCTTTTGAAAATATAATACCATCAAAACTATTTGATCAAAAAACTTATTTATTTCTTTTTGTTTCTGTTTTTTCCATCAGTTATTTTGTATTTAAGATGCGTAGTGGAGGAATAAAGCGTGGCGGTAGTATTGGAATTTCGCCTAGCACATTCATTATTGATATTATTGTATTTGGGCTAATGATTACTGGTATTTTACTATTTTATGCACAAAACAAAAATGAAATGGGAACAAGCAAATTCTGGGAAGATACTTTTTATAGTTGGATTGATTATTTAGATGAAGATTATGGATTTATAACCAATGTATTGAGTTTACTCGCCCTTTATCTGGTCATCTATTTATTTGGTATTCCTATGAGTTATATGAGCAAACCTGCTAGTATAAACATTATTGAAGGTATATTAATTGTATTAATTACATTATCTGGCTTCTTGATGTTTTTCAAATATGTGTTAGATATCGACATTGTTGATCTAATTAAGGGTGTAAAAGAAGACCCTAAGAAGGACGCAAAAACAGTAGATGCCAGTGGAAATGTATTGAAGACTGATGCCAGTGGAAATGTATTGAAGACTGATGCCAGTGGAAATGTATTGAAGACTGATGCCAGTGGAAATGTATTGAAGACTGATGCCAGTGGAAATGAAATCAAAAAGGAAGTATTCAATGTTTCCAATAATAAGTATACCTATGAAGAAGCTCAAGCAGTATGTAGTGTATTCGATGCAGAATTAGCAACTTATGACCAAGTCGAAAAAGCCTATCAGAATGGTGGAGAATGGTGTAATTATGGATGGAGTCAAGGACAAATGGCATTGTTCCCTACACAGAAAAGCACTTGGAAGAAATTACAAGATTTCCCCAAACATAAAAACGATTGTGGACGTCCAGGTATAAATGGTGGCTATTTCAAAAATCCCTATATCAAATTCGGTGTAAATTGCTTTGGTGTAAAACCCGAACCAACAGAGGAAGACAAGGCAAGACTGAAAACCAAAAATATTGCTCCATATCCACTATCACCAGCGGAAAAGGAACTAGAAGAAAAAGTAAATAAATGGAAAAAGAATAAAAAAGAACTAGCATTGAATTCTTATAACAACACAGTGTGGTCTAAATACTAGGTTTTTTATCTGATTTTGATGAAACAGATACAGAACCATAATATAGTTGCTTTTTTACCATACATATATTACACTCGTGTGATACATAACTTCGTTTTGTATCTAATAAATTCATACATCTTTGATGTATAGGTTGTTGGCAACTTAAACAATATGTATGTTGTTGAAATATATGTATGGTTTTATTACAACATATACATGTAGGTAATTTATTTTGATAACAACTTATGCAAGAACCCATTATACTAATACAACATTTATTTCTACATCTTTTTGTGAGGTTTAGTATTTTAGATGAGTTGAAAAGAATATAAACTTATCTACATACAACACTATATATGCTTATATTTCTAATTTTATTATTTAAAATAGTGTATTCTATGGACGAACCACGATATTTGCGACCTCATCAAAGTTCATTTGTAACATCTAAAAAAAATCAACAATGTCAAGTAATAAATACTAGTTGTGGTAGTCCTATACAAATCAGTGCACAATGGCACGAACTTAAATCTAGTTTCCTTTTGGCAAAACCAAATATTCATACTAATGGTTCTATTACAATTCATGGGTATCTAGATCATTCGTGTGATGTTGGAATTAACCCGGTTTTGTGGCTAAAAGTGAAAAATCAGTCTTATGAAAATCAAAGTTACGAAAAAAATATAATGAAATCTACCCGCATTTCGCTATTAAATGAACATATATATTTACAACAAAATGAGAAGTATCCAAACCTAGATAATTATGTAGATGATATTCATGTAGATTATGACGATGACTATGATGTAGATGATATTCATGTAGATTATGGTTATGATGAGTATGAGGATGAGAACGAGGATGAGTATGAGGATGAGAACGAGGATGAGGATGAGGATGAGGATGAGGATGAGGATGAGGATTATGAAACTAATATGTAAGGTGAAATTTGAAACATTCCAACGTTTATATACTATGTAAATGCCATAGTATATACATTACTTTTTAGAATCCTTCTTTTTTGTTGTTCGTTTGGGTGACTTACTTGATGTCTTTTTTGTTTGTTTTTTCTGCTTTTTGTCATTGGGACTGATGTGTTCCAGCAACATATCGTGCGTATTATAAGGAATATCATTTTCTAAAACAGAATGGATACCTTCGTTAGGTTCTTCTTTTGTAGTTTGTATAATAATAAGACCAGCAGGCATTCCCAAATTTTGAAATCGTTGCTTGTCTTTTAAATCTGGTATAATATGTTCTAATGGCACGCCAACATTGTGATTTTTTTCATTTAAATGGTAATGTTCTGCAATACAACTTGACATAGTATACATTAATCATATATAAAATCATTTATGTAAACGCTTGATTTCTGTGACCACATTTGTTTCTCGTTTGCTTTTTAAATAAGTGATAATGAAATCCACTTGTTTTTCGTCTTTTATTATCTCTTTTAAGTGTTTTTCAATAAATCCAAATGATAAATTTGTATATTCCTTTTTTTCGTATAATTTGAGTTCTCCATCACTAATTTCAATCGAACTATTAAGTTCATTTTCCTTCATGTAGGTAGTAATCTTTTTTCCTAGGTCCTGTTTCATTTCTCGCATTTGTTTTATTTTATCATTCACCTCCTTTAATTTTCCTTCTAGTAGAACCCACTTTTGTACACAATCTACCAACGATTCAGTTGAAATAGTTTTGGAAACTAATGCCTGTGAATTATTCATCTTTACTAAATACCTACATTTTTCAGTCCTAAGTCCAACACTTTTATCATAGATAACGTAATAGCAATGGAAATAATATCTTAATGAAATACTTGATACTGTTATGCTATAAGTTTTCTATTGTGAATAATCCAATGTCTCTACATTTAGACGTTAATCGTATAAGCAAAATTAAGTTAATGGTTAATATAATGAATAAAAACAGATGGAAAAAGCAGATGGACCAAATATATACATACAATTCATTATACACCATCCCAGCAACAGGGGACAATAATTCTCTTAATTCTTTTTTTATATCTTCGTCTTTAAAAAAATCAAACCATGTATCTCCAATGGAAGCCATTCTACAATAAAATTGGATTAATAAATAAAAAATAAAACGAATGAATAAAGTATAAAAACAGAAATACTATACTATATACAAAATGATTTACAGTTCCTCACAAGATTTTAAACAATTCCCTTATTCTGATTTAAAAGGTGGTAAACCAGTGCTATTGTCTAGCAACAATTATTTTATTAAATACACTTTGAATGAGTCTCCTGTATATATTCAACTCCCGAGATGTAAAAGCAAGCAAGGTATTATTAATGTAGGAAAACGTCATTACATTGATTTTATGTTGACCAATGATCAAGAAGAATGTGTATCATGGATTGAGAAGCTAGAAACCCACAGTATTGATTACTTGTATGAAAACAGGAAAGACTGGTTTGAGGAAGAAATGGAAAAGCATGAAATAGAAACGTATTTTGTTTCACCTATACGTGTATTCAAGTCGGGACGTTTTTACATCTTACGAGTGCCGATTGCGAGTGCAATGGGAAAGCCCGTGATGAAGATTTATAATGAAGACGAAGTAGAAGTGAAATATGAAGACATTAATGAAGATACCATACTGCTTAGCGTAATTGAGTTTAAAGGCATACGGTGCTCACCGCGTAGTTTTCAGTTAGAAATGGAAGTAAAGCAGATGATGTCATTGAAACCCGAAGAAATATTTGACCAATGTATCTTTAAATCCAGTGTGAAGTCATCACCCAAAATAGAAGAACCTTCACAGCAACTACCAGAAGAAGTTGTCCAAGAAATACCAGAAGAAGTTGTCCAAGAAATACCAGAAGAAGCAGTCACGGTAGAAACAGTGGAAAGTGATTTAGAAGAAACAAGTGTAGAGAAACAACAAGAAGAAAATAACGTAGACGGAGATATTGAACCCATTGAAATAAATTTAGAGAATTTTGATGTGGGAACAGAAAATCCTGAACCTGATGCACCAACAGAAGACCCTCTTTCTGAAAAGGAAGAAATCGAGGACAATTTGAATAGTTTAGAAAAAATAGAAACTGAACACAAAACTAGTAGAACCGATTTGGATGAAGTGCTATTTGATGAAACAAATATAGATGAATTGCCTGCTATGAAAATAAAAGACCAAAAAGATATTTATTACGAAATGTATCATGAAGCAAAACGTCGCGCAAAGATGGCAAAAGATATGGCGTTGAATGCATACTTGGAGGCAAAAAAAATAAAACAAACCTATGGAATCAACGATGATAGCGATAGTGATGGATCTGAATTTTAGTAAAATGTTTAAATAATTTTGTCCCTCGTTTATATATAAGGAAATGTTGAAAAATATTCAGAAAGGGCTTTCCAAATTCTTTACCATGGAGCGTGTTTTAATTCTTTTAGTTATCATTGCATTAATTATGGGTCTTGGCTACTACACCGATGCCAAGAAAATGATCCGCGATTCTATGGAGACTGGTGCTCCTGAGGAGAGCGAGGAGGCTGCCGAGGAGATTGCTGCTCCTGCTCCCGTCGAGGGATACAAGCAGCAGGCTGTTGCCAACCCCGCTGATCTTTTACCTTCTGACGCCAACAGCAAGTTCGCTGAGCTAAACCCTAACACTGTATCTTCCGATGCCGTTATGACCCCCGATCTTCTTCAGGCTGGTTATCACATTGGTCTTGACACTGTTGGACAAACTCTTAGAAACGCCAACCTTCAACTTCGTTCGGATCCCGTTATCTCCAAGAAGGATGTTGGACCTTTCTTGAACAGCACCATTGAGCCTGACCTTGCACGCACTCCTCTTGAGCTTGGTGAGAGATAAATTGATAAAATATAAATAACCAATTTATTAGTTATATTTTATTGTCTGTTTTTCCTCTACGTATTGTTTCTCTTACTTATTGGCATATATACATAAATGTCAAATAAAAACTTCGCTGAATAAAAAATAACATCATAATATAATGACTGACCCTCAAGATCTTTTAGTAATAATTGTCATTGTACTCGTATTAGGAATAAGTTATTACACATACAAAGACAAACTAGAAGCATTCCAACTAAAATGTATTGTATCCACGGTTGATGGTAATAAATACTGTGTACGTGAACGTGAAAAATTAAATGAAGCGGTTGATTTATTAGCTGAAGTAACCAATACCTGTGAAAAATTAGTAGCTTATATGAATGAACATCATCCCAACAAAGATTGTGTACAACGCTTAGTGAAAAAGTTCAATCCTCGTAAAATACGCGAAACCCTTCCCACTAGTTCTTATACTGCCTACAGTGAGAATAAAGGAGAGAAGATAGCATTTTGCTTGAACCGTAAAAAAGAAGACAACAACAAGTTGATTGACAAAGATACGTTATGTTTTGTTGCTATTCATGAAATGGCCCATATAATGACTAAATCCATCGGACATAAAACCGAGTTTTGGCAAAATTTTAAGTTTTTATTAGAAAATGCAAAGAAGGCGGGTTTACACAATCCAAGAGACTACAAGAAGGAACCTCGTGAATACTGTGGTATGACTATTCATGATAATCCTTATTATGATGCATAAATAATAAATACGCAATTGTATTTATTATTGGACTTTTACATTATCCTAAGAAACTTAGGCAGCAAGGCGAAGACCACCAATTAGGTTGGCGCCAATACCGAAACCGGCACCACCACGAGCAGAATCACCCATGGAAGGGATGAATACATCTAGGATGGCGAAGGTGGCAGCAGCAGTTAGGGCAATTACGATAATCTCCTCAACATTGGGTTGTTTCTTGGGGATGGCAAAAGCGGCAAGGGCAACAACAAGACCTTCAATAAGGTATTTGATAGCGCGTTTTACAAGTTCAGTCAGATCAAACATTCTATATTATAGAATAATAAAATAAAATAACAATAAGCAAAATTACTTAAATATTCGTCTGTTGTCTTTGTATAAGAAATGTCCTCTTTTGAGAAAAAAACATTAGAAGATGGTTCAGCAAATCCTAAATATATCGATTTGTGTGATGAAGACCCTCCCATTGCCGGACAAAAGTTTGCGTGTATGTCCTTTGTATCCCCTGAAAAGATTCTAAAGAAGCGTGAAGTATTCTTGTTTGACCAGTTTATCAAGAACTGGGAATTCTCTAAATCAATGGAGCGTTATTTTGAGTTTATCCATTTTATTGCATACAAGTATAGCATCAATGTAGAGGGATTGATTGCTGATTTTAATGAATTCGTCAAGGAAGAATCTTCTAAATTAAAGAAAAGTGGTATCGAGGATGATTACAAAAATTTTATCGACAAGCAGGAGGATAAGTTAAACGAGCAATTTAATCGTGAACATTCTTTCCAGACAGCGGTTAGAGGTCTAAAGATTAGAGGCGTTTATGCTTCTCAGGATGAAGCTGAAGAGCGCTGTAAGAAGATGCGTGAGCATGATCCTAACCACGACATTTACGTTGGTCCTGTTGGTGTTTGGGTTCCTTGGGACCCAGATGCTTATAAAACAGGTCGTGTTGAGCACATGGAAGAAGAATTGAATGCTCTACACAAGGAGAAGATGCAGAATGAGGAGAAGGCAAAGCAGGAGTTTGAGGAACGTGTGCGTGAGACAAAGAAGCAGGCAATCATGGATAATATTGAGAAGGCAAAGAAGAGTGGTAATGTATTGACACAAACAATGGACGAGGAAGGTAACCTAACAGGAGTAAATGAGAATGTCGATTTTGAACAAAGAGAGGCAACCACTAGCGAGGCTACACAGTTGAGAAACGAGTTGCTATTGGAACAAAAGAAGGCAGCAGATGCCAATAGAATTGAAACAATTGAAGAAGGAAAGGAAACAGAAGACTAGAAAGGAAAAACAAAAATTGATATAAAATATTTCAATAATTCTATATCAACTAATTAAACAGAAGACAGTTAAATAAACTATGGTAAGAAAGATTATTCGTAATAGAAGACCCCGCTTTCACTCTCCTCGTTTGTTGCATAAATCGGGAACAGGATTTGCATACAATGCGATGGAGTTGTCAAACCAGCAGATGGATTCCCATAAATGGACCACTTTCTACAGAATATTCAATCAGTATGCACAGACTCTTGGACTAAATAAATATATGTATAGCGCATTGTGTAATAATGATTTGGACGTCGAAGAAAAGTTTGAAATCCTTGGACGATACAATGAGAACATCTTCATTAGTGAGCAAGAAAAATTAAACTATTGGTATTGTTGGATGCAAAGCCAGAAACGTTACTACGCGTTTTGTAGACTAGCATTTCTATGGAAATACAAAAAAGCAGAGTATAGGAACTCGCAAGATATGTCATTAGAACCAATTGATAAAAAAAAATCAAATGTAATTACTGTGTATCAAGACGGGAACAAATATCTATTCAAAATGAATGAGATCAATCGTTTGATAAAAAATGCTCTATGTAAGCATGAATTTGATACTCCTGTTCCTTGTTCTTGTAAAAACCCTTATAACAATATTCCTTTCACAAAAAGTGAGTTGTATAATATGTATTTTGCCATTCAATACAGCAACATTGTTCCCGATGTTATCTTTACTCGGTTCTTTCAGGCAGGTTTTAATATGAAACTCTTCTATCGAAACAATCATTGCTTGCTAAATCAAGAAATGATCAAAAATAAATACAATTCTATTTACACAGAAAGACACTTTGCCAAAGAAGTAGTAAATATGCTTGAAGACGTTGCTGAAATTAGTAATGGATATATTAATATCCCACGCAACAAGGAGGTTTCTAATCAATTGCGACCATTCTTGAAATTGTATTATGAATATATCTATTCGTCCGATAGCTATACATGTAACGAACGCAAACGCGAACTATTATATCGTTTGGATCAAATCATTAGAAAAAATCCATTGTTTGGAAAAAAATGCAAGCGACACCTACATTCGTTTGATACAAACTCACCTCCTAGTTATTATTTCAATCTAACCATGGAACTTTACCGCAACCAAACCGCTATAGATGATATATATAATTCCCATCTGGATACTAATTTCATTCATAACGAAGAATTTCCCTATGAAATAAGACCAAGACGACGTAGACACATCATATATAGCAGTAGTAGCAGTTCGGAAGAAGGAGAAACAGAATCTATATCTGCATCGACTTCCATATTGAATCCTCCTTTCAATAATTCTACTCCATCTAACACTGGTGGTAATTTGGCTCGTTTGATATCCACTAGTAGCAACTATCTAACACCCCCACCAATTCCCTTTCCAAACGTTCCAGAAACTATACCTGCTTTAAATCTCTCTGCTATTACCAATACAGATGCTTCTTTTCAGTCTCCGTTATTTAACAATGACGATGAAGAAGATAATGTACAAGATCTTGCTCAACTTATTATTCGTTCTTTAACAGAAGAACTTGACCCTGACTATCAACCCAGGAATTATCGTGAAGACGCATAATTACTGTATACTCTGTATTTACCACTTTGATTTCTTTACATTTATACTTGGTGTATTTTTTTTCTTTGATTTACTTGGGTCATATGCTTCGTCTTCATCGTCAGACCCCATATTCTTAGAAATCTCCCAAAACTCGTTGGAACCAAGACGGAACTTAGGATGATTTTCTGCTTTATACCAAAATATTTGCTCATTTAACTTGTTTGATTTTGCATTATTATTTATCACTAAACATTCGTAATTCTCTGTGGTTTGATCCATGACTGAACAAAAAGATTCCAATGTAGGGAACATACTCGCATAATTCTCCCAAATACGCTTTCTATTTGTTAAATACGGCTCACGTAAAATAAATACATAATCAATGTTTGTTCTCAGGTTAGGAGGAATACCCAATGGATATTGCATAGTAATAATCAGCATAATTTTCCAGTGACGACCATTCATAAATAACAATCGCATCATTTTATCACGCGTCCATCCTTGGTCATATAGACAATCATCCAAGATAACAAAAGCACGAGGGTCTATTTTTGAGCGATTATAAGTTTGTATTTCTTTGTTCATTTGCTTTAATGCTGTCTTTTGGCGTCGAAGAATATTCTCGATCAAAACGGTATTGTATTCTTCGTGGATGAATAACTTGGGAACGTGTTCGGAATAAAAACCATTACCTGCTTCTGTTCCGGATATAACCGTTCCAATGGGAATATCTTGATGGTAAAATAAAAGGTCTCTTACCAAGAACGACTTACCAGTATCACGACGACCAATCATAACAATTACCGGACCTTTGTTTTCATTTGGTCTAAATGTAATTTCCCTCATGTTAAATTTTTTTAATTCTAATGACATACGTATACTAATCAATTACAAGTTTTTCATTGATTTCAAACGAAGAATATCTATCAATATATACAAAATATCAATTAGAAATAGATAGAATAAATAATTTTACTGTATTATCACAATAATAATTATTGTAATAATAGTTTTAGGTAGATGGGTTTAAATATACCATTTATTTTGTATTTAGGGATTATACTTCTAATGAAAGCCCAATTATCAGAAAAATTTGTTACTGAACAATACCTAAGAGAACAGTCTTTTTCCACTATAAAAGACCAATTAAAAAACAACGTATATAATTTACAGCATTATTTCCCATTATATGACCACTTTATTACTGATACTTCGGCAAATGAGAATATTGCATTAAATCACACATATCACATTGTCGATTTACAACATAGTTATCATAGGTCTAATAGCAAAGAGGTTGTGGAAACTCCTATTTTTATAAAATATTCTCCATTATTGGATCCTTTGCGATACATGGTTGGTAAATATAACAAGCATAATGACTTGCGAACATTACCTTCTACCGTGAATAATGAACCAGTTCATCCTAAATTATTAGACTGTAATAATGCTTCTTATGTAGATGGGTTCTTTTGCTTTCTTACCAATCAAATGAAACATCATCATGGATTTGTGCACGGTCTTGATTATTATGGTTCTTTGTTGGGAATTCAACATAAATTTAAAATAGATGTGGAAGATGATCTTGACTATTTGACGGATTCTGAATTTTTTAATGATCATCTGGGAAAACTATTTACTGTTGAAAATGTTTGTATTGAAAAGTTTGTTTCTAATAGCACACGTTCTAAACGTGATAAACTAGTTATTAAAGGTTCTACGTTGAAATGTAATATTACTTACAATAACCTAGAATCCCTTTCCAGTGATAATGATACTGCCTTAGCTCCTCTTGAATTGGTGACCGATATTTCACCTCCTGAATTGGAGATTAATGAAGAATTACACAATAGTGATGATGACAGTGATAATTCTTCCATTTGTAATACCAGTGATTCGGAGATGGAGGAACTAAGTGAATTGGAACAATGTGAGGAAGATGAGGAAGAATCTAGTGATGATTCTGACGGTGAAGATTCTTCACCAGTGTATGCTTATATTGATGATTTCCCTGTACAACTGATTTTTATGGAAAAATGTACGAACACATTGGACCACTTGTTTGAACATAACAATGTGACGGATGAATCTGGTTCTGCTTGGTTATTTCAAATTATAATGATTTTAGTTACATATCAACAGTGTTTTTCCTTCACACACAATGATTTACATACCAATAATGTTATGTTTGTAGATACCACTATTCCTTATTTATATTACACATACAAACAACAAACGTATAAGGTTCCTACGTTTGGAAAACTGTTTAAATTAATTGATTTTGGACGTTCTATTTATAAATATAATGGACGAACTTATTGTAGTGATAGCTTTGCACCAAGCGGAGATGCTCACACTCAATATAATTGTGAACCTTATATGGATGACACAAAACCGCGTCTAGATCCTAATCCCAGTTTCGATTTATGTAGATTATCTTGTTCCATTTATGATTTCATTATGGATGAGGATTGTAAGAATTGTAAAGAATTACAAACCACCATTCAACGCTGGATTGGAGATGATTTTAAAAAGAACATTTTATACAAAAAAAACGGAGAAGAACGATATCCGCAATTCAAACTTTATAAAATGATTGCGCGAACCGTTCATAATCATGTTCCCGGATTACAATTAGATTATCCATTTTTCAAACAATATGTATCGAAAGAAACTGTGGACAAGGAATTAGTAATGAATATTGACTCTTATCCTATTTATGTAGATTCGCAATAAAAATAGGGGTATGGTGCCTATTTTTATTGTCTTTGTATGTTTATTTACAGTTTGGGTGTAATGTATTTGTTCTTTTTGTTCCAATATAAGCGCGTTCTATACCCTTTGATGGTATTGTTCATTAGAAACACTTTTGCGGGGTCACCGTATATCCAATACTGTTCAGGAATCATTTTCATTGCTCTTTTATATTGTTCCACTTGTTGTTGGTAAGCTTCATATGCATAGAGGTCAAATTGACACTCTGTATGGAAATGCCCTTTCTGGTTGCAATTAACACATAGGATATTGTCCATCTTGGTAGTTTTTCGTTTGGGTGTTGTTCTGTTTAATATGGTGAACATTGATTGGTTTATTATAGTTCATCAAATTGTTTTCAATTTTTCATATACTTCTCTCTGAATTCATCCGGTGTCATCACTGGTATGTTGAGTTCTTGCGCTTTTTTCGTTTTTGACGAAATATCGTCTTTTGATTTTACAATGAGAACCCAAGTATGTTTATTTACAGTGTTTATTAGTTCTCCTCCGTGAGTTTCCAATGCTTGAATAATCTCCTTATCACGCACTTTAGTCATAACTACTTTCTTTTCGTAAAATACATGACTGGTATCTTTGGGTTTGGTGATGATATTTTGAGGTGGTTGTATAGTCAGTTTGTGAGTAAGTTTCGTTTCCTTTAAGAACGTTTTGAAATTCTCAATATTGTCAACAAAAGAACGAGCGTTTTCTTTTCCAATTCCATTGATTGTTTGCAATTGTTCATATTTCACCTGGTTAGTTTCCTTTGAAACCAAAATGTCAGGATACGCATTCATCATTGGTTCCAATTTTCGTTTTCCTAATCCACGACCCATTGTATTCGATACTGCCATAATGTCAATCAATGATGCTTTTTTCACTTGTTCTTGAATGCTTGTATGAATTTTCTTAGACGTTTTTTCTTTGAACCCATCTACCTTCATAAAATCAGACTCTTTCATTGCCAATATATCAGCAATAGTAGAAAATCCCGTATCTTTCATTCGTTTCAAGTTGCCAGATGACAGTCCATCTACTTCTAATCCGGTAAAGAATGCATGAACACGCTTTGCCAACACATCTTCGTCTTGTTCAATGTTTGTCACCAATACATCCACATGGGTATCATTCCAAACATAGGGAATGTTAGGCATTTTTGTTTGTGACGCTGGTGTAATGACATTTTTGATATATGGAATCACATCCCCACTGCGAATAATTTCTACCACTGCTCCTACACCTATTTTATTTGATTCAATAAATTGTCCGTTGAATCCTGTAGCATATTCAATCTTGACCCCTCCTAATTGAATGGGTTCAATACGAATCTTGGGTTTGATATATCCCGCTTTACTGGTTGTCCAAATAACATCTACTACTTTTGCTTCCGCCATTTGTTCGGATAATACCATCTTGAATGCAAATGAATGTTCTGGGTTTTTATCCTTGCGAGGATATACTTTGTCATTAGTAACAATCACACCGTCAATTTCATAATCATAATGGGTTCGCCAATCGACTAGAACAGAAGACAGCAATTCATTACTCAATGCTTTTTCCATTCTATGTTGAACAGTTGTGAACCCAGATTTTTCTAGTAACTTCATTTGTTCGCTGGGTTTTACATCTGGAACAATGACTTCATATGCTACAAAATCCAGATCCTTCAATTTGGGGTCAATACGTTTGCTATTGATAATGCCTGATACTAGATTGCGCGCATTTGCAAATTGAGATGTATACTTTGTTTCAAATGTTTTCCGCGAAAGAATAAATTCTCCTCGCACTACCATATTATTTACTTTGGGTAATTTCAAATGGGAAATAAAATGACTGACATCTTGTCCCACTTTTCCATCTCCACGCGTATACAATTTGGGTGTTTCCCCATTGGTTGTGTATAGACCACTTACTCCATCCAATTTACAAGACAATATATATGGACCTTTGTATTTTTTATTCCAATTTCCAAGCGCATTGCTGTCCGGTTTAATTTTATCCATAGACCCCATAAAATAAGGTAAAGTCACTTTGTTTTTTTCAATCACAGGAGCCCCTATTTTATTCAATATGGGATTGTCAGGATAATTGCGTGCCATATACTCCATCAAAATGTCATATTCAGAATCCGTTAGTAATGGTTTTTTACTACGGTATAATACATTGGCCTTATCAATGGCAGATTCTAATTGTTTTTCAGTTAAGGATTCGATTACAGTTATGCCGTCTTTTTGAAACTCTTTTAAAATGGTTGTTATTAATTTACGTTTGGGTTCCTTGGTGACAATCTCGTTTTTTGGTTCTTGGTTTTTTTTCTTGATTGTTTTGTTTTTGGGAGAGCCTAGTTTGTGTTTGCTGCTTGGACTTGTTTGTTTGGGAACACTTGAAAATTCAATTGAATTCCCGTCAATACGATGTTCTGGTGCCTTGTATACCAATCCCAAAAAGTCAAATACATCTTGTTCGCTAAGGAAAGTGTGGTTTATTTTTTCTTTTGATTTTGTTGTAATACCATGTTCGTTCATTGTATATCCCAATGTTAATGCGTGTGCGCGCATAACCGTGTTGAACGCTTTACTTCCTGTAAAATAGAGAATAGCAAACGGATATTCTTCCGGGGATGTATACATAAAATCAACACGCCGGGCCTTGGATTTTTTAGTTAAATGAGCAACCACCAAACATTTGGTAAGTCCTTGTGACAAGATTTCTGTAATAATCCCTTTTTGTTGCAGTTGTTCGATAAATTTGGGAAACAACGACCTATCTTGGGACGTAATAATAACATCAATATCTCCAGATTGTTTGAGACCACGACGATAACTTCCAACTATTTCAAATTGGTCGGTTGTGGTCTGATTTACGCTGTTGAATGCATTGGAGAACAAACAATTATATTCGTCAATTTCTTTACGGGGAATTTTTTCCAAAATATCTTCATAATATTTGAGTCCAATCTTCTGGTTGTTATTTAATAATTCTTCTTGTTGTTCTCTCAATTCTTTAATCGTCGAGACCCCCTTATCTACTAATTCTTGGGCCTTCTTTGCACCTACTCCATAAATATTGGTAAAAACCAGTCTTGGATCATTGCGCAATCTCTCTAAGGAATCTATTTTTCCAGTTTTTAAATATTCGTCCATTTTTTTATAAATGGCTTCGCCAATATTGGAGACTTTTTTTAGTTGGTCTACTTTTGTGATAGGTTCATTGTGTTTCATTAATGATTCTTGCGCTTTTTGGTAAGAACGACTACGAATCATGTCTCCTTTCTGCTTCATTAAGGATGAAAACTCACCCAATATGGTAATCATATCATGACGACGGTCTGATAAGGTGGTCATTGTTCGTATAATTATATGAATTATATGAATATTTAACTCAATTTTTATGAGAAAGGTTTATGCCAAATTTAAAAATCTGGGTTCCCAGTAAACACTTGCGTATCGGTTGTGCTCAACTCTACGGTTCCCGTTAATGTATTCAAGAACCCATCAATTGTTCCTTGATAAGACACCATTATGAATAACGAAAAAGACCCCGCTAAAAATACATATACGGCATCTCTAAGACTATACTTCAAAGGAATTACTTCGTCTAAATATCTACGTTCTACAAGTTTTGTCACAAAAAATAATCCACTAATAAGAAATGCCAGAAAAAGGATTTTCTCCATTATATTAATTTTTTAGGAATTTTTCCATTTATTAGAACGCAGGCAATGTTTGCACGTCATTCAACACTAATTCTTCCTTGGTATTATCTAATTTCTTAATAGCATCGGATTCTAAAACATCAAAATCATCAAAAGTCAGATCCTGTGAAGTGTCTATTTTTAAGGGAGGCAAATCCTCATAATCACTGTCATCATCACTTTCCTCCATTCTCTGCTCAAATGCACGAGCATTACTAATTTCCTCTAGTTTTTCAAGAGACTTGGGAGCATCTACTTTCTTTATGTTGTTTGTTTCATCAAGCACGGAATCAATGTCATTAAACGACAATGTGGTGCTAGTAACCTTTTCATCAGGGTCTATGTCTTGGACCGTTTGGATCATGCTGGGAGGTTCTTCTTCGTCCAATTTTGTAAGAACCTTTTCTAAATGCTCCTCTTTTTGGGTTTCAATATCTAATGCAGATGCTGGTTCTTTTTTATCTTCTTCCTCCTTCTTTTCTTCAGGTTCTTCGATCGCCTCAATGTATACTTCTTCGTCTTGTTCTACGCTTTCATCCATATAGGCACGAATAATAGCCTCTGTTGGAATGCTCTCGCGAATGGTATTCATAATACATTCTTGAACAATCATTTCTAATTCACGATTATTCTTTTGTAGTTGAAGAGGAGTAACATTCTTCTCAAATAAATATACGTTAGTATACACCTTTCTTGCTACCAAAATATATACCTTGTGAATAAAACTATCAATGCTGGGAATATTTATATCAATCTTCTTCTGTTTATTTCCAACACGAATGCAAGTCAAAATCTTCAATTGTATTATGTGAACACAAGTAATCAAATCTTCTAAATAATTACAACCACTTCTGTCAATAATACGCTTTCGTTCTTCTTCAACAATAGTATTGTTCCATTTGGGAATTCTTGACAACAAATTTTGAAAAGTCATCAAATATTTGTTCACCTCTTCGTTCGTAACACACATTTTCCAGGCTTCATCAAATATAGAGCGAACACCGTCCACAATTAATGGTGTAAAAATACCTACTAAGCGACTACACCATTCGTTTCTTGACTCGTTCAGATTAGAGATCACAAAATCGTCCATTCTAACGACTATATTATATTGTTGAAATACTTTTTATATCTTTATTTGGACGCATAAATAAATAATCTAACAAGTAAAGGATTAATAGTTTTTCCGATCGAAATTCTGTTTTAATTTTATCAAAATAAATCTTCATAGATGTTTTGACAACCCTTGAAAATTGGTCACATTCATACATCCAATCCACTAGATTTTGGCAAGAATAACCATGTTCGTATAATTCTTCACTCAATTCAATAATATAATCATGAGTAAAGTCATATTCAAACAATTCGTTCATTTGCGTAGTAAACCATTCATCTTCTTCATACTTAATGTTTCTTAACGATTTAATATTATATTTGTGTAGATTTACTGGATTATTATTCACAATAGGATTAGGTATATAGATTTCACAAAAACGAGATAGAATTGGTTGCAACAATCGGTCTTTGTTTACGGTGACAATGAAAAAACGAGTAGTATGACTAAATTGTTCTATGGAACGACGTAGGGCAGATTGTGCGTCAGTTGTCAAGTATTCTGCATTGAATAATACAATACTTTTGAATGGTATATTTTCATTTACCTGCATATTGGTTTTTGCAAAAAATTTAATGTCTTCGCGGATAAATTTGATTCCTTTACCATGCGCACAATTCACATACAATACATTTTTACGTATCTTTATCAAGTCATCATTGTAAATAGTAAATAAAAATTTGTATAAGATGGTCTTTTTTCCAGCACCATAATCCCCGTAAAATATGATATGTGGGACCTTATTATTAACAAAAAACGTATTTAATTTTTCATGGATGCTATTATGTTCCGCTATTTCTATCATCCACGTTCTACTTAACTATGTTTTATTATATTTAATTGTTTTGTGAATAAATACCTTTCTTCGTTCATTGTATTACGACGAACATTACAAGATAAACACGCAATCACCACATTATCATTAGTATGTCCAAGGTCATTGTCAATACGCTCTAGGGTCCATTGTTTAGGGTCTCGTATGTTTTCATAGAACAAACATACATATTCTCTACAATAATGACATGTTAGGTTATTATCAAATAACTTTTTTAATATCTCCTCAACACTTATAATACGAGACCCATTTCTATCTTTTTTTATGTCTTGCTGTAAATAACTACTACGTTTATAAGAACACTGTTTTATGAGTTCCTTTCCATTGGTTGTTTTACATAACGACGGATCTTGTATTAATTCGTCAACCAATACAAGAGACCTTTCAGGTGTAAATTCGCGTAATTCTTGACTCCATTCTTTGGTAACTTTGCGTTTTGGTTTTTCTTTGATTACTTTTTCATTGGTAGGAAGAAGTATAGTTTTTACAGAATCATTCATTACTATACTAAGTGTTTTTATTAAAGGTAATAGAACGAACACAGTTTATAATATAAAGACATACTTTTAATATTATGAATTTATCTGAAACAATAGATGAATCCAAACCGATTGAATCTGTATCTGACAAGACTGAACAAAAAACTAAAGGATCTATCAATATAGATGAATTGGAATTGTTCCTAGAAAAAGAAAAACAGCGTAACAAGAAAGACGCATGGAACAAGTTAAGTAAAACCACCAAACTACAAAAGCTACATCATTATGCGGAAAACTATGGAAAAGAAAAGAACTATTCTGTAAAGGAAATCAAGCAATTAAAAGCATTTTTTAAGACTGCATTGGATAAGGGAAAATTACAAAAGAATAAAGATGTAGAATATAACAAAGAAACTTCTATTATTGAAACAGTGAATGGACTAATATTCAATACTTCTACCAATCAATATACCTTGCGAAATTTGGATAGAAAGGTGTCTACCTTAAAGTCATTAACCCCCATTTCAACAGATAGAACATAGTGTTATCTACTATAAATAGAATATAAACATAACTCGTTTATACTCTATAGCATGGACGATTTATCTAAAATTACACTCGAATTAACAGACGATTTTAAGGATATTGTAGAAAATACAATGCGTATTCAAAATGAGTTACAAGAAATGGCAAACAACAATACAACAGAAGAAGACCCTATGACCGAAGACGATAATATTCATATTATTGAAACCTTGTATGAATATTTTGATGACTATATTAATGACAATGTGTCGAAACTGTATGAACCCACTTTTTACAGTCACATGTTTAGTTTCATTGGTAAAGAACTTACAGAACATTTTCAAGATTCCGGCATAACCTTATGGGAAAACGAGGAAGAAAAACAACTTTTTATTAAAGAAGTATTTGATAGTTTTACACCTTCCAAAGACATTCCATTGCGTTGCGATTTGTATGAAAGCGATACTCATATTATTGAGACATTGGATAACGAAGACATTCAAGATCGCATTCAATACTTGTCTTCCATTGAACAACCAGAACAACGAACCAATGAATGGTATAGGTTTAGACACGATATGATTAGTGCTTCTAGTTTGTGGAAAGTATTTGGAACTCCTTCCCAAGTGAATAGTTTAATCTTTGAAAAATGTAAACCATTTGAAGAGACAAACAATAAATTTAAGTTTGTCAATACGAATTCTCCTTTGCATTGGGGGCAAAAATATGAACCCATTACTACAATGATTTATGAACACATGTTTGATACCAAGATTGGTGAGTTTGGCTGTATTCAACATCCCACTTATGAATTTATTGGAGCATCCCCAGATGGAATTAACATTGACCCCAGTTCACCCAAATATGGACGTATGTTGGAAATCAAAAATATTGTAAATCGGGAAATTACTGGTATTCCCAAACAAGAATATTGGATTCAAACACAAATTCAAATGGAATGTTGTGAACTCCCTTGTTGTGATTTTATGGAAACCCGAATTAAGGAGTTTAACAGTGAACTTGATTTCTATGATAGTAATCAATACCAATATAAAGGGGTATTATTACAATTCATAGATGAAACATTACAAGACTCTTCACCAAGTTATGTATATTATCCCTTAACTAGTTCCTTGGAAAAGGACTCTATTCAAGAATGGATTAGTGAACAACAGGATACTATGCGAAAACAACAAAAAGTATTATTGAATTCCATTTATTGGTATTTAGACGAATTTTCTTGTGTGCTTATCCAGAGAAACAGAGAATGGTTCCAAGCAGTTGTTCCAGAAATAGAAGAAGTGTGGAATACCATTGCTAAGGAACGAGTAGATGGATTTGAACATCGTGCCGCTAAAAAACGAACCCCCAGTTTGGTTGTAGACACAAACACAGAAGACACTACGAAAAAATTAGACGCTATATCGTGCGAACAATCCGTTCAAGTTCATAAGTTGGATACACAAATATGTTAGTAAAACTATATAGATATTAATCTATTCATAATTCATATGGCTACTTCTCCCAAAGCATATACAGAAAGTGACGATGAGATGTATGTTACCAAACGTAATGGTAACAGGGAGATTGTCTCATTTGATAAAATCTTGAACCGTATCAAAAAAGTAGGAAATGAGGCAAACATCAAGGTTAATTTTACAAGTTTAGTCATGAAAGTAATTGACCAGATTTATGATGGGATTACGACTACACTTATTGATGAGTTGTCTGCGCAACAGTGTGCGTCAATGTCAACCGTCCATCCTGACTATAATATTTTAGCTGGTCGTCTAGTAGTATCCAATCATCAAAAAAATACGATGGATACTTTCACTGATGTCATTAATGCTCTATACAATAATAAAGATAAACATAATAAACAAAGCCCCATTGTTTCTGACACATTATATCAGGTAGTTTGTGAACATAGCAAGGACATTGAATCCATGATTGATTATGACCGCGATTATTTGATCGATTATTTTGGGTTCAAAACATTGGAACGGGCATATATGTTAAAAGTTAATAAAAAGATTGTAGAACGTCCTCAACACATGTGGATGCGTGTTAGTATTGGCATTCACGGGGATAAGCTTGACAAAGTTAAAGAAACTTATGATTACTTGTCCAATAAATATTTTACCCATGCTACTCCCACTCTATTTAACGCAGGAACTCCTCACCCTCAACTTTCTTCTTGTTATTTGCTTGCCATGGAAAAAGATAGCATTGATGGCATTTATAATACATTGAAGGATTGTGCCTTGATTTCCAAGTGGGCAGGTGGTATTGGTCTTCATATTCATAATGTACGTGCAGCAGGAAGTCATATTCGTGGCACTAATGGAAGTTCCAATGGAATTGTTCCTATGCTTCGCGTATTCAACCATACTGCCAAATATGTTGACCAAGGAGGAGGAAAGCGTAATGGTAGTTTTGCAATATATTTGGAACCTTGGCACGCTGACATTGAAATGTTCTTACAAATGCGTAAAAATCACGGAGACGAAGATCTAAAAGCACGAGATTTGTTTTATGCACTATGGACACCTGACTTGTTTATGGAACGTGTAAAGACCGATGGTAATTGGACACTTATGTGCCCCGATGAATGCCCTGGATTATCGGATGTATATGGAGACGACTTCAAAACACTTTATGAGAAGTATGAAAGTGACGGTAAAGGACGCACCACTATTAAGGCACGTTCGCTTTGGTTCCAAGTATTGGATGCACAAATGGAAACCGGTACACCTTATTTGTTGTTCAAGGACCATGTAAATAGAAAATGTAATCAGAAAAATTTGGGAACTATCAAGTCTTCTAATTTGTGTTGTGAAATTACCGAATATTCCGACGATAAGGAAACAGCCGTTTGTAATCTTGCCAGTATTGCACTTCCTGCCTTTTTGAAATCCAAGGAAGACGGAACTATGTATTTTGATTATGATGAACTTCATAAAGTTACTCAGGTGGTCACCAATAACTTGAACTCTATTATTGACGTGAATTTTTACCCCACTGAGAAAACACTGCGCAGTAATAAAAGACATCGCCCTATTGGCATTGGTGTACAGGGATTGGCTGATGTATTCTTCCAACTGAATGTTGCGTTCCATAGTGAAGAAGCAAAAGCACTGAATAAACTCATTTTCGAAACACTGTATCACGGTGCATTAACAAAGTCTTGTGAATTGGCCGTAGAACAAGGAAAATATGAAACCTTTGATGGTTCCCCAGCAAGCAAAGGCGAACTACAATTCGACTTGTGGGGTATTGATCCAGGACAAGAACGTTATGATTGGACTGCTATGAAGCAAGAGATTATGGAAAAGGGACTTCGTAATTCCTTGCTGGTTGCCCCTATGCCTACCGCATCCACTTCCCAGATTTTGGGATATAATGAATGTATTGAACCAATTACCAGCAATATTTATAGTCGTCGCACTTTGGCCGGAGAATTTGTGTTGGCCAACAAGTATTTGATGAAGGAACTTATTGAATTGGGCGTTTGGAATGAACAGTTGAAAAACAATATGGTTGCAAATCACGGAAGTATTCAGCACATTGATATTATTCCTCAGGAAATCCGTGACAAGTATAAGACTGTTTGGGAAATACCTATGAAGCACGTAATTGATATGGCTGCTGACCGCGGTGCATTTATTTGCCAAAGTCAAAGTCTGAACTTGTGGTTGGAAGAACCAAATTACTCAAACCTTACTTCTATGCACTTCTATTCTTGGACAAAGGGACTAAAAACGGGCATTTACTATTTGCGTAGACGTGCTAGACACCAAGCACAACAGTTTACTATTGAACCTGAAAAAGCCGACCATGGACCAAATACTCAGTTAGAGAACGAAGAAGAGATTTGTGAAATGTGTTCCGCCTAATTTATTTTCCTCAATAATAATAACATAATGATTTGGTTATTATTATTTTTGTTTTCTCACTGTGTTGCCTATACCAATGATTTAGGTAATTATTTTGTAAACATCGCCCAAGCTTCTTATTGTGTTTCACCTGGAAGCACTTGGACTTGTCCTACATGTAATCCTACCTTGACGTTCATTCGCTCCATTGAAAATAACGGAGTAAGAGCATTACAAGGATATGACCCTAATAACAACGCCATCTTTATTTCCTTCCGCGGTTCCGTTAATACTCAAAACTGGATCAACAATATGAAAATCATGAAAATAAAACCATATGATGACCCTGAAATAGAGGTAGACGATGGGTTTTATCAATCCTTATCTCAAGTAAGAAGTGATATTATTTCTAGCTTGCCTGAACTCACGAATTCTTATAAAACAAGTCGCATTGAAATAACAGGGCATTCCTTAGGAGCAGCTATGGCGACGTTATTGGCTTATGAAATTTCTACGTATTACCCTGAATATATTGTTCAACAATTAATCACGTTTGGGTCCCCTCGGGTTGGAAATAATTATTTTTCGAATCAACTACAAATATTAGCCATTCCTTCTTATCGAATTACCCATTATTACGATATTGTTCCTCATTTACCAGAAGAAGCCCTTGGATACCAACATATACCCACGGAAGTTTGGTATAACGAAGATAATTCTAATTATGATGTTTGTAATGGAAATGAAAATCCATCATGTTCTAATTCTTGTTCTCCAATACATTGCACCAGTGTATCCGACCATTTATATTATATGAATGTTACTATGGGTTCCGACCAATGTGGATAACTCACATTATATAACAATTTGTGCAATAAAAAAGTTCCAAATGGTAGTTACACTTCACTACCGGATACTTTTCCATAATGAATATACTTTGTTTTGTTTTTGAATAATTCGCAGAATTTAGTGTTCGTAGTTAAATACATTATACTATATACTCTAGATAGTTCTCATCTTTTGATAGCATTTGTTGGTAATACTGACGTCATACATTGAATTGTGTAATTGATGTTCCTCCAGTTGATCTCCGGGAAATAATGTTGCATGTAGTTCCTTTAGTTTGGGAGATTTCATAAATTCGTTTCCAAATTTATCTTTTATCGGAATCTTGCAAATATTCCTACCTTGCTTCATTGTGTCGAAAATCTTCTTATCTTCAAAAGTCATCTGGGTAATAAATTCGGGAAACTTTACGCATCCTTGTTCCTTTAACTGATTACGCAGACGGATGACCGATATTCTGATCATATACATATCAAAATCTACGTTATGGCCAATAATAATGTCCGCATTCTTATATGCCTCATAGAAACTCTGTAATGCCTTGTATAAGGATACTCCCTGTTCATTCAACTTGGCATTAGTAATACCATTGATATTGGTTGCTTCTTGTGGAACAGACACCCCTTCTGGCAATTCCACATACGTATTCCCTTCTTTTACAGTTCTCCCATATTGGCTGGTCACCATAAAACTTAACTGAATCAGATAAGGCCATAATGTTTTATCCATATGAAGGATATCTTGAAAGGTTTTATACCGTGGGAAGAGACCACTGGTTTCCGTGTCAAAGATTAATGCTTGTTTTGTCATTGTTTCGATAGTTGTGAATATAGAATGTAGTCGTTTCTTTTCAATTTTATACGGTTTGGAGTTCAACTATATAAAAATAGCACTATTGTTATATAATCCTAGACAATGCCATCCATTACATTTGTAACAGCGTATTATTCCATTTATCAAACCCCCATGTATGATAATGAATGGAGATATAAACAGTTTGAACCCTTAATGAACACTGATATCCCTTTATTGATTTTTACGGATGACCAGAATTATCAAGATTTATTGGACTATACGCATTTACACAGGGAACATATTCTTGTTATTATGTTACCCATGAGTGAATGGTATACGCAACAACATTGTAAATACAAACAACTTCCTGAAAAACGGAGTATAGAAAAAGACACGTTGGAATTCATGTTATTAATGAACGAAAAACCTATGTTTATGGAACGTGCCATAGAAAGCAATTATTGGACTACTCCTTTCTTTGCGTGGATTGACTTCAGTATTTCTTATGTATTTAATCAAACACAACAATCTTTTACATTGTTACACAATATGGCACATCATTACGATTTCTTTGAACAAGAATTTTTATATGTTCCCGGATGTTGGAACGAAATGGTATATATTAAAGAAGAATTTATTGCGAACGACGTTTGCTGGCGGTTTTGTGGTGGGTTCTTTGTGGGTAGTCCTAATAAATTACTTGCAATGGCCAATATTGTTAAGCAGTATTGGATACCTTATCAAGAATCCTTACAAACTATTACGTGGGAAGTGAACTATTGGGGGTGGTTAGAGTATAAGGACTACTGGAAACCAGATTTCTTTTTAGCAGACCATAATGATAGCATTATACGGATTCCTCCATTGAACTATGCCATCTGTTTGAATAAAGACTTGAATAAAATGGGATATTATTTCCCGCAAGAAAGAGGATACGAACCATCCAATACATCAATTTGTTTTCATGATGGACAATATTGGTTAATGACACGGTATGTTAATTATTGGTATAATGAAACGGGGCATTGTGGGATTAACGATTCACACGGAATTATACGCAGTCGTAATTTGTGTTCGTTGCTTGATTGGTATAACTTGTCTCCTGTATCTAGTCATTGGATGTCTGAAGAACATATAGAACTCCCCAAACAACCTTCTTATTTTTGTGGATTGGAAGATGTTCGTATTTTCTCTTACCGCGGTGATTTGTGTTTTCTTGCTACCCAAATACAATATTCTTCCACAGGAACCAACCAAATGATGATGGGTATATACAATCTAAAAACTAACTGTATTGAGAAATGTCAATTGTTACACGCACCTATTTCAAAAATGTGTCAGAAAAATTGGATCCCTGTAGTGCGCAATGACAAAGAAACTTTAGAAGAGACATTGGATATTATTTATTCTTGGTGTCCTATGCGTATTGGGAAGATAGACGAAGAGTCTAGATTTTCGATGCATACCTGTTATACCATACAACAACCTTGGTTTCATAAAATACGCGGGTCCACTTGTTTTGTACCTCAACAAGACCATTTAGTGGGACTGGTTCACTTTAGTTTAGATACATTACCAAGAAGGTATTACCACGTGCTCATTGCATTGGATAAAACTACCTTATGTCCTGTTAAATGTTCCGATGCATTTTGTTTTCAAGGACATGGTATCGAATTTTGTTTAGGATTTCTTGTGCGAAATGAGTGCTATTATTGCTGGATTAGTCAAAATGACCGTGACCCATTAATGGTGAGTTTTTCTATGGACATTCTGCCTTTGCGTCATGACTTGAGTGTATAAATTTCTATGGATATTGTAAGTATTGAATTATGATAGAAGGAGGAAAATCCAAATCAGAAATAACAAAAAAATGTGATAGTAAACCTAACGATGAAAATTCATTACAAACAATAATAAATGATATTTTAACGAATGATAAAATTTATTTATATAAAGATGTTTGTAAAGAGGAAGGTAAAGTCATTCATAATTATTATGTCTTTAACCAACTACCACCTGATAGTTTGAATTCAAGAAACGACCATTCCATAGATAATTTTAACAGTATTGAAAACAGTAATGCCCCCAAATTTTATAAATATCTACCCAAACAAGACGAGATCAATCAATTTAAAGGTTATAAAATTACCAACAATGAAGCAATTACAAACTTTATT
>Ga0181566_10000351_pt1 | contig 35004 bp, 26 predicted proteins | sample 101ome_15_FD_133762 | JGI IMG/M metagenome (GOLD analysis project Ga0181566, IMG submission 133762) | Coastal salt marsh microbial communities from the Groves Creek Marsh, Skidaway Island, Georgia - 101402AT metaG (megahit assembly) | ecosystem: Environmental > Aquatic > Marine > Intertidal...
CGCTTGGAGCAGGCGGTTTAGCAATAATAACTGGAGCAGGTGCAGGCGCCGGACTGATTATTTGTTTACTTGTTGGAGACTCCGATTTCTCTTTGCCAATTGTAAACGTTACAATTACGTTTTGACCTGGAATTTGTGAACTATATTGTTTGTCCAAGACGCCAATAAATGAATTCGAGGAGGTTGTCACAGTTTCCACAATACTTTGTTGTGTAATAATACTTGTTAATTCAAATGTTTGTCCTCCGTATGTGCTAAAGCTCGACGGCAATGTCATAGATAATGTTTTATTATTCGACAATGGGGTTTGTAGTTTCTTTGCCAAGTTCATTGCATCGCTATTGGTACTCATGTTGAAAAGAACAATACTCATATAGGTTCCGTTAATTGTATAATCACCGCCTATCATAAGTGTATTGACTGTATCGCTAAATACATTGGGATTTACATATGCAGGAGCCGGTGCGATTACAGGTGAATAACTCTGACCACTGGGCGCATAAGACGGTGTAAAGCTCTGACCGCTCGGCGCAGGTGCAGGGTTTAGAGGACCACTGGGCGCATAAGACGGTGTAAAGCTCTGACCGCTCGGGGCAGGAACAGGAACAGGAACAGGAGGACGTGTTTTACCTATAGTAAACGTAACATCCATATTGCTTTTGATTCCGGTTCCTCCAAACCCAGGGTGAATTGTGTTTAATACAACGACGAATGTATTTGTGGGTGGCGTTTTTACATAACTTACGGTTGTCCTATCTGTAATGACCTTATTGATCAAGTAGTTTGTAGGATCATTCTCTAAAGTCATTGTTAAAAATTTGTTTTCGCCTAAAGGTTTTTGGATTTTTTCGACCAAGGAATTTACATCACTGTTGCTGGTCATAGTGAGAGTAAAATAACTCGCACTCGTGCTTATTTGCGGAATCGTTCCTAGACCAACTTGATATATGGTCTCTTTAAACGTATTTGTATCGGCACCTTTCGGTGAAGGAGCAATCGACGCTTCTTTTTTCATCGTAAAAGATAAATTCACATTATTTTTTGTAAGTGTTTCGCTGTAATTACCGTCGACGACCAATAAAAAACGATTTGTTGTAGGAGTGACATATTGACTTATTTGGGTTGGGTCAGTGATCATTTGGTTTACGTTATAAGTTTTGTCTTGGAAAGTGAATGATAGTTTTCGATTGTTGGATAGAATCACGCCGAGTCTGTAAGTAATATTATCGAAATCATTGCTATTGTTTGATGTACATATTATTGTCGTAGTGTTGAAATTCACGTATCCTCCCAAAACAACTGTTTTAAGCACATGTGAAAAGGAATCGATAGTTAATATTTGTTCTTTTGTTAGTTTGACTGCACTAGGAGCTGGGGCGGGGGATTTATTTGGAATATTGGATTTTTGACTAGAAGAGGATGATGGTGTTTTACCAAAACCCATTTCGGTTAATGTTATTGAAGCCCTGTTGTTGTTTTGAGAACTATTCACAGAGTCACCTAATTGAATATATTCTTTATTCGTCAACTCAAATTGGTATGTCTTATTTGTTAATGAATGGGTTAATGTAAATATAAAGGGGCCTTTTGCTAACGGATAAAGATTATTTACGAGTGGTAGTTTAACACCGAAACATTGAAATGCGGTTAAAAATTCGGCAATTGGTTTATCTGAGGCTGGAGTATTTGGTTGTACAGCGGAATTTGTATATGGGTTTGTAACAGATATTTCGTCCAAACGCTTTGGTTTCTCTTGGAGAACGACATTTTGACGCGTGCTTGAATATGTATTCTGAGATATACTAGGGTAAAAACTCATATTCATTGTATATAAATCATTTACACCATTCGGTAATTTTGTACTAGAAAACGTCAATGGTGCTATCGGAACATCTTGAGGACGGGTATTATCATTCGCAATTGAGCTGCAATAAACGTTTAATGTTAGATCCATAATTACCGTTTTAACTGGACTCGCTGGTGCGGGGCTTAAAACTACTGGCTTTGTAATTAATGAAAAGGTGATATCGAGATTTGTTCCATTTTCTACATTTGGATAGGTTTTGCTTAAAACACCGAGTAGTGTGTTTGTCGTGTTATTTGTGAATTTTTTAATAATAGGGTTGTCCGATTTCACTATATTTGTTAATGTATATTTACCGTCAGCGTATTTGTATTGATTCGGCTTTTGGGGATAATTACTAGGTAATGTAAAAACAGTTGGATGGTTTGTTTGAAGGGACTTCTCTAAATTTAAAACCAATGATCGATAATCATTGGCGTTCTTTGTTGTGAATATGACAACACATACATTTGCGCCTTGGGAACCGGAAAGGGTTTTTCCAGTGATTTCTTTGTATTCGCTTAAATTATTGTAAGCAACAGAATATCCTTTACAATTTCCCATGGAAACTGTTGAAAAGGTCATTTTATAAGGAAAAGTTGGGATAGCCGGGCTATGTGAAACAGGAGTAGCACCAGACGGAGCAAGGACCACTGGTTTCGTAGTGAGTGAAAATGTTATTTTCATATTTGTTCCATTTTCTACATTTGGATAGGTTTTGCTTAAAACACCGAGTAATGTGTTTGTCGTGTTATTTGTGAATTTTTTAATAATAGGATTGTCTGCTTTCACTATATTTGTTAATGTATATTGACCATCAGCATATTTGTATTGATTCGGCTTTTGAGGATAATTACTAGGTAATGTGAATACAATTGGATGGTTTGTTTGAAGGGAATTTTCGATATTGTATACTGCGGAACGGTAATCATATTCGTTTTTTGTTGTTAATATGACGACACATACATTTGCACCTTCCGTGCTCGACAATGTTTTTCCGGTGATTTCTTTGTATTCGCTTAAATTATTATAAGCAGCAGAATATCCTTTACAATTTCCCATGGATACTGTTGAAAAAGTCAATTCATAAGGAAAAGTTGGAATAGGAGCAGGAGCAGGAGCAACTGCTTTATTCGCGTGCGTTTTTTTTTGCGCATGGTGTCGATGATGATGGCGATCACGGTAGTGATGCACATGAAATCCAGGATGATCCTCCCTCCATTTCTTTTCTCTTTGTTCTTTGCGATATTCACGTATTTGCTCCTTGTTTTCTTTCCATTGTTCATACGTTAATCCTTCTCTTATATTCATTAAATTCGATAGTAACCACATGATCAATGTAAATAAAATACTATGAACAAGAGCAACCATTACTACTTTTCCGTTTTGAGGTAAATGTAGAAATACCCCCGGTGTAAAAAGGAAAAATAGTAAAAATGCCACTAAAAATTTTACTATCATTCTATAGTATTAAATCCTATATTTTTCTTTATCTTTACTAAAATAAGAAAACATACGATAATCTGTTTGAAAACTATTCCATTTGGATGCTTCTAAAATGTCTTGGAAAAATGGTGATTCAATAACCTCTTTCCATTGTTCTCCTTCATGTTTCGATGCAATGGGTATACCAAATGTAAGTTGACTCATTCCATATTTTCCAAGAGCATCAATTACAGGATACTGTTTTTCATTGAAATTTAACAATAATTTGGGCTTATGTAAATGCACACATTTTTTATTACCATAATACACCCCCAAACCCTTGCGTGTAATGTTATGCACAACCGGAACACTATTCTTCTTGGACTTTCGCTTTTTCAATTTCCGGGCATCATAACACGAAGAATCAAACAATATGTCCAAGCCATCTTCCTTGGGAACCATTATTTTGCGAAAAGAATCATAATGAGAATTCGGTAAAAATGGCCATTGAATCATGGAAAAAGAATGATGTACTCCCTTTTCATCCACAATTACAGATTTACGTTTTGAGGGATTTTCTTTTTGAATCACATAAACATCAAACCGGGTTTGCACACCTAACACTTTCATACCGTCTTTTTTACTGTAAATATGCAAGTAACGTAAATAGTTCTCTTGGACCATGGGTTTATAAAGGGCGTGTTCAGGACGTCTCCACGAACTTGGTGTTATGAATCCTAAATATCCTTTGGGTTTTAATAATTGATTTTCCAAGACATTCTTAATAAAAAGTGTCCATAATACACGATTTCCGACACTTCCTTTGTAAACCTCGCTCTTGGAAACTTGGAAAGGAGGATTGCCTAAAATTCCTTCAAACGTAGTATTTCGAAAGTCATGTGTTAAGAAATCTCCGTGATAAATATGGCATTTTTCACCAAATCGTTTTTTCAATGTGGTTACGTTTTTTCCGTTCAATTCCACCATATACAACATGTTTTCTAGGATATGGGCTTTGCGTTTGGCTTCATCCGGAATTTGTTTGACCAATCCCTTTAGTAATCGCAAATAAAGGATCAGGAAAAAATGTCCGGTTCCGGCGGCCGGGTCGAGCCATTTCCAATTTGGATGACTATATGCGCTATATGGAATCTGATCCAATATTTCTTCTACTAAAAAAAGCGGTGTCATTACTTCGGCGTATTTATTTTTCCTTCCATCATCCAAAATAGATGTTTGAAGGAGACTTTCGATCTCGTCATTTGACATGTTTCGTATACTCATTTCTTTATAATCCGGGCTATATTATAAAGAGATTTTAACGCCTTTTAGAATTCATTATCCATCGCTTTTAGTAATAAATCGATGATTGCCATACGTACATAAACACCGTTTTCAATTTGGTCGAAAAAAAAGGACCGATGATCATAGTCTATTTCTGTCGACAATTCTTCGTTTCTAGGAAATGGATGCAACACAATACAATCATGCGACATTTGATCATAAACAGATTCGTCTATTACCACACTCGGTATTTTCGCAATTTTATGCCGTTCTGTTTGAAACCGTGTAACGTAGATTACATTGAACTTCGACCAATTTACACTATATTTGGATAAAAGAACTGGGTCATAACCTCTATTATGGTTGTTGGCTCGAATAAACGCCACCATGTTTTCACTCGGTTCACAACCTTCATACGGCAAAAGATAAATGTTTATAGGAGGAAACATCACAAGTAAATGCAGTAAAGAATGTATGGTACGCGAATATCGAACATCACCTACAAACAAAAAATTATAACAATCGTAGTTCTGTTCAATGTGATTGTTGTGCAAATACGTGAGAGGATGATGAAACGCACTATACAGTAAATATTCGTGAATACTATATAAATCCACTAGACCTTGTGTGGGATGTTCTCCGCTTCCGTCACCTGCATTAATAACGGGAATGTCCGAAAAGTCACTCGCATAGCGAACAATGCCTCTTTCTGGATGTCGCAATACCATAATATCGCCATATTTACTCAATGTCCGAATTGTATCTTTGAAGGATTCCCCTTTTTGCATACTCGATACTGATTTATTAAATGTAATGACATTTCCCCCTAGCCGATATACGGCGGATTCAAATGACATCGATGTTCGTGTGCTGGGTTCGAAAAAAGCGTTTATTAATATGAAATGCCTGGGTTCGAATTGTCCTTTAATAATTTGACTCGTCCGTTTCAATATATTTCGAATCATCCCTAAAGATAAATTACGACATGAAATCATTGTTACTTACTATTAATGACTTCGTTTATTTCATTTTTAATGAAAAGAAATTCACAACAAAATATATAATGGAACAATGGGTCAATACAAGTGGAATCATTTCTTTAGTCATACAGGTAATTATCTTTATTTTATCGCTTTATACGATTCAATATAACCTGTCTCCGAAACACCAAATTGTTAATAAAATCTTAATGGTGGAAAACGTGGTCCAATTGATTGAAATCGTTTTCTATAGCTGGCTTCTTTTTTCCACTATCAAACCACAAGGCGAAATTACATGGGTCCGGTATTTCGACTGGGTATTTACCACTCCCGCCATGTTATTTTCACTGGTGTGTTTCATGGTATACATGGAAAACCCCGATCAAATAGTAAGTTTAGAGGGAATCTGGGAAAAAAATGCGCAGTCATTACTAACCATTTTCATTGCCAATTTCTTGATGCTCCTTTTTGGATTTTTAGGAGAATTGAAAATCGGAAATAAGAATTTGAATATAGGTCTGGGATTCATTGCATTTTTCGTGTCCTTTTGGACCATTATGAAAGATTTCATGGGAACACATTGGATAAACAAAGCCCTTTTCTATTTCACCTTTGTATTATGGTTCCTTTATGGTGTCGCAGCACTCATGTCTTACAACAGCAAAAACATTTTTTACAATATTTTGGACGTGTTTTCGAAAAACATTACTTCCTTGGCATTAGTGATTTACATTCACTATTTAGTATACAATTAAATTTACTTTGCCTTTCGAACAACCTTCTTTTTAGCAACTTTCTTGACCATTTTTTCACCTTGTCCATTTTGGATTTGAATACGCTTCCTTTGATAAGAATCATATTCACCTTCTAATATTGCTAATTCATTTAGCCACATTTGTTCTAACGATGTTTTCCTCAAAACATCCAATTCCTCTTCGGCTTCGCCTTTTTCCTTCATGATTTTATCTACATTTTCCTGTGTTACGGAATCCATCGGCATTTTGATCAAATACTTGAAATCACCGTCAATGACTTTGTAGTCCTTTTCCAGTAACATTTGCGTGACTTCTTCCGAACGCTTGCGACGCAAGTCGATCGTTCCTTTCAGATTTTCATTAATATAACGCGCTTTATTTGACAATTTCACCAATTTCTTTTCTAAATCTGCCAACAAATATTCCTTGCGCTTTTCATAAACCTTTAGGCGAACTCCGTAAAATGCGTCGATGATCTCGCCTACATCCTTGTATTTATGCAGCTTACATTGATCGTCGAACATATGCATGTTTGTAGTGGAAACAGTAGTCGTCAGTTTCAAGAGTTTTTCTAAACCATTTACACCCGTCACACTATCAACTACGCTTTCCAGTTCTTCGATCTTCCCTTGTGGGAACGTTACGTCAATGTGGACATTGACTTCCGTGGAAAGGGAACTGTAATCGCGCAAAGTCGGTTGGATCTTTTTACCGTTTTTATCAATGCCTCCCTCAACCAATCCTTCAATGAAACTCGTATAAGGCATTGTCCATGAACCAACGGGTAATTCGGTAATGCATATGCTATTGACACCGGTCTTTTCATAACATCCTTTAATCAAATATTTGTGATCTTCTAATTGCGAAACGCTACCCTTGAAACCCTCATAATAAGGAACGAATTCAATGGAAGGCACGTCATTCGCCAATTTACCCTTTAAATAGTGAATCAACTGTTTTGGATGGAAAGGTGGGATCGAACAAGAGAATCCAGTTCCAATACCCGAAATGCCGTTTACTAATGCAAAGGGAATAATGGGTGCATAGAATTCGGGTTCTACCAATGTGCCATCATCGTCCAAATAAGTGAGCACATGATCATCGGCTTCTGGGAAAATGAAACGCGTTAATGGATTCAACAAAGTAAAGATATATCTCTCCGATGCACTGTCATCACCACCATGTAATCGCGTTCCAAACTGACCATTTGGTTCCAACAAGTTGATATTGTTGGATCCCACGTAGTTTTGTGCCATATTGACAATGGCGCCATTTAGCGAAGCCTCACCGTGATGATAAGCACTGTGTTCCGATACATAACCCGAAAACTGAGCGACCTTAATTTCCGAAGTCAATTTACGTTTAAAGGCACTATAAAGGATTTTGCGCAAAGACGTCTTCAAACCGTCCATCATGTTTGGAATGGAACGGGCACAATCATATGTGCTAAAATGGATCATTTCGCGATTAATAAATTCCTCATAATGCACACTGCTTTTGCTCGTATCCAAATACGCCTTTTTATCGTAATTTTCCAACCATGTTTTACGATCGTCTGGGCGTTTTTTATTAAACACCTTATCAATGTGATCGTCGCTTGCTTGTTGATACATGAAATCCACGATTTTCTTATGGGCGAAATATTCCTTGAACTCTTTGGAAGTCGACGTACCCAAACCCTTAAAATATTTGATCGTCCATCCCTTTGTTCCATTGTTTCCTAAACTCTCTTTCCAATGCGCATATTCGCCTTCATTGTAAAACAATCGGGTATCCGCGCCTTTCTTTGCACGTAAAATCGGCGTGTTCATAAAGGAAAGGAATCCAGGCAGTTTGACTAAAGAAGGCCATTCGGCATGAAACAAATTGATCGCCAATCCTTTAATATGCGAACCATCTAAATCCTGATCGGTCATCACCATGATCTTTCCATAGCGCAAACTACGATGCACGTCTTCAATGGATTTGTATACGTGTCCCTTTTCCAATCCCAGGATCTTTTTAATATCAGTAATTTCCTTGTTATCGGTGATTTTCTTCACCTGTTCACCACGAACATTGAGCAACTTACCTTTCAAGGGATAAATGCCGATCGTATTGCGATCTTCACTTGAAAGACCGGATACAATACCCGACAACGCTGAAAGTCCCTCGCACAAAATCAAAATACACTCCTTTGATTTTACTGTGCCACTATAATTTGCGTCAATGAAATTGTTGATTCCACGCACGTTTTTGGTTTTACTGCCATCGGTTTTCTTCGCATTCTTGTTTTCCTTTGCCTCGGACAATGTGCACGCCAAATCCATGACACCCATTTTCGCCACCTTTTCTACAAAGCTGTCACTGACGACGCATGAAGATCCGAATTTCGCAACAGGAGTATTCATGTAATCCTTGGTTTGACTATCAAAAGCCGGATTTTCAATATCACAACGCAAGAACAAAATAAGCTGTTCCTTGATCGCACTCGGAGACACCTTGACCTTCTTCTTCTTTTCAATATAATCACCCAATTTACGCGTCAATTGGTTCATAATATAGTCCACGTGTTTTCCTCCTTTAAACGTGCAAATACCATTTACAAAAGATACTTGCGTAAATTCTTGTGAAGGAGCCATGGCGACTGCATATTCCCAACGTTCCTCATGCGCTTCATATATACGTTTAGAGGAATCCTTCTTACCAATATAGAGATCGACATATTGCTGGAAATTTTTCACAGGAACTTGCACGTCATTATAACCGATTTTCACCTTTTTAATGGAATGGTCAGTTACAGCGGCAATATCATAAACACGTTTTTTAATAAGAGCGAGCATGTCGTGCGTAAGTCCCTGAATACCGAATCGTGCATAATCCGGACGAAAGGATACTTTGGTATAGGGTTTGGAGGATTTGGATACTTTAGTAATAACCGGAGGTTCCAACACGTCTAAATTATTACGGAATTCTTGGACGTATTTTAGACCGCGAATATGATCAACGGTTTCCACGCGTCCATATGTAGACCAAATTAATACGAGCTTAAACCCAAAACCATTCTTTCCGCCGACAATACGCTTTTCGGTTTTGTCGTAATTCGTAGAAGTGCGCAAATGACCGAAAATCATTTCCGGAATCCAAAGATCGTATTCTGGATGTTTGGCAATATCAATACCATTTCCGTCGTTACTCAAGGTAATAAGGCCATCTTCGGAAACGGTTGTGTTAATATATGAAACAAATTGTTTTTGCAAAAGGGGGGAATGGATCATACGAAGGACGTGATCACGACAATTGACAATGCCTTCGTCAAAGAGTTTGTATAACCCCGGAATATATTCAATCGATTTACAAACGATTGAGTCTTTGGCATCGTCATATACCCACATATTTGCATCCACATTTTCGACCGATCCGATATACGTATCTGGATTATCTAAGATATGTTGTTTGTCGGTTTTGCGCTGGTATTGTTTTGCTAAGTTTTCTTGATTACTCATAACGTCAATTATGAGAAACTATGAATAGACTATTACGTTTCAATTTTATATGATTTTTGAAAAAATATATTGTTTATATATAGATGTCAGATCCAAATTGTTTACGACCTTGTGATGATCCATGCGAAGGACAAGTGCCTGATGAATACCCATTATTCATTCCTGCATATAGAAATGTATATACACCCGCTTTTAAAACACGTTATCCAAATAGTCATTTAGTATATGACGCACCTTGTGGAGGGAGTTGTAGTTGCGGACCTCGTTGTGTAAACAATTGCACTACGATTTCCCAAGAGGATTATAAGAATCAAGTTCTTAAACACGGTCCCAATTATATTGGCACAAGTAAAAAGGCGTTTTACGGACAATATATTCGTAACACACCGGGTATGTATACATTTGCAAGTAAAAAAATCAATAATTTACAACAAGTTAATGCGAAAAATCAATTGTGTTTCCAAACTTACTGGTGTCCAAATAAATAAGAGCATACAGCATTTATGCAACGATATAAAGATAATTTTTGATATACAAATAATAGAATGTATTTGTATATTTATTATAAAAATGGCTTTCACATGGCTCTTTTGTTCTGGATTCTGTTTTTATATACAAATGATTTGTTTTTATCGACTATTGTTGCTTTAAAGGCATTTTCCGCACATTTTTGGTATCATTTTTCATATTTGTATGATTATAACATACCGCGTAAATATAATGTATTGAAGCAATTTGTTCGTTTTACCGACACAGGACATTTGGCGTCGTTTATTTATTATTTCTTTCCCGCGTTTTTCCCAATAGCGTTTAATGTGCATTTTATTATTACATTTGGTCACTGGACAGGGAAACTGCTACTCGGTATGAAAGATATGGACACCGCAACTGATAATACAATGATAATGTCATTTCAAAACCTATTTGATACATTAAATCACAGTCTTGTGCTGATTTTGCTGACGTATCAGATGTATAAAGATCCTTCGCTATGTGAAAACAGATTCAATCATGATTCGACCTTGTATACCTTTATGTGGTTATATAGTTGGTTTTGTTTGATTTATATTCCATGGCGCTTGATTACAAAAGACTGTGTATATTCCGTATTGGAAATGAATGATACGTCTAAAGTATTGTATACTTTACCGATCATTGGACTCATACATGTATTACTGGTCATAGCAAATATGAGTGGAAGGGGATTATGTTCTATGATCTAGGGTTCCGTCCCCAAAACAAATATAGCACAAATCATAATGCATTTTGTCTAAACCTGTATTGTTACAATACATACATTTAATTCCGCAACACATTTTACAAACTTCGGGTGTATATTCCAAGAAACCACTTCCTTTACATTTTGAGCATTGTTTAGTCGAGATAGTAGGCATATTATACTAAAAATATATTATTTTTTACATATATTTCTAGTTGGTCATATTGTTACTTGCATTCTTGAAGATTCAAAACCAAACACAATATTTTCATATGTTTTTATAATATATTAATAATGAGCGCGTTTAATTATATTATTTGGTTTAAAGACTGTTCGTATAAAAACAAACATTTGGTTGGTGGAAAATGTAGCTCTTTAGGGGAGTTGCACACTATATCAAAAGAAATCGGATTCAAAATCGGAGATGGGTTTGCTTTGACTACAACATTATACGACGATTTTATTTCTCACAACGGATTTTCGGAAAAAATCGAACAATTGTTAAAACAAATCCACTATGACGATTTAAAACATTTAGAAGATAGCGCAAGACAATTGCGCGAATTGGTTTGCAGCGGCGAATTCACGTCAGCAATGGAAGACGAAATTACGCAAAACTATAGTTATCTATGTAAACAATACCATTTAGAGAATATGGAAGTAGCTGTCCGTTCGAGTGCTCTTGCAGAGGATTTACCGAATGCGTCTTTTGCCGGACAACACGATACGTTTTTAAATGTATCGGGTAATGAAACTCTTCTTCAAAATGTTAAGCATTGTTTCGCATCACTTTTTAATACACGTGCAGTATCGTATCGTAATACACATGATATTCAACTTTGTGATGTAAAAATTTCAGTAGCGATTCAGAAAATGATCCGATCGGACATTGGGAGTGCAGGCGTCGCATTTTCCCTTGATCCTGAAACCGGCTACAACAAAGCTATTGTCATTAATTCTTCATTTGGATTGGGTGAGTTAGTAGTGTCTGGAGGAGTAAAACCCGATGAATTCATTTTAGACAAACGTGTGTTACGTGATATTTTAGCTGATCCAATTATTATCAAGAAAAAAGGCGACAAAAACACGAAAATCGTATACGATTCCAAAGGAGGTGTCGAAGAAATCGAAACCAGTGAATTCGAAAAGGTGAATTACAGCATATCAAATCACCAAATCATTTCATTAGGCAGATATATATTGCATTTAGAGGAAATCTATTCAGAACTTCTTGGTAAAAGGAGTGGTGTAGATGTAGAATGGGCGATTGACGGCACTGACCAAAACATTTATATTATTCAAACACGCCCCGAAACCGTTCATAATAACGAAAACGAATTGCAAATTTGCAATTATGTCTTGGAAGAACATTCGAATATTATTTGTCAGGGTGTTGCTGTGGGAGATAAAATCAGTAACGGTAAAGTAAAAGTGTTATCTTCTATGAACGAATATGAAAAATTCGAAAAAGGCGATATATTGGTGACCGAAATGACAACACCTGATTGGGAACCCATAATGAAAATATCCTCGGGTATTATTACAAACAAAGGAGGACGAACATGTCACGCAGCAATCGTCGCACGTGAACTCGGATTAAATGCAGTAGTAGGTTGTTCGAACGCAACACAATGTATTCACGATGATGACGAAGTAACGATTTCCTGTGCACAAGGCGAAACCGGTTTTATTTACGAAGGTATATTGCCATTCCAAATAAATAAAATGGAATTGTCAAAGGACTTGAACCTTCCTGTAAACGTAATGTTAAATGTAGGCAATCCAGAATGCAGTTTTGAGAATTCCTTGATACCAAATTCAGGAGTAGGATTGGCACGTTTAGAGTTTATTGTGAGTAATTATATTAAAATCCACCCTCTTGCGTTATACCATTATCCAAATCTTCCAGAAAACGTGAGAGAACAAGTATATAAAATCATCGGTAATTATGACGACGGGAAATGGTATTATATTAAACGTTTGGCAAAGGGGATTGCCAAAATAGCAAGTGCTTTTTACCCAAACGACGTTATTGTGCGTTTATCCGATTTTAAGTCAAATGAATACCGAAATATGATTGGAGGAGAATTATACGAACCCGACGAAGAAAATCCAATGATCGGGTGGCGCGGTGCTTCGCGTTATTATTCAAAAGAATACGAAGATGCATTTGAATTAGAATGTAGAGCTATCAAATATGCCCGTGAGAAAATGCAAATGACAAATGTAGTTGTAATGATACCGTTTTGTAGAACGCCTGAAGAATGCACATTGGTCACAGAAAAAATGGCGCAACATGGTCTCGTTCGTGGTGAAAAGGGTCTTCGTATATTTTTGATGTGTGAGATTCCTTCAAACGTAATTGAATCGGATCGGTTTAGTCCAATGGTCGACGGCGTCTCTATTGGTGGTAATGATTTATTGCAACTAACGTTAGGTGTTGATCGTGATAGTGATCGCATATGTTATTTGTCAAATGACCAAAACATTAGTTATCGTCGAATGATTTCCCAAGCGATCAAAACCTATAAAGAAAACGGTGTTAAAGTCGGATTTTGCGGACAGCAACCATCTGATAGTTTGGAATTTTGTGCGTTTTTAATTAATGAAAATATTGACACTATTTCTGTTACACCGGATAGTGCACTCAAGACAATTCAAAACCTAGGATCGATTTCCAAGACATAGTCCAATACGGAATTATCTATAATATAATGATACACTATAAAATGGTTTTTATAGTGTTGCGTCATGGCGAATCTCAATGGAATAAAGAAAACAGATTTACTGGATTTACAGATGTACCGTTAAGCGAAAACGGAAAAGAAGAAGCAGAACAAGTAGCAGATATTTTGCGAAATACACATATTCATCACATATTTACTTCTCATTTAGAACGAACAATTACGACAGGTGAAATTATCAAAAAACAACAATCACACCAACCCGAAATAAGTCACATAAAAGAACTATGTGAAAGAGATTACGGTGATTTAACGGGAAAAAACAAACAAGAATTAATTCATACTCATGGAGAAACTTTAGTAAAAACATGGCGGCGTTCATTTTACGAAGGACCTCCAAATGGCGAAAATTTGGATATGGTTACACAACGCGTAGGCGACACGTATAATAAATACATGGCTCCATTGTTACATGAAAAAAAGAATATAGTGTTTGTAGGTCACGGCAACAGCATTCGTGCTTTGTTTGTTCATCTAGGAATTAAAGACGAGAAAACGATTGAGGAGTTTGAGGTTCCAACGGGGGTCATTATACAATTATGTACGGATTCGAAAAAATACCGTTTTGAGAATCGTCATCAAATTAATGCATATCAAATCATCGATAGTCGAGGTTTTCCGACAATTGAAACGCAATGCATTGATAAATATACTGGAAAAATAGTCGGAAAAGGATCTTGTCCGAGTGGTGCGTCATGTGGTTCAACAGAAGTCTTGGAACTACGTGACAATGACAAATCATTGTATTGCGGGAAATCGGTTTTCCGCGCCATTCAAAACATAAATGAATTTAATAATCATTTTTCCTTAAAACGTAATGTAATTACGAATTTGAAAAAATGTGACGCACAATTAAACGAATATGACAAAACGCCCATGAAAAGTCTAATGGGTGGTAATGCGACCACTTCTATTAGTTTTTGCATGGCAAATGTCGGCGCCAATTTATTGGATATTGAATTATATAAATACATCCACAAAATATACAATGTACGCAAAGGACCCATCGTATTACCTACACCCATGGCCAATATTATTAACGGGGGAAAACATACGGCAAGTGAATATCTGAAAATCCAAGAAATCATGATTTTTCCACGCCACGATCTAAGCGTTTCTGATAAAATGCGATTGATCGTGGAAATATATCATTGTTTACGCATAACATTAGAAAAACGTTATGGACCCGCTGCGAAATCGATCGGTGATGAAGGTGGGTTCTGTCCCCCAATATACGACGCGGACGAAGCGCTAAATGTTTTAGAAGAAGTGATTCAAGAAACGGGTTATATCGTAAACAAAGACGTATTTTTCGCACTCGATTGTGCCGCCAGTGAATTTTACAATGCAGAATACAAAGTATACAACGTCGAATCCGATTTGGAATTAACAAGTAGCGAAATGGTGAACTATTACGACAAACTCATTGAAAAACATCCGGCCATTAAATCCATCGAAGATGCTTTTCATGAAACAGATTACGAAGCTTGGAAACGATTCACCGAAACACATGGCAACAATATTATGATTGTAGGCGACGATCTATTTACTACCAATCCAAAGTTAATAAAGCAAGGTTTAGAGGAAAAATGGGCAAACAGTTTATTACTAAAGGTAAATCAAATTGGCACAATAAGCGAGGCCGTGGAATCGGCTCAATTATTATTTAGCGAAAACAAAGAAGTCATTGTGTCCCATCGATCTGGTGAAACCAATCATTCGATTATTGTTGATTTAGCCATTGGAATTGGTGCTCGATTTCTGAAAATAGGAAGTCCTTGCAGAGGTGAGCGTGTGGCTAAATTCAATCGATTGATCGAAATTGAACATAATTTACACAAAATATAATTCGTGATTTTATTTGAAAATCATGAATCGATGTTCTTGGATTCTTATAAAGAAAAAGCCTCTAAACCAACCAAATGATCAAATGTAATGTATTCGATTGATGCACCTCCTCCTGTTGAAATATGCGTGAAATTGTGTTTGTAATGATTCGCAAATCCACCCGTATCACCACCACCGATTATGACCCTTTTGTCTGGATATTGCGCTAAATGATTAATTAAATGTTGCACTAAAAATTCACTACCCTTTTTGTATTTGTCATTTTCAACTACACCTAACGTACCATTCCAGAATATAATATCGTGTTCTTGAATCAATAATGCAAGTGTTTGAAGGGAAAAAATACCAATATCAAAGAAGTTTTCATGATGTTCGAGTTGGTTCGTATCTTTCATATACGGAATTTCGACTAAGTCTTTTGCACACAGTCCGTCTTCCATTAAAACAATTTGGGCTTTATGTGAACGGATTTCTTCTAAATAATCTTGCATGTTATTTTTAACAATAGTGTTAATATTACCCCCGCAAACATAAATCGTGTTTACCTTTTTACACATATTCCTCAAAAGATCCATTTTATCGTCCATTTTTCCACCTCCTATAATGGATAACACCTTCTTGTCGTATGGATTTTTTGTAATCAAATGAAGAGCTTCGAGCTCTTTGTGCACCAAATAACCATACGATTGTTGTAAACAATTGGAACCACATATACTTAAATGTTTTCGATGCATACAACCAAAAGCATCATTCACATAACAATTTCCAAGACGTTGAAAAACGTGTAATGCCTCGTTTTCTTGGTCAATCGTGCTATAATTTGTTTCTTCTTTGTGAAAACGCAGGTTCTCCATCAAATAAACTGTGTGTGTGTTTTCGTTTAATAGAGAAAGTGTATCATTCGAAAGTCCTTTTCCCAAGAAACAAATAGATGTGTTTAGCATTTTCTCTAAATAGGGCAATACTATGATTAAACTGTGTTGCAAATCCACGGATTTTGGGCGTCCTAAGTGACTCATGATTATCAACCTCTTGGGATTTTGTTTTAAAATATAGGAAAGAGTAGGTAAACAACTCGTAATACGGAAGTCACTTGTAACCCTTCCATCAAAGATCGGAACGTTTAAGTCCAAGCGAATAACAACTTCGCGGTTTTGAAATGCAACGTTTTCCAAGAAAAAAGGGTTTTTATTTTCGTGGTTCTGCATTATACGGACCATTTCAATGACCTGATGGGAATAAGACCATTCGTTATCATACCAGATCATCAGCTTAAAGCGGTTATCCCCTAAATGCATACATGCTTTTACATCGACTATGGACGGACACGTCGTACTAATATAATCGGAACTCACTAAATTGTCTTGGCACATTACAAAAAAAGGATCGGATTTCATAGAAGCAAGTATGTCCTCTAAAGAAGTTTGATTCGTTAATTCCACGTTCAAATCTACCAATGAAACATTGTTTACAGGAACACGGACAGAAGTCCCGGTGACTTTGTTTTTCAGACATGGTAACACCTTTGAAATAGAAGACGACGCACCTGTAGTGTGAGGAATAATATTATTGAAAATTGATCGATTGGTTCTGCTCTTGGAATGCGCAGTGTCTACAACCTTCTGACTTGCTGTAGAAGCATGTATAGTCGTAAAATTTGCATTTTGGATTCCGTAATTTTCTTCTAAATGTTTTAATACGGGAGTAATACAATTGGTCGTACAAGATGCATTACTTATGATTTTTTCGCCATTATAATGTTTGTGATTCGCACCATATACGTATAAAGGCGTATCGTCTTTTGCCGGAGCACACATAATCAATTTGTCTACGTCATGTGCGAAAGCCTTTTCTTTAGTTAAAAATGCGCCACTTGCTTCAATTACGACTTCTACATGATAAGCTTTCCATGGCAATTTCTCGGCATCACGATTTCGTAAAATATGGATCAAATGTCCGTTAATCGTAAAAGACGAATCGCTTTGTATATCAATGTGGAAATCTTTGGCATAATGATGAACCGAATCATTCTTCAAATATGCTTCCAGTTTCGTAATGTCAAAATCAGGAGCATTGATCGCCTTCACATGTAAATGGTCTTCGCGTAACAATTGTAGGAAAATACATTTACCAATTCGTCCGAAACCGTTGATTCCTACAAATGTCATTATAATTATAATATAGAGTTTTCTTTGTATGTATATGTAATTTATACTCCCTAAATAATTATGGAAGGTTTAGAGGGATTTAAAAAAGAATTGCACAAACGAATGCATTTTGAAGAAGGTAGTCAAGACGAAGATCTATACAAGTCAAAAAAGAAAGCGATCCAATCAGAATATGTTCGCGAAGAATGGCATATACCCGAAGGTTATATAAAACAAATGAATGATTTGAAAAAAGACGTCATAATGAAGCAACGCTCTAAATATAGTATGACGGAAACTGAATTCATTTCCAATGCAGTGTATTTTATAAGTGTTCTAAATAATGAACACGAAATTTATAGTGAAAAAATAAAGAATCTACCATTGCCTCCATTGCAAACCTATCGATCAAGAATATGTTCCTTGTTTTCTGGATATAAAAACAAAAAGGCCGATCAAATTAACGAATATAGTAAACAAATTGAACAATGGAACCAGCAAATGAAACACTTTAATGATGTAAAAAGAAATATTGAGCTAGTATTGAATGTATATAACCCCATAAAATAATACATGCGCAATATGTATATGGTGCGCATAGCAATGTGTATTACTCCTGAATGCAAACCGACTTTTCATAGCGCTCATCATCCCACTTCAAATGACGCAAAAATAACGTGTGCACAACATTACAGTAAATTGGCAAATCATAGGCGCGCCTTACATAAAATATGTGGTAGAAATAGCGACAAAAATTCGCATAATGGAGACGAAAAATCAACGATTATGATCCATTCAACCACATTTTTAAAGAAAAAATATCCTATACACTTTTTTTGTGCACATAATATAAATGAGTGAACAACAATGTACATTTTTGGGAGGAAAGAATTCAACAAACCCGCGTTGCGTATTGCCTTATTGTGGAACACGATTGCAGGTTTGGAGGGGAATGGCGAACGAAACTTCTGGAGGGTTAAAGAAGAAAGATTTAGTCAAAAATAAATGGGGTCGTATTGTTTCTCGTAAAAAATACCATAGTGCTTCAAAGGATAATCGTTTGGTAAAACATGGCTATGGACCCAATAAAAATCGCGTAAACAATTTATTTGTTAAGGCTCCCCGTAAAACAAGAAAAGTACGTGGCGGGTTTATACTCAAACAAAAAGGTAAAAAAAAACAACGAACAGTAAGAAATAAAACCATTAAATAAATAATACTTCTTTTCCATAAGAATTATTATTATGCAAAGTATTTCTTTGTAAAATCACCTGGCGTAAACAATGGGATGTCACGTTTACGCGCTTCTTTTACTTTTGAACTATTCGATTCTAAATCAGCCGTAATCACCGCAAATGTATTTGCACGAACCGATGTGCTTAATTGCGCACCAACAGATTGTAATTTCTCCTCTAAACCTTTATCACGTGTTCCACTCATGACAATCGATTTTTTATGTAATGGATGATCCACGTTTACTTTTCTCTGCACAACAGTTTGTTTTACTTTATTTTGCAACCCGGTTTCTTCTAAAAACCCTAGGAAATTCGATATATTGTCTACAAAATGATTGGCCGTTTTCGAAGCCATGGACTTAACTTGTGACAATTTCTTCTTTCGCTCTTCAAGTGATTCGTTTGTAGTCAAAATATCCGGATATTCTTCCAAAATCAATTCGACCTTTTTATTACTAAATCCGCGACCAAACATATTGGAAGCCGCCATCAAAGTCGCCAACGAAGCCGCTTTCACCTTTTCTTGAATTCCGTCGTAAATCTTAGACGCCATCTTTTCTTTGAATCCTTCGATGGTTAAGAAATCTTCTTTGCTCATTTTCAGTATTTTAGGAATACTGTCGAAGCCCGCCTCGCGAATACGTTTTACGTTGCCTTCACTCAATCCATCTACACCAATCCCTTTAAAGAAACCCACCATGTTTTTCTCTAACACATCCGCATCATCATCCTTATTTTCCAAGAGAATATCTACATGACTTTCATTCCATACATAGGGAACGTCGGGCATTTTTCCTCGCTCGGAAGGTGTAACCACTTCCTTAATATAAGGAATCACATCACCACTACGAATGATTTTGACTAAAGTTCCAAGACCAATACGATTGGATTCAATAAAAGCACCGTTAAATCCGGTGGCGTATTCGATTTTCACACCGCCTAAATAAACCGGTTCGACTTGAATACGGGGTTTTAAGTAGCCATCTTTAGACGCTTTCCAATGAACGTCCAATACCTTTGTTTCCGCCATTTGGTCGGATAATACCATCTTAAATGCAAAGGAATGTTGTGGATTACCCGATTTACGTGAATATATTTTATCGTTGGTCACAATCACACCATCGATTTCGTAATCATAGTCGTTTCGCCATTTTACCAATAAGTCCGACAATTCTTCATTGTCAATGTTTTGGTGGGTTTGGTTGCGAACACATATAAAGCCATTGTCTTTCAAATACTCCATTTGAGCACTGGGTTTTAAGGAAGGCACAATGACTTCATAAGCAACGAAATCAATGTCCTTGATCACATCATTAATCGAAAGACGGTTAATGGTTCCGGCAATCAAGTTCCGTGCATTTGCAAATTGGTCCTTGTATTTCGATTCAAACACCGCCTTTTTCATAATAAATTCACCGCGAATAACCAAACCATCGCTATTTGGTAAATTCAAATATGGGATAAAATGACTAATGTCTTGACCGACTTTACCGTTACCACGGGTATATAATTTGCGTTCTCCATTTTCCGTGTAATACATTCCACTTACACCGTCTAATTTGCACGATAATACATAAGGTCCCTTGTATTTCGCCTTCCAATTGGTCAATGCATTGGTATCGGGCTTAATTTTGTCCATGGAAGCCATTTCGTAGGGAAGCTTTACTTTGTTTCGCTCAACGGCCGCACCGATTTTCCCAAGAGCACGATTTTTCGGATATTTCTCTTTTAAGTAGTCTTCCAAAATATCGTATTGATTGTCGCTTAAAAGAGGTTCTTCATCTGGACCCAAATTGCGGTATACTTCATTGGAGATTTCCAACATTTTCGCTAATGTGTCTTCTTGTAGACGGTCTAATATGGAAATACCCCCTTCTTTGTAGTTTTTGATGGCTTCAAGAACAGGATCGTTTTGAGGATTCGCCATAGGCACAACACGTGGACACGATTCGGGTTTTTTCGTTTTAGGCATAATAAGATCCTTCTTTTTCTTAGTTTTACGAGATTCCTTTAATTTTTTTTCCTCTTCTTTTAATTTACGGGCTTCTTCCTTTTTTCTACGCGTTTCCATTTTTTTCTTTTCCTTCTCTTCTTTTGCTTTCTTTTTTTCTTGTTCTTTCATTTCTTTCAATTTTACTTTTTCCTCCTTTTCCTTTGCTTTCGCCGAATCCGTTTTCCGTTTTTTTCGCGTAACATTTTTAGGCTTTTGGATTGCCAGTTCTTTTATTTCGACCAATGTTTCTAAGGGAGGACTGTTTTTAACTGGAACGACTGCACGACCATCAATACGCTGTTCTGGATCTTTGTATACCATTTTCAAAAAATCGAAAATATCCTTTTCATTGTGAAAAACGTGATCTATTTTTTCACCCTTTTTCTTGTTTTCCATTTTGTATAAACCATGTTCGTTTAAAGAATAACCGAGAGAAAGCGCACGCCCACGCATTACTGTATTGAAAATTTTCGAACCAGTAAAATACAACACGGCAAACGGATATTCTTCGGGATTGCTATAAAGGAAATCTACGCGACGGGCATATTTACCACCCGGAAGTTTAGCAATTACTAGACTCTTTGTTGCACCACGCGACAACAATTCGACAATGACCTTTTCTTTCAAGAGTTCGTCCATAAATGCTTTAAACAATTCTTTGTTAGGTGAAGTAATGATGACGTCAATATCACCCGAAGTCTTAGCACCCCTACGATAACTTCCTACGATTTCGTATTTGCTATTTGGCGTTTTGACTGCTTCAAACGTCTTATTTAAAATCGTCTTGAATTCGTCGATTTCACTGCGCGGAATGCGTTGCAAAATGTCTTCGTAATAGCGCAACCCAGTGCGTTGAACGTCATTTAATAAGTCGTCTTTGTGTTTCCGTAATTCTTCGATCGACGTAATACCTTTTTCCACTAAGCTTTTGGCCTTTATGGGACCAATTCCATAAACATCGGTAAGTATATTTTGCGGGTCATTACGTTCACGTTCTAAAATGCGCAAAGTGCCCGTTTCAATGTATTCGCCGAGTTTTTTCATAATGACTTCTCCAATTCCTGGCAACTTCTCTAAACCTAGTGATTGATAGTTGGTAGAAGTAATGTTTTGAGGAAATAAAATAAGACTTTCTTCTGCTTTCTTATATGCACGTGCACGGAACGGTTCCTTCTTTTTAACCATATATGCTGCTAGCTCATCCATTAACCCAATGAGTTTTTCATTGAGTCTTTCTTCCATAACAACTGTTTGTTTTTTTGGTTTTCGGATTTTCACGGTTTTTCCTGTATATCTGACGTTGCTCATATATAATTTTATGATATTATTATATATGAAATTGAATAACGTTTTTTACATAGTATTATTATTATTATTATTATTATGCGCATATGTGAGTATTGAACATGTATTTTATACATATGAAACCATGGAAAATGAGGAATCGTCGAACGATGTGCCAAAGATAATATGGACATATTGGGACAAAGAACCACTACCGGATTTTATCGAAAAATGTATTGATTCATGGAGGAAACACAACCCGAATTACAAAGTGATTGTATTAAACAATTCGAATTTAAATACGTATTTACCCGATTTAGATATGAATAATATGAAACACGTAGAGGGTCCGGCTCATTTTTCCGATGTAATACGTGTGCATATCATTGCAAAATACGGAGGTATATGGAGTGACGCATCAGTAATATGTTTGCAATCCTATGATCCGATTTTAGAAAGAATGAAAAAAAAGAATTTCGATTTTTTTGGTTATCACATTGATGGTTCACGTGATCATATAAATGGCTCAAGTGACAATATGAAAAACGATTTCCCGGTTATTGAAAATTGGTTTTTCGCGGCTCCTCAAAAGGCCACTATTATAAGCGATTGGAAAGATAAATTAATGGAATGTCAACAATACAACACAAAAGACGACTATTTAAATGAATTGAAAAAGACCACGAACTTAGATAAAATCCAAGACACAATGCAAACATATTTATGGATGCATTGTGCAATGCAAAGCATATTGCAAAAAAACAAGGGGCAATACAATATTGAAGTCAGAAAGGCACAAGACGGACCCTTTCGGTTTTTACAGGAAAATGAATGGAATACAGATAAAGCAGCTGACGAATTAATAACTTGCAAAAGGGGAAATAAAAAATGCAATTATTTCGATACGCCTTTTATTAAATTCACAGGAGGCGCGCGTGCAGATATGATGAACAAGGACTACAGCGTGTTGTTTCACCAATAACAACCGCCTTCTATTTTAGATGACTGTTTTGGTCGTTCACTTTCTTTGGGGCGAGACCAATGATCGTTTATAAATAATCTTAATACATCGGACCGTTCCTTTTCCCACCGTGACCCTAAAATACCAAAATACATTTGTAATACACCGCCCACGTAAATGGCGGACTTCCCCTTTTTGTATATGTAGGATCCTATTGGATTTGCATATCCACCACACGACAATAGAGCCACGTCGAAATCACTCCAAACATTATCTATCTTCTCTTGGAAACTACGGAGTTCTTGTATAAAAGGGCGACTCGGATTCGATGCATGTGTTTGCGGCGGTTTTAAAAAGGTGAATGTGCAATCGGGAAACAAATCGACACCGTATATGTTTTTACGTAAGGGCACCTTTTCACGCAAACTTTCTTCAAATGGACTGACCAATAAAATACGTTTATTGCGCAAAGCCAATGTCCATGGATTACTGAAAATATAATGGAAAATATCGAACGCATATGCCCAAAAAGGGGCTTTCGTATTCCCGTATTTTTGCATCATATAGGAGTGACTTTGTGCAATATGTTGAATATATATTCCTTGTGGCTCCCATGCACCATAACAATCGCAAGAATCGAAAGCTTGTAAATAATGTTTGGAGTAAGCTGCCACGTTTTCTTCGTCGGGTAAATGTATGCCCGCATTGTTTTTCATAGCCGGTATAAGGCGTTTGATTCCTTGCACGAGTTCTTTGTGTGCTCCTTTTAGTGTTATTAAATGGAAAAACACTGCCACATTGTTTTCAATGCCGGAAATACGGGGGATCAAAAAAGGGCTTTGTGACGCGACTTTATTCGAAATGTAAGAATGAAGCAAGGAATTATCGCTAAATTGGATCATCGAAAAATTCCGACTGACAGGCGCTAATTGAACTAAGGAAATGCCAAGGGCAGGTGGAAAACTACCAATAGGTATGTTTGGAGGAATGAGCATGCCCCATGGTTGATGCATTGTGTCTTTAATGCTGTAATTTCGGGTTTTTGCAATATGAACATGGTAAGTTACAAATTGAAAAGGATCATTATAAAGATCATAACCAAGACAATGGAATAAATAGATTAATTTATTGTCGCAACCGGGTTTGCCAAAAGGGAAATCAAAAGCCGCGTCGTATTTTCCTTCAAACAGCATATTTGAATGGACGATCCATGTGTCTTGGCTATCAAATCGCGGACCAAATAAAAACGATTCATTGGGTCGACCACGATTGTATTCGTAACGTAATAGGGCAAATAGTTCGCGTTTATTCGATAATTGTGTTTTGCGTAAATTCTCTAAAGATCGATGACTGAGAAAAATATCGGCATTTAGGAAAATACAGAAACCTTCGATTTTCTCTTTGCGAATATACTGAAACACGTCTTTGTAATGGAGACGTTTTTGGATATACACTTGCTTGATTTTCGGACTTTCCTTATTGAGTTCTTCGGGTAAATATATTTTTTCGTTTAACAAATGAATGGTGTCAATATGCGGATTCGCAACGTGTTGCTGCAAGCAAAATTGCAGCTCGCGTAGACGCGTTGGATCATTTGGTTTGAAAAATTGGTAAAAAATATGAATGGGGTCTTTTTGCAAGGGTTCGCTAGCTAATTCATATGATTTGGAAAATACGTAATACTTCATATTGAATTATTTGTTTATATAAATAGCAATTAATAAACAAATAATTAGTAAACAGGGATGTATGTTTTGCTAAAGAATAAGGAATAAGCAAATAACATTAAACCGCACAAATAAATTGAATCGACGTAGTTTGCCCAAGGTTTTAAACGTGACACAATGCGCGAATAAGCTTCTTCATATTCGAGCATTAAGCCAAGGTTTTTCGTGTAATAAGGCCAATAATCTTCGGACAATTTATTTATTCCTAAACCACCCAACACATAGCAATAAATTGCTCCGCGCAGCGCCTTTCTCGTAAAATGAAAGACGATCCCTTCTTGAATGTGGTGATGAAAAAGTTGCACACCACTAGTCATTGTTTTGATGGGTAAAAAAAGAAAAGCCATGTAAATAGGCAAATATGTTTTCCGTAATCCACTAAAGTGAATACTATAAGTGGAAAAGGGGGCATCTCTTTTTTCGAATATATCACAAAGAGTCGCTACTTTGGACGGGTCTCTAATCATGCAATATGGGTTACTGGATTCACATAATAAACAATATACGATATACGCAAATTCATGGTTTAAAGGACGGTTTTGGACATAGGCGTTGTATTCATGGACCAATGTATTGTTCCAAATATCCCCTTTTTTATATTCTAATTTCGTTATGTTTGAAGATTCCATTTAAATCTCTATTCGTAAATATACTTTATGTCCTTTTCACTTTACCATTGTTGAATAATGAAATGTTGTGGAAATTCTTCCAAAAGGTTTGTTAAGGAAAACCGGAATTTAATACAATTTCGATGGCGATGGAATTGAAATTCGCCTAAAGATTTACTTACACCCTTGTGTTTTTTGATACAGATTGAGGATGACTCTTGCCATAGTTTATTTTTGAGTTCGTGAGTGAATGTGTATTGAAAATCGTACCATGGGATTTGAAACTGTTGTTTGGATTTAACAATCATGCACAAATCTTTTTTTGCATGATAATACAAAATGGGATATTGAAAGGTGTGTTGAAAATAAAGGGGCATCATGGTATTTATTTTTTCGACAATTTGGTATTTCAAAAACGGTTCGTCGCCATTGTCGAGACTGAATATTTCACAAAATTTTTTCATGCTGGGTTGACCGATGGACGATGGACTCACTTTCGACAAACTATTGTCCATGATCGATTTTACACTGAGACCTTGATGTGAATCCGGGTGAATGAAATCATAAGGCGGATGGTATTTTTCAGTAATCGGACATTGGTGACCTGTATGAATATATCCTTCAAACTCATTAATAAAGAGGGGGTTTTGAGAAAACCGCGATGCGAGTTGGTAAACGGGTGGATATACGCCGTTATAGGTTCCTTGAAAGGGGGTATTTAAGGAAATGCAACATGCGTATTCCGTAATTTTGCCTAAAAGTTTGCCGTAGTTTGCGAAAATCATTCTTTCTTTACGAAAAGAAAGAATGAAGATTGGTTATCAATTTTATAGTGCTATTAGAGAGGTTTTCTTCGATACCTTTTTGACCTTTTGATCATTGGCTAAAGCGTGTAACATATATTTTGTAACAATCATATTGGTTTGGAGGAGTTCCTGGGCACTCATAACGGCGAACCATTGGTATTTTACGCGTTTTAATACTTCGTCTCTTGGAATATACACGCCAAATGTTTGATGAGTGCATAGGTTAAGTGTTTTTTCTTCCATTAGATCTTCTAATAATATGGGTCTTCCGTTCTTTTCCTTTACACCGATTTGCAGGCCATCCAATAGGTTCATTTTGTTATGATGAACTTGAATATTGAGCCATTTGGAATAATAACCGAAAAATTCGGTATCGGAACGAAAGTGTTGGCTTTGTGTTTGTTGTTTTAAATAAAGAACGTATTCTTTAATAATGGGATGCTGTTTGGGTGCACCCATGAAGCAAGGGGAAGAAGTGAATTTCTGGATTTTATTGGAACTAATAAAATTAGGAGAATTATTTGGCATTTCGCAAGCAAATGGTTTGTTTTCACTTACGCATTGTTGATAAAAAGGTGATAAATCTTTCATACAAATAAAGGAATTTGGCACAACAATACCGCCGTAAACATAAAGAAGATGTGCCATTGCTAAATTACGGTAATGAGATTTGTGAGGATCGGGTAGATTTTTCACTGTAATGTTCCAATCGGGGATTAATTGGTTAAAGGAATCATCGTCAATTAAACAAACATGGAAACTATTGCCACAATGATTAATAATGGAGCGAATGGTTAGATGTAAATAGGGTTGGTTAAGATCAGTAGAACTGCGTGAACCAAAACTTTGCCATTTTCGCGCATTATATTCGTAAGTAGTATGAATCCACAGTTTTGGGCGATTATGTCCATACAAAGGGCTTTCGTTTAATAAGTATTTGCGGATAACTTCGTCGTTGTTATTGCTTAATTTTGTTTGAATAAAACCGCTAAAGTAACTTGCTACCACAATAATACCGAATGATGCCAATGTAAACGCGAGTGACTTTTGACTAAATAATACCATATATATTATGGAATTATATATTTATGGTGACTTCTTATTTATTGATTATAATAAATGTAATAATGAATGTTGTAATTTGATTCATTGTATTTGATTTGATTGGTAAACATAATATTATTCGATTTACATATTTGACGCACAATGTTTACAAATGAATTATAAGAAAACTTGCGTGTGACGTAAAACGTTTTTGACAAATGATAATAAGGTAATATAGTTTCTAAAAACTCAGTTTCATGTTTGTGAAACAGAATTTTTTTATATACATTGTGATCGATCAAATAGTATTTTTCATTTTTAATGCAAAATTTATCAAACCAATTAAATAATATTTCGATCGGGATGTTTTTTTTAAATATTTGTTTTAGCATATATTATATGTCAGTAAAAAAATGTATTCATGGTCTAGTTATTCAATAATATTTTATGTATCTCATTGGTAAATAATGTAATTTCAATCACATTCTCATGAATATTGTGAAAATAAGTAATATATTTACATAGCGCCGGTAATACTAAATATTTTTCTTGTTCGTTGAGCAATGATGTCATTTTTACAAAATGAAAGAAGAAATCAAAAATGTCAATTACCGAATACCCGTAATCGTATATTTGGTATAATATGTTGATTGCTTCGTGAATATTATGGTTACGCAAATGGGTAATATAGGTTTCAAATTCGTGAAAGGAAATAGAGGAAACACATTGTTTACATTGTTCTAAACAGATCAAGGAATCGTCTTTTTTCAAAATATACAATTTTTCTAAATAATTCAGAATCTCGCGAATTTGATAATTTGAAAAACGCAATATATATTGTTTTGAGTCTTCGTCTAAAAACAGCCCTTCTTTGTCTGTTATTTCGTTCATAATGGCTCGTATAGATTGTTTATTCGGTTTTTCCATGTAAATAATGTGAAGACGGGATTGAATACTTTCAATCACTTTTTCTAATGTCGTGCATACGGTAACAAAATGAACATTATTCTTGTATTTGTCAATGTAATTGCGAAATACTTGCTGACATTGATCACTTATCATGTCAATATCATCTATAATGATGAGTTTTTTCTTACCATAGATCGAACAACGCGATTGACAAAATGTTTTCATTTCATTACGATAATAATTAATACCTTGATCCTTCAAATGGTTAATAAACAATAGATTGTTTTCCGGAAACGATTGTTCTTTTGACAGACCATAATAGTCGCGCAAGATAGCATATAGCAATGACGTTTTACCGGAAGAGGATGGACCACAAATTAATAGATTCAAATCGTCGATTTTCAAAAACGAATCAAAAATGTTTTGCAAATTTTCGTCAAAAGGAAAATCCCGTATATGGTGTGGCTTGTATTTCAAATAAAAATTTTCCGCCTTTTTCTGGGGTTTTTTGAAAAAATCGTTCATATAACAATGAATCAAAGATTATTTATGTAGTTTCTACGAATGAGAATATTTAAGGTAAAATGCTATTTAAAAAAACCGTGGTTAATTCAATATGGAAAGTAATTTGTATAGTACTTTAGGCGTTTCTCAAAATGCATCGGATAACGAAATCAAAAAAGCATATCGTAGTCTTTCGCTGAAATATCATCCCGACCGTAATCGTAGTCATGAAGCGGAACAAATTATACGCAATATTAATGATGCATATGGCATTTTAAGCGATCCCTCTAAACGTAAACAATACGATTTGGAGTTGAAATTGGGTGTGCGACATGGAGATCTTCCCGGGGGTATGCCGCCCCCTATGAGCGAATTATTTGAAATGTTTTTTCAAAAAGGTATGGGGGAAGGCGGAAGTAGTCCATTTTCAGTATTTAGCGAAGATGACATGCCGGAAATTCATATTTTTTCGGGATTAGGTGGAGGAGGCGCTTCGCCATTTGGTCTTGGCAATGCATTTAAGAGTCCTATATTCAAACAATTCCAAGAGGGATTATTTAATGCACCTAAACCAATTAGTAAAACGCTGACGATTAGTTACGAACAGGCGTATCACGGTTGTCAATTACCAATCGAAATCGAACGAGAGACGTATATTGGTGATATGATTATTAACGAAGAGGAAACGCTATATGTATCTATATTACCTGGGATTGATGAAAACGAAATCATTACGTTGAAAGGAAAGGGAAATATAAACAAGAAGCAAAAAAAGGGGGATGTAAAAGTGAGTATTAAATTGGAAAGTAATCCTTTATTTAGCCGAAATGGACTGGACTTAATATACCATAAACAAGTAACTTTAAAGGAGGCGTTGTGTGGATTTCAATTTGAAATTCCCCATTTAAATGGTAAAATGCTGGCTTTAAACAATATTAAAAACCGCGCAATCATTCGTCCTCGATTTCGTAAAATAGTACCAAATCTCGGTTTTGAAAGAGAGCAAAGCAAAGGTAGCTTAATTATTGAATTTGATGTCGTTTTTCCCGAACAATTATCCGAAGAGCAGATCCAAATAATAGAAAAAGTATTGTAATCGACATGATTATTCACTCGTTACCGGCTTTCCGTAATTTTGAATCAAATAATTGGCAAGTGACGGTGTCAATAATTTCATGTAATACATTCCCGCATAGCGCTTGATTATGAACTTTTCCGAAGTTAACAGCGTAGGGCTTTGAATATAGAGTTTTTCTTCGTCGTAATTATAATTACACAATAAACGACGTTCGAACCAATTCACGACAGTTGTTTTGCGATTTCCGAAGCAAATGTCGTCTAAATAGCATATATCTAGTGTTCTACCTGGAAATTTCTGTAATTCGCGATCCATAATCATTTTGTTCGTTTTTGCGCCGTTGACGGGTTCATTGCATTTTATTTTACCGAATTTCTCTAAATACGCGGGTTGGCTCTTCATTTTCAACCATAAAACGGGTCCTTCAGCTTTTTCTAAATAGGCTTGCAAATGTATATTCTTGTATTCGCCAAAAGACGGTTTTGAAAATAAAAAGGTCGAACGCTGTTCGTGCCATTGTGTAGTAATGTTTAAAGGAGTAAATACTTGGGCGTTAATGACATTACTTTGAATGGACTTTGTTAGTGGTGTGTATGTGGGAAAAAAATTTACATAAGGAGAAAATCCATGAATTTTGTAAATCATTTCACTGAAAAAGAGCAATAAACAAAATGTAGTAAACATTATGTTTATGTAAAATAGAAAGTCTTTATATTTGTGTGAAAAGCTAATAAACAATATAGTCTAAATTCGGCGTTCTTTTTTTTACTTTAATATTCTCTAAATATAATTTGTAATTCGAATATGTGTAAATCGTGGAACCCGTTAAACAAGATAGTTTATAGAGAAAAGGTTTATAAGGAAATTTCATTATAAAATTTAAGAAGAAATCAATTTCGTAGGAATATTTACATCAACCAAATAAATGGAATTCTCTGTAACAATAATGTATTCAGAACTCACCTTGTAGATCTTTGCAATAGGACTGGTATACTCGTCCTCGCTTTTAACCAACAATTTTTCTTGCGTTTCCTTCTTTACACCGATTAATACGGTCTTGTCCAATGAGTTTGTCCAATAGTCTAGCATAATAGGTTTGTCTTCAACAATAGATAGTTTGCTTGCATGTTGTAATGTAGTGTTGTCTGGTAATCGATACCCGGAACCTCCAACGGTTACTTGATTTTTAGCTACTTCAGATTCAGTGGTAGACATAAAAAAGCTTATACTTAGCTAAAAAGTATTTTCTTTAAACCGTTATTTAAATTTATTATTAAACAATGAAATGAAGATTTTGAACGAGAAAATGTCTTTCAATAGTATACATGATTATTCCTAAATCTATTATTGATATTTACAAAGTCCATCTTCATATTTATTTAGATTTGATGGAAAAATCAACCACTATCACTTCCTTAACAAATGAAAATGAACTGGTTTATTATGGATGGACGTTGATTTTGCACATTATGAGTATTATGTATGTATTGAACCGTTCTCATGCAGATATTAATAAGGCATTACAAGAAGGATACTTGTTTTATTTAGAATACTTGGAACAAATTTATTCGAAAAATTTCATGATTCATAATAATCCATGCGCGTTTGTAATGAAAACGATTTTAGGACATTTGTATTTGGATTCAGTACCAGAATGCGACAAAAATAGAGAGCTGCAAAATCAAAGTAACTATATTTTTACACGCATTTCAAAATGGACAAATGTGATTGCTTTGTGGAATTATAATGAATTTACCACCGAAGATCGCCAAATATTAAACGTGGCCTTTTTGTCGAATTATTTAGAAAATATGACATCCAAGAAATACCATTTTTACAAAGTCTTGGAACATATACAAGAATTATGGAGACTCAACTCGAAATACTCCATTTACCAGGTTGTTTTATTAGACAAGTTTTATAAAAAGGTGATGGAACTCCCGAACAATTGGACCGACGTAAAAATAAACGAACAATGCACCCATAAATTCGTGTATCAACGTGATTATGCACTCCAACTAATCAACAATATACAATATAACCAAGACGTAGATGTATTGTTAAACTGGGTTTTTTCATAAAAACCCACATTTATTTGCATATAAATTCCTTAAAATAGGAAGGTGATACTAAAATCTGCTTTTTCCGCGTTTTTTGTTTCTTTTCCTTTTGTATTGTAGTATCCGGTTGCGTATAAATATTCAAATATTCTGTTTGAAGGAGTGATTTAATAAAGTCGTAAATAAACATGAGAATGTTTTCCGAGCAATTTCCGACAATTAAACAACTCCCGGTTCGAAAGATCATGAAGGACACTTCGGTGTATTTATTGTTGCTGTTGAGTTCACTTAGTTTGTTCTGGTAATCATCGTTTTGAATGGTTCCGCATTGTTTTTCTTGATCAAATCCAATTTCGTGATGAAAATAGAATTTGCATTTTACACCAGGATAACTACACGGATCATATACCGCCTCAATATTGTATTTGGAACTCCTCAAAATCGAATGCAATTTTTCGCGATTAATGTAAAACCCACAATTAAAATTCGAATTGATTAATACACTGTCGTTATTTCTGTTGTCGACAAAATAAACATCGTGGTCGACTAATGGAAGTAATGTTTGAAGGATCATTTTTTTCACAATTTCCAAAAAGGCCGCGTCCAAAATACCCGGAATTTCCATTTTTCCTGTATTAAATATTTTCACGTGAATTTCCTTGAACTCATTTTGATAGACAAACCGCATTATAATCGCAAAACAATTGTAAAATGCGTTTTTCACCTTGCTTCTACAGTTCATTATGTCTTTTTTCGATATTCCGATTGTTAATTTCCGCTCGTCACGGAACTTTATACGACGCGCACCTGGATTATTTATTTGTTTGATAATATGTTCATGGTAATACTCCAGATTTTCTAATTTATCACAATAGTCGTCGTATTCCGATTGACTATTGGATACAATCTTGATTTGTTTTTTAACTACACCTTCTTTAGGAATACTATATGGAATCACGGGAATATTCCAAAATACATTGTAAATATCAATGCCTTGGTTCAAAAACAACACTTTTGTTTTTGTAGAAATATACAAGTCTTCGCATTTAGGAATAGTTGAATTTAATTCAATATCTTCTCTGTTTGCAGTGTTCGAATTAACTATATTGTTACCTTTATCATTTGAATGGATGGTGTCATTCACTTGAAACAACTCCCATTCTTCTTCTAAATCCATCATTATGTTATTTTCGTTCTTATTTAAAGAAGCTTAATTCTTTATATCGTTTTCAATTTTATAATTTACCAATCTGTAGATCATTATTTTCGATACAGTATGTATAAAACTCTCGAACCATGCTTTCTGCCGCAATGAGAACCGCAAAACCCGCTAAGCCCGAACAAATTAAAAAGGAATTACCTAAAAATAATAATTCACATATTATTTCTAGAATGAATCAAGACGAAACATGCTCTAAACCAATTGGTTATACGTTTGATGATATGCACTTTGGAAGTACCCCTCCAAATAAGTTCTTTATGGAAAACTTAAAGAATCGATTAGATAAGTTTTAAATCCTTGATCAATTGAAATGTGCGCATTTTGAATTTTCGGGGTATAAGGAGGATACATTATTTAGGAATATAGCATGTGTATTATTGATTTGTCATTTTTGAAAAGGGGGGCGTGTTTTACGGGGTTTTGTATGGATATAGTGATACACAGGCGAATATGCTAAAAACAAAAAGTTCTTTGTATATATTATATGAAATATACAAAGAAGGATAACAAAAAACACAAACCCAAAACACATAAAAAACGATCCAATCGAAAATCGAAGAAACATGTTAAAAAAAGAGGAGGAAACACTACATTGAAACATCGTGGTGGTAGTTTTTTAAAAAAAATTGTAAACAAATTTACAGACCCACATAAGAGTACGATAGGAGTAGGTTTGGACGAATTGAACAACATTATACTTAGTCCAAGAAAAGAGACTAGTGAAATGCTTTCAACCTGGACAAATACGTTCGTAAACCAAGGTAGTTCACTTTCATCTAAGAGAGATGACTACGTTGGTATAGGTTCAAAAGATAACGTAGATAAATTATATAAATTGGCAAAAGCTATTTATTATAGTGTTTATGTACGTTTACTAGAAACAGTACAGATGATACCCTCTCGGGAATTATTTAAAAACTGGAAAGATAATTGGAAATATTCAACATATGACGAAAAATTAGGCAACTTTATAGCAGACATGAAAGCCAAACGGGATTTCCATTTCGATAGATTCAAAGAAGAAGTAAATATAGATAAATCAATCGAATTCGACGACTATATAAAAAATGTTAGCATGACATTCGTAGACTTTTCCGATAATCAAAACAATACACTAAGCAAAATTTATTCGCTAACATACAAGGGACTAGACGGAGAGGACCTAATAACAATAACTATTAATGAGAATGTAAAGAATTTTATAAAATATTTACAGTCACACCCGAAGAGTGCAGAAAACAATAATACAGCTCTTATAATGGCTTCCCAGAATGGTCATGAGTCCATTGTAACAGCCCTGCTAAAAGAAGGTGCCTATATAGAGGCAAAGGATGATAACGGTAATACATCTCTTATGCTTGCTTCTAATTATGGTCATATGTCCATTGTAGAAGCCCTGCTAAAAGAAGGTGCCGATATAGAGGCAAAGGATGATAACGGTAATACAGCTCTTATAAATGCTGCTCGGAAAGGTTATGAAGATAAGGTAAAACCCTTGTTAGCTAAAGGTGCCGATGTAAATGCCAAGGATGATAAAGGTAATACAGCTCTTATGTGGGCTTCTAAGCGAGGTTGGAATAAAGTTGTAACAGCCCTGCTAAAATCTGGTGCCGATGTGGAGGCCACGGATGATAAAGGTAATACAGCTCTTATGCTTGCTAATAAAGCTCTTATGTCTACTTCTAAGAAAGCTCTTATGTCTGCTTCTAAGAAAGCTCTTATGTCTGCTGAGAAAGATTATGAGACGATTGTAGAAACCCTGATAGCTGCTGGTGCCAAGGAGGTTAAGATGCGAGTCGATAATATGGATCTTATAAATGCTGCTCGGGAAGGTAAAACGGAG
>Ga0181566_10000365_pt1 | contig 34674 bp, 23 predicted proteins | sample 101ome_15_FD_133762 | JGI IMG/M metagenome (GOLD analysis project Ga0181566, IMG submission 133762) | Coastal salt marsh microbial communities from the Groves Creek Marsh, Skidaway Island, Georgia - 101402AT metaG (megahit assembly) | ecosystem: Environmental > Aquatic > Marine > Intertidal...
ACCTTTCGATGCGGATAGTGGCCCGGCGCGCACTCGATCGTTTTCGTCGTCGGGTTGAATACGCACGTGCGCGGTCCCTTGGACGCGCTAAGCGAGCGTTTCACCGCGAGATAGAGCGGCGCTTTACAGTCCGCTGTTCCCTCGCGGCTCGCTGTGAAGAGCACCGCGTCTTCTCCTTTCAAGTCTACGGCGATTTCCTTGGCGGCGCACGGCACGTGCTTTTCGAGAATGTTCACGTTGTACGGATCCACCAACGCCTCCTCCGACTGGCGTTCGAACAATTCACCGGGTCTGGTGACGTAGTAGTGATCAAGCGGTCGCTCGCTCGAGATGATCACCGCGACCGAGTCGCCTCGACGTCGACCCGCGCGTCCGGCTTGTTGCCACATCGCGGACGCCGTCTCCGGTACGCCGACGTGCACCGTCGCGTCGAGCGCGCCGACGTCGATCCCCATCTCTAAAGCGGACGTGCACACCAACGCGCTGATTTCTCCTCGTTGCAATCTGCGCTCCAACTTGCGGCGTTCCGCTTGGTCGTAACCGGCGCGATAACTATCCACCTTGGTCGCCAATTCGGGTCGTGTTTTACTCAAAACCGTCTTCGCGTCGCGAGACACCGTCTCCGCCAACGTGCGAGCGCCCACGAAGACCAAACATCGAATGCCGAGCTGAACGAGGTCCGCGACTATGTCCGCGGCTTCGGCGTACGGACTGCGTCGTTGTCGAAGCGTTCCGCTTCCGTCAGAACCATCGTCTCCGTTTGAAAGAGCTACTACGTTTCTTCCTCCTCCGCCCTTTCCGCCGTTGACAACCTCCGGCGGTTGCCACAACAGAATCGCCTTTCTGCCGCTCGGTGCGCCCGATTCGTCGACGCACACCGGCGTTCGAGTCGTGAGTCGTCTGACGTGCTCGACTGGGTTTGAAATCGTCGCCGACGTGCAGATAAACTCGGGACGCACCGTCGAATTCCACGAGGCGCACACTCTGAGCAACCGACGTAAGACGTTTGCGACGTGCGCGCCGCTGACGCCCGTGTGCGTGTGGGCCTCGTCCAGAACGATGTATTTGAGCGATCCCCAAAAGTTTTTCCCCCAAGACCTGTGCGCGGGGAGCATGGCGTGATGCAAAGAATCTGGATTGGTCAAAAGAATTTGTGTTCGCTGTTTTTTGATTCGCGCCTTGACCTCGGCGTCGGTGTCGCCGTCGCACACCGCAATCTTCGCATCCGCCAGACGCTCCAAACGAACCACATCGACGTCCGGATGCGATGTCGAGACAAACGTCGCCTTCTCCTTCGACGTAAACGTCGTTTTACTGGGATCCGTCGTCTTCATATCTTCCGTGATTTCGAAGAGCATCTCTTGCGCGCTTTGCACGATTCTCGTCATTTTCACCAACTGATCGTTCGCGAGCGCTTTGAGCGGAAACATGCAGAGCGCCTTGGATTTGTTTCCCTTGACGTCATCCATGATGGCTTCAAAAATAGGCAAGACGTAGCACAGCGATTTCCCGCTCGCCGTCGGCGTCGAGACGACGACGGACCGCCCCGAGCGCGCGGCGTCGATGGCGGCGCTTTGATGCGAATACAATTTTGACGCGCCGCACCGCGCCATCACGGCGCCGAGCGTGGGATCCAACGCGAATCCGGGAGGAGACGCGTAGTTTTCCTCCCTCGGCTCGAGCCAACGCATGCCGACGCATCGCGAATCGCACTTCATCGTGTCGACGAACGCTTCGACGCTCGTCCCGGCGTCGTCGCCGTCTCGGGCGCCCGCGCGCGCCAACAGGGTGTGCACTCGCGAGCGCGTCTTCGCCGTTCGACCCGACGAGCTCGGCACCGCGCGAGCGTCTGTGTCCTTTGCCTCGCGCGCCGATTTCACCTCCCGCGCGCTCCGCGCGCTCGCCTCCAGCTCGCGAACCTTGGCGACGGCGACCGAGTAATCGAAATCAAAATCGTCGTCGTCGTCCAGCGACGCGACGAGCGCGTCGCCCCCCATCGGGGTTGGGGGCTCGGTCGCGGGCGTCACGACGCGCGGAACACCGTCTCACCGTTCGCGCGCTCGCGCACCGCGCATCGACCGCCTCGCGCCGCACGACGACGCGGGACGCGACGCGCCTCCGTCTGTCGGTCCAAGACGTGATGTATTTGTATTTGACGTGCGCGCGGTGATGGGGACGACACTTTTCGCCTCGATCATGACGACGCGCGACGCCGCGCCGGTGGAGGTGTTCGTGTGCGGAGGCACGGGACTCGTCGGGTCCGCGCTCGTCGCGCAGTTGCGCGCCGCGACGTCGACGCCCGCGGGCGCGATCGTACAGCTCAGAGGATTTTGTTCGAGCCGCGAGGTGACGCGAGAGAGGGACGGCGCGACGACCGCCATCGCGGGAGACTCGGTGTCTGACGATGAGATTCTCGCGTGTTGCTCGTCCGCCGACGCGCGCGTGTGCGTCGTCGATTGCACGTCGAGCGCGGTCGTCACCGCCAAATACGCCCCGTGGCTCGAGCGCGGTTGGAACGTCGCCACCGCGAATAAAAAGGGCAACAGCGGTGATTTTTCATACTACAAGAGATGCGTCGAGGCGACGAAATCTCCCAGCGGAGGTAAATGGTTCGTCGAGGCGACGATCGGGGCTGGTTTACCGACGGTGTCGACGTTGAGGACGCTCGTCGCGACGGGCGACGCCGTCGAGTCGGTGCAAGGCATCTTCAGCGGCACGATGAGCTTTCTTTTCAACACGTGGGACGGCGAGAGCGCGTTTTCTGAGACGGTGGCGATGGCGAAAGCGGCGGGCTACACCGAACCGGACCCGCGCGAGGATCTCAACGGCTTGGACGTAGCGAGAAAGGTGGTCATCGCCGCGCGCGAGTGCGGCTTGAGCATCTCGTTGGATGACGTCCAAGTCGAATCCCTCGTTCCTTCGGAGCTCGAAGGGTGTTCCGCGGAGGATTTCATGACGAGATTTTCAGAAAATGATGCAGCCATCGCCGCGCGCGCGAGAGCCGCCGAGGAAGAGGGCTGCGTCTTGCGATTCGTCGGAAAAGTCGACGTAAAACGCAAGACGGCGACCGTGGCGTTATCGAAATTTCAAAAGAGGCACGCTTTCGCCGCGCTCTCCGGCGCTGATAATATTTTTGAAATCCAGAGCGCGCGTTACGGACCGACGGGCGCGTCGACGCCGCTCATCATTCGCGGTCCCGGCGCGGGCGCGCAAGTCACCGCCGCCGGCATCTTTGGAGACTTGATCGCGCTCGCGTCGACGCGGTGACGCGCGATGGCGTGAATCGTTGTAACATCATCTCCGAGCGCGATCGACTCGACGACGATCACCGTCGTCCCAGCGCGCGCGCAGTGGGTCATATCGCGCGTTCTCTTCGCACGCGACGCCCACCCGTACCCACCCGTTCGATCGTTCAATCATCGCGCGCGTGCAGTCATCGTTTCGTTTCGTCGCCGATAGGCTCCCTCAATGGTGAAAAAATGTGAAATTGGGCACCCATGCCGCGCGCGAGGGTGGGTGAAGATACAAAAATCGGTTAGTTGGGTGCCTATCGACGATACACGATGGGCGCGACACTCCTCGACGCACGCGTCAACCGCGACGATCGCACGTCGCGTCGACCGCGCGCGCGCACTCTTCTGTACACCGCTTCCATTCTCGGCGTCGTCATGCACGGCGTTCGAGCGCACGAGACGACGCATCGCGTCGATGCGATGATGACTATGAATCGTCGCGCCGTTCGGGCGCACCACCCATCGAGATCGATTCGGCGAGCCGTCGTCGCGCGCGACCGTCGCGGTCGCGTCGTGAGCGTTCGATCGTCGAGCGAAGAAACGAACGTTTTGAAGACGACGACCGCGTCCGACGCGAGCGCGCCGCCCGCGCGACAGCGGGTGTTCCGTTTCGGTGGCGGCGTCGCCGACGGCGCCTTGGGCATGAAGGCGTCCCTCGGCGGTAAGGGGTGCAACCTCGCCGAGATGGCTCGTATCGGACTCGCCGTTCCCCCTGGATTCACGGTGAGCACGGAGACGTGCGCCGAGTATCACGAAAACGGCGGTGAGTTGCCGGAAGACGCTTGGGAAGAGATGATGCGAGGCTTGAAGTTTGTCGAGTCAACGCTCGGGAAAAAATTCGGCGACGCCTCCGATCCGCTCCTCGTCAGCGTGCGAAGCGGTGCCGCGATCAGCATGCCGGGCATGATGGATACGATTCTCAACCTCGGCTTGAACGACGACGTCGTGCAAGGCTTGGCGAAACGCGCCGGAGGGAGATTCGCGTACGACTCCTATCGACGTTTTCTCGATATGTTCGGCGTCGTCTGTTTGGGCATTCCGCACGAAAAATTCGGCGAAGCGTTGGAAACGTTGAAGCGAGACGTCGGCGCGCAGTCTGATTCCGATCTGACGGAAGAAAACTTGCGAGAACTCGTCGAAATCTATAAAGGAGTTTACGCCGCGAGCAACGTGTCGTTCCCCCAAGACGTGTTTCTCCAACTTCGGTACGCGTCGAGCGCGGTGTTCGACTCGTGGCAAAGCGAACGCGCGAAAAAGTACATGGCGATTAATAAAATCACCGGTTTACGAGGCACCGCGGTCAATGTACAAGCGATGGTTTTTGGCAACTTGGGAGACACGTCTGGAACCGGCGTTTTGTTCACCCGGGATCCAAACACTGGAGAAAAAAAGTTGTACGGCGAGTACTTGGTCGACGCGCAAGGAGAAGACGTCGTCGCCGGCATCCGCACACCGAGCGACATCTCCACCATGGCTGACGCACTCCCGGAAGCGTACGCAGAGTTGGTGAAAAACACGCAAATACTCGAAGCCCACTACAAGGATATGCAAGATATTGAATTCACCGTTCAGGAAGGTAAGTTGTTCATGCTCCAAACGCGCTCGGGAAAACGAACGGGCGCCGCAGCTGTGAAAATCGCCGTGGACTTCGTCGAGGACGGAACCGTGTCCGAGAAGGAGGCCGTTCACATGGTTGAGCCGAGGCACATCGATCAACTCTTGCATCCACAGTTTAAGGATGAGTCGGCGTACAAGGAGGACGTCATCGGACGTGGATTGCCCGCGTCTCCGGGCGCCGCGGTCGGTGAGATTGTTTTCTCGACGGCCGATGCTGAGGCTGCCAAGTGCGAAGGTCGAAAGGTGATTCTCGTCCGCGCGGAGACTTCACCCGAAGACGTCGGCGGTATGGACGCCGCTGAAGGCATTCTCACCGCGCGCGGTGGCATGACATCGCACGCGGCGGTGGTCGCTCGCGGTTGGGGGAAAACGTGCGTCTCGGGCTGCGGCGAGTTGCAGATTGACGAAGAATCAAAAACGCTTTCTCTCGGTGGCGTGACGTTGTTCGAGAACGATTGGCTGAGCTTGAACGGCACGACGGGCGAAATCATCCGAGGCCAGGCGGAACTCGCGCCGCCGTCCGTGAGCGAAGACTTGGGCAAGTTCATGTCGTGGGTCGACAAGTTTCGCGTGACGAGAGTGTTGACCAACTGCGACACGCCCGAAGATGCGACGTTGGCTCGCGCGAACGGTGCCGAAGGTATCGGTCTCGTGCGCACCGAACACATGTTTTTCGGAAGCGGGGATCGCATTCGAGCCGTGCGTCGCATGATCATCGCGAAGGACACGCCGGCACGCGAAGCCGCGCTCAAAGACATTTTGCCTTTTCAACGCGATGATTTCGCGGGCATCTTTCACGCGATGAGTGGATTGCCCGTTTCCATTCGTCTTCTCGACCCGCCGCTCCACGAGTTTCTCCCGTGCGGAGAGTTGGACGACGTGTGCGAAGTGTTGAGCGAAGACACCGGGGAGAGCGAGGACGAAATCATCCGTCAAGTCGAAATGCTCTCCGAGGTTAATCCCATGCTCGGATTCCGAGGGTGCCGTTTGGGAATATCTTACCCAGAGATTGCTCGCATGCAAGCTCGCGCGATTTTTGAAGCGGCGTGCCGAGTGAAAGAAGAAGGTTCCGATCCAAAGCCGGAAATCATGGTGCCTCTCGTCGGCACAGTCGCCGAGCTCGAGGACCAAGTGCGTCTCATTCGTCAGACGGCGAAAGAAGTCTTCGACGAGATGAAAACGTCGGTGGACTATCGCGTCGGCACTATGATTGAAATCCCTCGCGCGGCTCTGCTTTCTGATGAGATTGCTCAACACGCCGAATTTTTCAGTTTTGGAACAAACGATTTGACGCAAATGACGTTCGGGTATTCGAGAGACGACGTCGGCAAATTTTTGCCGGTGTACCTCGAAAAGGGCGTGCTGAAAAACGATCCATTCCAAGTCATCGATCGTGACGGTGTCGGCCAACTCGTGCGCATGTCCGTCGAGCGTGGACGCTCCACTCGACCTGAACTCAAGGTTGGCATTTGCGGCGAACACGGAGGCGATCCAACGTCGGTTGAATTTTTCGTGCAGAGCGGCCTCGATTACGTCTCCTGCTCGCCGTTTCGAGTACCGATCGCACGTCTCGCGGCCGCTCAAGCCGCGATCGATATGGAACGCACGAACGACGAGAGCGCTCCGCGATAAAATAAGACGCTTTCGCCTCCATCATCATCTGTTATACTTTTACTTTACTTTTACACCACTACAAATGTACACACGCTAGGCTTTGTAATCAAACCACCGACTTTAGGCCGATGAATTCACTCTCTTTTCAACCTCTCTCTCCAACAGACGCGTCAAGAACCCTTTCCCGAGCATGTCCTTGACGGGAACGCCCCACTCCTTTGAAGCCTTGGCGACGTCAACGAGAGCTTGAGGACTGATGGGCAAATACAACTCGGCGAGTGCGCGAATGGCGTTCGCCACGCGCGATATGTTTTCACGAAGCTGCGGGTGCACTTCATCCCCGCTCTGATCGATCAAATCATCCACGGGATCGTTCGGCTCTCGACGAATATCCGTCTCTCCTCTCGCCGCCGTCGCGCCGCTCGGCGCGCCGACCCAGATGAAGCCGTTACACCCGAGCAACACCTCGACGTCGTTGATGCCGCTCGCGACCGTCTCACCCTTATCATCGATCGTGAGCCTATGAAAGTGCTGGGGCAAACGCCGCACGAGATTCGCCGTCACGCGCACGAGCTGACCGCGTTTCAGACACCCGTACTTTAAGCTTCGCGTGTGCAGCGCCGCGGCGCCGTCCTGATAGACGCTCTGTACCTCGGCGCTCACGACGTCGTCTTCCGCGTACAGTCCTCGCATATTGAGCTCATCGACATCGTTTCGTCGCCTCTGCACGTTTCCCGGAAGGTGCACGGCGCTGAGCTGCAGCACGCCCGATTGTCTCGCGTTGAGGTCGACGAGCCACCGTTTTCCCGAGATGGAGGCGACACGACCTATGACGACGTCTCCCGTCTCCGGCACGTACCTCGATTTCAGCGCTCGCACCGACACGAGCTTATTCACACGCTCGACGACGCCCGCCGTCGTCGCCACCAGCGTCTCTTCATCGTCCACGCCCGTCGCGCGCGTTCGCGTCCCGTGTCCCCGCAGAAATCCTTCGCTCGCATCCACGCCCGGGATGTCCTCGCCCGGGCTCACGAAGGCGACCGCGCGCGACGCGTTCGGCACCGGGGCGTGTTCGAGCGCTCTTTTCGCGCGCTTAAACTCCCGTCCACCGCCTCGCGACGCCGCGTCGGCGCTGAAACTCACCGCCATTCGGTTCGATTCGGCGCGTCGTCGTCTGCGGGCAGCCGCCGGGCGGCGAACGACCACCGGCATCGTCCCGCAGACCGCGGCCGGGGACGCGCCGCGACTGGAACGCCGGACGAATGGGCGCGACGCGGACGCGCGCGAGAACGCCCGGGGACGCGGCGACGCCCAAGCCGACGTCGGACTCGGACTCGGAGGAGGCGGCGGCCGACGCGCACGTCGCGCGCTCGGGCGCCGAGGAGGGCGGCGTGACGGCGAGGAGAGAGGGCGACGCCGCGCGCGAGGCTAGGAAACGGGCGGCAAAACGGGCGAGGGACGAGGCGACGAGACACGAGGTCGCCGATGATGCGAGCGCGGCGACGGGAGGACATCGAACGTGTAAGCTGTGTGAGGAGACGAAACCCGTCGAGGCATTTCCGCCGAGGCAGTTGCGCAAGGCGCGAAGCGCGTGCGCCGCGTGTTGCGAGAGTCAAGCGGCCAAGGACGCGCCGGCGCCGGAACGAAAACGTAAGATGACGAAGAGGGAGAAATTGATGGAGGCTATCGAGGCGCGGAAAAAGAAGCGGGCCGAAAAGGCCAAGGAGGAAGATGCAGAGAAAAGCGCCGAGGCGCGAGTGGAGACAAAGAAGCCCGAGCGAAAGCCGCGAGAGGAGGACGAAGATGGCGATTCATCGTCGTCATCGTCATCGTCATCGTCATCGTCATCCTCCTCAGAGTCCTCCTCAGCGTCCTCCTCAGCGTCCTCCTCCTCCTCCTCCTCGTCACAAAAGGCTTCGGCGGAGACTGGAGGAGACGCCGCCGGCTTGACGGAGGAGGAGCTCGCGCTTCGATCTCGACAAGTTTTCGTCGGGGGCATCCCGTTTCATAAGACGGAGGAAGAGATCAAAGAAGCGTTTGAAGACGACACCTTGACTGTGGATGGTGTGGATTGCATGACGTTTCCCGACAGTGGTCGATTCAGGGGGATAGCCATCGTGACGTTTGCCTCGGCGACGATCGCCAAGGAGGCGCTCAGATGGAACGATACGGAATGGGACGGCATGACGCTCGTCGTGAAGCCGTACGAGCCCAAGTCATCCGCGCCCAGCGATGCGCCGAAACCAAAGGGGGATGTGCGCAAGGTTGAGGGCCAGTTTGTCGCTTTCGTTGCAAACTTAGATTATAGCGTCAGCGAAGAAATTCTTCGCGAAACTTTCGACGGATGCGACATCAAAGACGTTCGAATGGGTGTAGACAAAGAGACCGGTGACTTCCGTGGCTACGCACACATAGAATTCGCGAGTGATGCGGATTTAGAGCGCGCGGTTGGAAAGAATGGGGAAGAGCTCATCGGGGGACGGGCGATGAAAGTGACGTACGCGACGGCGAGGAAAAAGTCGACTCCGAGGACGAACGCCGTGGGCAAACCTCGATTCAAGGGTGCGGTTCGCCGAAAGGATGGGGCGAAGCGACACAAGTAAATGGAAACGATCGCCGCGAAAGGGTAGACGATTTTAGAAGGATGGCGGAACGCCGAAATTTCAATATATCAAGTGGGTGGTGGCTAAAAGTAATAACGTAGTTTTTCCGTCGCGTGTGCAAAAAATCTATGGCGCCTTCGCTTCCGCCATCGCCGAGGCGGTGGCGGCCGCAATCTCTCTTTCCGTACCGTTCGGCAAGTAGTAGTACTTGCCACCAGCGTTTTGCGCGAGCTTTTCAGCCGTACCAGACGAGAGGAATTTGTTCTCGGTGTCGATGACGAGCACCGACATACCCGCTCCGCGAATGCGACCCGCCATTTCGGCGACTTCTTCTTCGAGCTCCTCGTTCGTGAGCTTCTTCGCATCCGGGCCGAAATAATCCGGATCGCCTTGCGACTTGTTGATGGAAACGTTCGCGCGACCATCGGTGAGGCATACAATCATGACGCGACCGACGTCGCCCGTCGCCATCGCGTTGAGCCCGACGCGCGCCGCGACGGACAAACCGTGAGCTAAAGGAGAACCGCCACCGCACGCCATGGTATCTAGACGGTTTCTAGCCATGGCGATCGAACGCGACGGCGGAAGAAGCACCTCAGCCTCGTCACCGCGGAACGGAACGATGGACACCATGTCGCGGCTTTGGTAAGAGCTCTCCAAGATGGAGAGAGCCGCGCCCTTGGCGCCTTGCATTCTGTTCAAAGCCATCGAACCAGAGGCATCGACGAGGAAAACGACCAAGGCACCAGCCTTACGCGCCAATTTCTTCGCGCGCATGTCACCCTTCTCGACGTACACCTTCTTCTTCTCCGGGTTCGGATCGCGTTCGCGACGCGCTCGCTGATACGGAGCGGCGGCGCGCAACGTAGCGTCCACCGCCAGTCGAATAGTTTTACCCTTCGGAAGGATCGGCTTGATGTAACGACCGCGATCGGTGGAAAAGATGACGTTCTTCGAGCGGCCGGATCGACCGCCCTGTTTGTTGCTCTGGGACGCAAACTGAGTGACGTCCTTGTCGAGGTTGACGGCCTCCGCGTCAAAGATGAACTCCTCCGGAACGTCGGGAATGTCATCCTCTTCCTCTTCCTCTTCCTCGTTCTCCTCATCATTTTCTTCTTCTTGATCGTCATCTTCCATGTTGTCTTCCGGCGGCGGCGGCGGCGGCGGCGGCGGTTGTTCGTCGTTGTCATCCTCCGGCGGCGGCGCGTCTTGTAAGATATCCGATCTCGGCACGATGACGAGTCGCACAGCCTCCTTCAAATCCTCCGCATTCACCTTTGATCTACCATCCAAGGCGGCGAGAGCCTTGGCCGCCTTGACCGCGAACAGTTCGGCGCGGTGACCTTGAATTTGACCGCGAATCGACTCTCTGACCAAGTATTCCACCTGCTCTTGGGAGATGACGCAATCCTTGAGCCACTCGCGCGCCAAGACAATGTTCGTCTTGATGGCCTCCGTGGCCTCTTCCACGTTCTTCACGGACATTTCCGCGGCGTTTTGGAAGTTCATCGCCTGGTTCACCGCCTCTACTCGGTCCTCGAAAGTCAACATCTGATCCGCCGAGAGCGTCACGGCGATGCGATCCAAGAGGTGCTCGCGAAGTTGCCCCTCCTCGGGGTTGAAGGTGGCGATCAACAGCGGCTTGCACGGGTGTCTGAGCGTGATACCCTCACGCTCGACGACGTTTTCACCCTCCGCGAGCACGGTGAGCAACAAGTTGGCGACGCCATCGTCCAAAAGGTTGATTTCGTCGACGTACAAAATCCCACGGTGCGCCTGCGCCAAGAGACCGGGTTGGAAAATCGTCTTCCCTTGCTTCATCGATTCCTCGATGTCCACCGTCCCGATGAGACGATCTTCGGTGACACCCAACGGAAGTTGCACGAACGGCGCGTCGCGGATGATGGTCTCAACGTTACCCTCTTCGTCACGAGTCACTTTCTCGGCGAGCCCCTCCTCCCACTCCTCCGGGTTGGTCGGGTCGGCGTTGCAGTACGAATCCTTGACGCACTCGATCGGCGGAAGCAACGCGTGCAAACCGCGCGCCATGATGGACTTGGCCGTACCTCTTCTCCCCGAGATGGCGATTCCTCCCAAGGTTGGATCGATCCCTCCCAACAAGAGCGCGCTCTTAATCTTTTCTTGCCCGATGACGGCGGCGAGCGGAAACGTTTGGCGCATGGTGGACTCTTCCTTTTCAATCTTTGAATCAGCCTCCATCTGCATCACCTCTCGCATGCGCGCCTCGAGTTCGGATTCGCTCGCTTCATCCGCCACCGCTCGTCGTCGCACCACGCGCGGCATCGCGCCTCGCGCGCGTCCGCGCGTCGTCGTCGTCGTCGTCGTCGTCTTGCGCCCCACGGCGCCCTCCCCGAGGGTGGCGCGGTATCCGCGTGCCGCGCACGCCGCGTACATGTTTCTCGATCCGCGCGAGAGCGTTCGACGCACGCACGATACACGTGCGATCGATCGATCCGTCGTTCGCGAGGAACGAACGCGTCGCGCAGTGTCGACGCCGTCGTCCCGCGCGCGGTTATCCACGGAGGAAAGATCCGTCCCGCATCGACCGAGACGATGGGGGGGTATCCGCCGGTCACGACTCGTCAAATGCCCGAAGCCCGATCTCGGGTGGATAATCTCTTGTCCGAGTGTCCGATCGCGGTGTGGGGCGGGGGACACATTGACCGATCGTGACCCATTACACGAGGACAGAAACAGCGGGCTCTTCACTTTGCTCGATCGCACGCACCACTAGTCCACCGTGTTTTCACCCAGTGTCGTCTCCATCGCACGCGATCGCGACGACGCGATGGCGATGGGCGAGGAGGAGGCGACGGCGCGAGGGCGAGGACGCGACGCGCGCGAAGGCGACGAGGACGGGGGGCGGAGACGGGATGGATGACGACGAATCTGCGTCGAACGCGAAGATATCGTCGATGGATGCGCGACGCGTGCGCGTCGGGGTGCCGTCGTCCGCGGTGTGGGCGTCGAGGGCGACGGCGCGGCGGTCGGCGGAGACGCGACACGCGCGGAGGACGCCGGAGGACGGGGAGAAGGAGAGCGCGCGACAGGCGTCGCGATCGATGGTGTACAGGACGCGACGAGACGAGGCGTCGACGGCGAGCACGGCGTCGTCAACGGCGATGAGATAGAGCTCTTCGGACGCGTCGTCGTCGTCGTTTTTTTCGTCGGCGTCTACTTCGTCCTCCCCGTCGTCGTCGTCGTCGTCGTCGTCCCGAGACGCGACGACGACGGGGAGGAAATCGGAAACCGCGCCTCGAATGGTCTCTCGCGCGTTCGGCACGGCGCCGACGAATCCGCGCACGTCAAACACGCCGGCGTCGAGAATCGGAATCTTCCACTCCAACACGCGCGATTCACGCACGCTCGTGTCCACGAAGACGGTGAGTAATCGAAAAGACGCGCCGGCGTCCGCGACTGAGAGCGCCGCCGCCGAGACGCCGCCGAATCCGGACCAGTGCACGACGTTCGTGCGCGGTTCGATGGTGAGAACGTCGCCGTCGAGACGATCGCGTCGCACCGACCAGAGCTGAAACCGTCCCGCGACGTCGGAGACGACGAACGTGCCCTCGCGCGTATCCGTCGCCAGCGCCTCCAACGCCTTGACGGCGCCAAACGCGTCCCCCGTCGACGCGCGCGTCGCCGACGACGACCCATCGCGCGCGCGAACGAACACCGACCCGTCCACAGCGGCGGTGATGAAAACCTCACGTATGTCCCCATCGCTCACGATCGCGGACACCGTCCGCGAACTCGCGTATTCGAACCACTTCGCGGCGGTGATTCGACCTCTGTGCGCGTCCTTCGTCTCGCGAGGCGCCGACATCGCCGTCGCATTCACCGTCCAAAATCTCGGTTTACTCGTCACGTACGTCGCCGCGAGACGTCCATCGTCCGTCAAACGCACGATGGACACCGCATCGTTCGCGTTCGTCGACGACGGAGACTCGCACGACCCCACGAGCGCGCCGTCGCGGACGCGCCAACAGCTCACGCGTCCGCTCGCCTCGCCCGCGACGACGACATCGCCCACCGCCGTCATCGCCGTCACTCGAGACTGGTGATCGAGTCGCACGGAGACATCATTCGCGAGCGACGTCGTCGCCGACGCGGGGCACCCATCGCCGTCGCCGTCGCGCGTTCGCGTCTCGCGTCTCGCGTTCGCGTCTCGCGTCTCGTCTCGTCTCGTCTCGCCCGTTCTCCTCCTCGTCGTCGTCAGCCTCCTCGTCGCGCGCCAATCGTACGTCGACGCGCCCGCTAACAGATCCCGTCGATCGATCGCATCGTACGCCTCGTCTCGATCGCGCACGAGCGCGTGATACGCCTTCGCGCACCCGTTCCGTCGATCGGGATGGGCGCCAATCACCAATCGTCGAAACGCTCGCCTGACATCCTCTCGCGTCGTCGTCGTCGTCGCGTCCGCGTCGCGGAATCCCAGTCGCTCGAAACACGACGAGGTTGAGGTGGAGGAACACGCGACGCGAACACCGACCTCGTCGTCTCGAGCGCCATCGCGCATCGACCGCGCGAATCAATCAATCCCGTCTCGTCCCGTCCCGTCTCGTCCAACGTCGAGACGAACCGAAACGGTCGAAACGGACGATCGATCGATCGACGCGGTCGGAGGACACGATCGCGACATCGGCGAGGTGTGACTCAAGAAATGAAGGTCGACCAACCTCACGTCACGGCGTGCCTAGGGTTGTAGCGCCACGGTCGATGTCGTTAGTACGTATACAGTACCACCTATTGTACGGAAACGACGCCTATACCAGATGTCCGAATCCAGGGAGAGGAGGGACCCGACCACGCGATCCTTAGTAGTACGTAGAAACCTTTGTGTACGCAGAACGAACTCGACGCGGCGATTGACTAAATGAACGTTCGGTCGGTCGTTCAAACGACGATGGACTTTAAACTGTCGTCCGTCATCTCGACGCGTCGCGTCCGTCGTCGGTCGTGAGTGTGCGACGCGACGCGACGGGACGCGACGCGACGGGACGCGACGACGAAGAAAGATCGACGATTGATCGATCGATCGAGGCGCAGAGGCACGAACGAGAGAACGCGCGCCATCGCGCGAGCGAGCGAGGACGAACCGAGACACATCGACGATGAGTGAGAAGAAGAGTTCGCTGTCGAGCAGCGCGAGACGCATCCAGAAAGAGTTGGCGGAGATTTCGTTGGAACCGCCGACGAATTGCAGCGCGGGACCGAAGGGTGATAATTTGTACGAATGGGTGTCGACCATCGTCGGTCCGAGCGGTGCGTAGTTGGGAGACGAGACGCGAGGCGAGGCGAGGCGCGCGCCCTCGAAGGTTTAAAACCGAACGCTGACCGATCGGACGGTGTGCATCGCGATATCGCGCGCAGGATCGCCCTATAAGGATGGTGTATTTTTTCTTGACATTCAGTTTCCGACGGATTACCCGTTCAAACCGCCGAAAGTTACGTTTCGAACGAGAATCTATCACTGTAACGTGAACAGCTCGGGGCAGATTTGCTTGGACATCTTGAAGGAGCAATGGTCGCCCGCGCTCACCATCTCCAAGGTCTTACTCTCCATCTGCTCGTTGTTGACGGATGCGAATCCGCACGATCCTCTCGTCGGGAGCATCGCGCAGCAGTTCCTGCAAGACAAAGAAAGTCACGACAAGACGGCGCAAGAGTGGACCAAGGTGCGCTCGAGAAGCTCGGACGGCGACGACGCGACGGACGAGACGTGGAACGCGACATGACTGACCCATCGACGTTATCGCGCTCGCAGAGATACGCGCAAGGATAAAACGTGATGTGCTCATTGAGATATCGCGCGTCGCGCGCGTCGTAGAAGCTAAAGATACGAATTAATAGAAGACGAAACTGAAAATTTCAACTCTGCGCAGTGTACACGGGCAAGGCTACTGAGTCCGTTGTCTTGATATAGATGCTCTGTATGTTCCCCCACTTGCGCGGAATCTTATTCACCGCTCCATTGATCGCTACCACGGCATTTTCTACGATATCATCCACGTCCATCGAGCTCTTCCCCACCTTGACGTTGACGCACGTTCCGCCCTGAATGTTCAGGTACGTCGAGGTCGCCGCCAGCTTTACCTGCGATACCCAATCCTTCTTCGTTAAATTCACCGCCACCGGTTGCTTCTTCTTCTTGAAGAAGTTTTTACCCAGCAATTTGGGCAGAATGGGAAGAATTCGATCGTCGGCTAGGAACATGTCGTACGAGTCGCAGAGTTTGCGCTTTTGCTCGTGCGCCTTGTAATTAGCCTTGAGCTTGGAGATCCCCAGCACCTTGGCCACCCCGCACTTCTCCATCTCAGCCACCTTTTGTTTCGCCGCCTTGTGTCCCTCCCCTTCGTGATCTTTGACGATCAAACACAGTTCCGCGCTCTCCAGATCCAACAGCGGATGCGGAAGCGGCACCTGCGTCAGCCTCGCGCTCTTCGACTCCTTGGGCGTGTGTTTCAGGGAGATGAGCGCCATGTACGTCTCCGCGTCGTCCGCGAAGAGCTTGGACGCGGGTTTATCGTTCGCCACCTTTTCCAGATGCGTCGCCAGCGCCCGCACGGCCGATCGCACCTGCTCGACAGCCACTCGCTCCGCCGTCGGAGCCGCCGCCGCCGCCGTCGCCTTCTCCGCTGAATTCTTCGCCTTTGTCGCGCGCGACGATGCCTTTGTCGCGCGAGACGTCGCGGGTGCCTTGGCCATGTCGACCGTGTGTCGTCTTCACACAGCCGCGCTCGACGAGAGATCCACGCGCGTCGCGCACTGCGCGCGACGGGTTGCGCTGGAATCCTCTCCCTCCCGCTCGGCTCGAAGACGCGACGACGAAGCCGAGAGGATGGGGAGCCAATGCGTTTTTCTGAATTACGTTTACAACGAACGAAGGCGAGGGATGAGATCGCGTCGCGCTCGCGCGAGAGAGGTTAATCGGTGCCCGAATTGAGGAAATCGCTCGCCGCGGCGTTGCGCGCGGTGTCGACGTCGCAGTACAGAGCCCCGCTCTTCACGCCCTTGAGTTGGAGAATTTCGGTGAAGAGTCGACACAAATTTTCATCCATGCTCTTCAGAGTCGCGCCGTTTCGCAGCTCATTATCGTCGAAATGAAGGGCAAAGTTCATTTTGAATCGATTTTCCGCAACCTTGACGCCCGTGTACGAGTCAATGTTCGCGCCGCTCTTCGTGATGATGGCGCTCACGGTGGCGAGCAAACCGGTGCGATCCGTCGCGGCGAGCTCGAGCATGTTAACGCAGTACGTCAACGTGCGCGGACGCGGTCCGAGACTCTCTGGAATGGCTTCACCACACAGTGTGAGAGCTTCGATCTGGAGCGACTCGCGCAACTCCTTCGTCTCGCCGCTACCGAGACGAGCGAGTTGCTTTTGAATCTTCGCGCGCGCCGACCTCGTCGACGCCGAGAGACGCATGCTTCGAAGTCGCCTCATCATCATGTGCGAGGGAAGCTCTTCCTTTTCCGTGAAAATTTCCACCACCTCTGCGTTCTTTAATAAATGGTCAAATCCAACCTGCACGCCGTTCACCTTTGCATACTTCATGAGCATTCCGACGTCAGTGTAAAAAGCGTAGTCGACCACGGTGGCGCCGTGCGGAAGGTTGGTCACCTGTCCCTTGGGCGTGAAGACGAACACGCGACGGCCGAGTAAGTCGGAAGTGATGGTGTCGACAAATTCACGCGCACTCAACACATCGATAAACTCTTTCTGCCACTCTTGAATGTTCTTCAGCCAGGCGACTTGACGCAGAGTCGCGTCGACGCTCTCTGCGCCCCCTCTGTCGGCGGCGGCGGCCGCCGTGTCGAGCGCCTCCTCGCGATCCAAAGCCTTGAGATCTATGTCCAGGCGCTGCTGCGTCGCCGCGTAGCGTAATTCGGATCGTCTCTGCGCTCTGATCGCGCGACTCGTCCGACGTGCGCTCGCTCGCCACTGTTGACGAATCTCGGCGTCGGCGACGATGCCGTTCTCGGCGAGAATGTGCATCGCCTCGGTGCGAATCATAATCTCCATCGGGAAGACGGTGGAATCCTCCCGAGCGTTCTTTTCGTCTTCGGAACGAATGGGGAGGACGACCGTGTGCAGAGCTTTGTACCCGTTCAATTTCGGCGTCGCGATGTAGTCCTTCATGTTGCCAGGCACGGGCGGCCACATGGCGTGAACGATGCCGAGCACGTGATAACACACGCGGCTCGCCTGCACTCGTCGCGCCTCAGAACTCAAACCCGCCAAGTTTCCGGTGTCATGCAGAATGATACGAATCTGTGCCACCTCGAAAATGTCCTCGATGGTCTTCGCGTCGCCATTCTTCGCGAACGCTCCCCTGTTTTGCGTCTCGCTCTCTTGCAACTGGCGATGCAAACCGTACAGCTCCTTTGACTTGGCTTGAATGGTCACGCCGACCGTGTTACCTCGCAAGAAATCGTCACCCTGCATTGTTTCTTGCAGAGTCAGCGCCGCCTTTTGCACCACGTCTTCCTGTTGCTTGCTCAGCTCGTCGCATCGGCGCGCCATGTCGGCGTACTCATCCGGGTAGGCGTACCGAAACGACAAGTCCTCCAATTCATTCTTGATTTTATACATCCCGAGCAACTTGGCCAGAGGCGCGAAGACGAGAAGCGTCTCCTTTGCAATTTTCACTCGCTTCGCCGGCTTCAAACCCTCGAGGGTGCGCATGTTATGCAAACGATCGGCGAGTTTGACGATGATGATGCGAACCTCCTCCGTCATGGCGAGAAACATTTGCGCCAAATCTTCCGACTTGACATCCTCCGTGCTCGCGGACGCCATCGCCGTCGCGATGGAATCCGTCGCACCACCGTTTCTTTGTCCCTCTTTACTCAGCGATGAACTCACCTTGCTCACCTTGGTCTCGCCTTCGACGATTCTCCGCACGGCGGCGCCGTATCGCTTCTCGAGCGACTCAAACGTCACCGCCTCTGTGTCCTCCACGGTATCGTGAAGTAATCCAGCGACGAGACTCTCGTGATCGAGCTCCATCTCCGCCAATATCGCCGCCACCGCCACCGGATGCGTGATGTACGGCTCCCCACTCTTTCGTCTCTGCCCGTCGTGCGCGTCGAACGCCACCTCGAGCGCGTCTCGCACCTCGGCGCGTTCAAAGTCGTCCAAGTACCGAACCCTTCGCGCCAGCTCGGTGTTCCACAAAAACTCCGGCGTGATGTGTTCCCACCCCGTGATGATATCCGCGTCATCGTTCGATCTCGGCGCCACCGCTCGCGTCCACCGTCTCGTCCCTCGTTCCCGTCGCCCGCCGCCTCGCCTCGCGCCTCGCGTCCTCGCGCTCGAGCTCGGTCCCGCCGCCGCGCACGTCGCCGTCCGCATCTCTCTCCCCCCCGAACGAACGACCGAGACGAACGACGGTGCCTTCAACCCACACCGAACCTCGTCGACGCCGAAGACGCCGCGATCGACGACCCCGACGCGCGCAGCGCAATCGCCCAATCGCCCAATCGCCCAATCGCGCACTCAATCGGTTGGTCGATCGATCGATCGATCCTCCTCGTTCGCGACGACGCGACGACGCGCCTCGAGACGTTCGATCGACGACTCGACGACACACGTCGTCCCCGATCGTCTCTCCACGTTCCCTCGCGTCGACGCGCGCGCCCTCGCGCGCGTCTCCCGCGTTCGTCGGCACCCTCTCGCGCGCCCCCTCGCCCACGTCCCGCGGTCGTTCATCCGGTCGTTCATTCATCCGTTCATTCATTCATTCGTTCATTCGTTCATTCATTTAGTCGTTCATCCGTTCATCCGTTCATTCGTTCATCCGTTCATCCGTTCGTTCATTCATCCATCCGTTCATTCGTGCACGCACTCGTGAACGGGTCACGATCGGTCGTTGTCGAACGATCCCATACACCACGCGAGCGATCGCCATCGATCGGTGTTTTGAAAGGCTTAGGAAATCCCGTCCGAGGCCACGCACGCGCGGTGGGAGACGACGTCACCGCGCGCGACGACGACGACGAGGGAGGACGGAGGCGTGGACGTCACACGCGCGCTCGGGGAATCGACTTTCGCGAGAGCGTGCGCGCGTCGGTGGTGGTGATGGAGACGATGCGCGCGCGGTGCGTCGTCGTGCGCGCGCGGACGACGACGGGGACGGTGACGAGGACGAGGACGACGAGGACGAGGACGGCGACGTCGAGGCGGTGGGGGGCGAATCGCACGGACGGGGACGCGCGTCGAGGGACGAGGATCGGGCGCTCGGCGGTGTCGGAACCGGAGACGGCGTCGAGGAACGATGGACGGGGAGGGGTTGTGGGGACGTCCGAGCGCGCGTCCGGTGGAGGAATGTCGGAGATGAAGCGACAGATGAGCGACGTGCGAAGACAAATGGAGGAGGATGAAGATTTGAGCATCTTGATGGCTGGTTTGCGAGGGAAGAACATCGATGACAGCGATTTCGCGGCGGATGGGGTGCAGATGAAGGTTGTGGATTTGGATAAATTGAAGAACGACGAGCTCGGGGATGAGTTGCCGCTGTATTACGATCCAGAACTCATCGCGAGTTATTGGTCGAGACGACCGGCGGCTGTGGCGCAGCGCGTGGCGCAGTTGGCCACCATCGGAGGTTCTTTCATCACGGGAATCGTGACGGATTTCTTGACGAAGAGCGTGGAGAAGAACGCAGTGAAGCGGGCGATTCAGTTACGAGAGATCGTGACGTCGCTCGGACCGGCGTACATCAAGTTGGGTCAGGCGTTGTCGATTCGCCCAGACATCTTAACCCCGGCGGCGATGAATGAGTTGCAGAAACTGTGCGACAAGGTGCCGAGTTTCGATAACGGACTGGCGTTCGCGACGCTCGAGGCTGAGCTCGGGTGTAAATGGCAGGATGTGTACTCGGAGCTCGGACCGGATCCCGTTGCCGCGGCGTCGCTCGGTCAAGTGTACAAGGGCGTGCTCAAGGAAAACGGCGAGGTCGTCGCCGTCAAGGTGCAGCGACCGGCGGTGTTGGAAACGGTCTCGATCGACCTTTACGTGCTGAGAAAGTTGGGCGTGTTTCTCAAGCGGTTTCCCGCCATCACGACGGACGTCGTCGGCTTGCTCGACGAGTGGGCGGCGCGTTTCTTCGAAGAGCTCGACTACAACTTGGAGGGGGAAAATCAAACCAAGTTTGCAGAGAGCATCGCCGAGGACTTGCCGCAAGTGGTCGTTCCTAGGACGTACGCAAAGTATACTCGACGTAAAGTCATCACGTCGGAGTGGTTGGAGGGTGAGAAGCTCTCTCAGAGCACCGCCGACGACGTCGGCGACTTGGTGAACATCGGCGTCATCTGTTACTTGAAGCAGCTCCTCGATACCGGCTTTTTCCACGCCGATCCGCACCCTGGAAACTTGATTCGCACGCCAGATGGTCGATTGGCAATCTTGGACTTTGGTTTGATGACGGATATCGATGACAACATCAAGTACGGGATGATTGAGGCGATTTCGCACTTGATTCACCGCGACTACGAAGCCATCGTAGAGGATTTCGTCACGCTCGATTTCATCCCCGAAGGCACTGATCTCAAGCCAATCTTACCGGTTCTCGGCAGAGTGTTCGATCAAGCTCTCGAGGGTGGTGGAGCGAAGAATATCAACTTCCAAGAGCTCGCGGCGGATTTGGCGCAAATCACCTTTGATTACCCGTTCCGGATCCCGCCGTACTTTGCGCTCATCATTCGCGCCATCGGTGTCCTCGAGGGGATCGCGCTCGTGGGTAACCCAGAGTTTGCCCTCGTGGACGAAGCCTACCCGTACATCGCCAAGAGATTGCTGACGGACGACTCGCCGCGCCTGCGCGAGGCACTTCGGTATATGGTGTACGGGAAGAATCAAGCGTTCGACGCGGATAGGATGATCGATCTGTTAGAGGCTCTCGAAACGTTCCGATCGGCGAGTGTGATGTCACAAGGCGACCCGACGAAGCAAGCCGCGAGCCCGCGACTGGCTTTGGAATCGGCGAACGCGCAGAAGGGTCCATCCGCCGAGGAGAAGGCGACGCGCGAGGCGCTGCAATTCGTCCTCTCCGCCGACGGTTCCTTCTTCCGAGAATTTTTATTGGATGAGGCCGTCAAGGGAATCGATGCGCTGAGCAGGGATAACGCGATCCGTCTCTTGACGGCGTTCGGTCTCCAAAACGCCTTCGTTCCCGTCTTCTTGCCGGGATTCCCGAGTTTAGTACCGCTCTCGCCGAAGATGACGAGCGAAGACAAGGCGACGTTGGCGAGCACCACCAAGCTCCTCAACTTTCTCCTCCGAGGCACTCGAAGCGATGAGGTCCAATTCGATGTTCGAGATTTCAATCTCAACACCGCGTCGGTCCGCAGGAACAGCCGCGCTTTCAACGAAATTTCGCCGCTATTGCCGGCGGTGGCCACCGAGATTGTCCCGGAGCTCGTTCGGCGCCTCTCGTCGAGAGTCGCCGCGCGCACCATTCGCGACGTTTTCGGCGCCACGGCTTAGATTACCCGACGCGATTCCTTTAGATTCGATTCATTTGTCATGCACGCACGCGCACACGCCGATACATCCCCCTCGTCGTCCTCCCTCGACGCGCCCCCAGTCTCGAGGGTTTAGACTGGATGAAAAAAACGCGACGCGGCTTGATGGGCATGAGCGCGCCAGTCACCCCATCCGCCTTTGTTCGACGCGCGAGACGGTCGATAGATAACGATGAAGGGGAACAACCAGTTACCTAACGCCCACTTCAAGAAGGATTGGCAGGGCAACACGATCAACGGCCAATGCCGCGTGCGCACCTGGCTCAACCAAGGTACGCCGGCGCGATCGCGGTTTAGGTCTTTCGGCGTGACCACCTTGAGCGCCCTGTGACGACGACGTCGTCGACGCCTTTGATGCGATGAGACGACGACGAAACTGACCTAAATGCGCTTCATCTTCTTCCTCTCCGCAGCCGGCCGCAAGAAGTCTCGCCGCAACGCGCGTGAGCTCAAGGCTAAGAAGACGTTCCCGCGACCGGTCGCCGGGGCGCTTCGCCCGATCGTGCACCCGCCGACCCAGCGATACAACTTCAAGACTCGTCTCGGCCGCGGTTTCACGCTCGAAGAATTGAAGGTACGTGTGACCTCGTCGGAGGACGCATCGACGCGCGACGTCGCCGCGGTTGGAGCGCCGAACGAGACAGCGTGACTGGTCGAGGGTTGTGTGACTGACGAACAATCATCTCTTTCTTTCTGCGTGCAGGCTGCTGGCATCCCGAAGAAGTTGGCCCCGACGATCGGCATCTGCGTCGATCACCGTCGTCGCAACCGTTGTGAGGAGTCCTTGGCGGTACGTGACATTCGCGCGACGCGTGAGCGCGACGAGACGAATTCGGACGCGGAGGCTTTAGGGTCTTTGGTCGCCGACAGAGTCCTCGGCGCGCCGACCAGTCGCGGATGATGCGCGCAATGAACGAGCGCGCCATCACACGAGATGAGAGATTGAGATGACTGACCTTTGTATTCATCGCTTTTCATCCTTCACAGCTCAACAAGAAGCGCCTCGAGGAATACAAGGCCAAGTTGATCTTGTTCCCGCGCAAGAACTCCAAGCCGAAGAACGGCGATAGCCCGGCGGCTGACCTCGCGGCGGCCACTCAACACAAGGGTGCCTCCATCATGCCGATTGAGAAGGAAGAGAAGGCTATTGAGATGGTTGCGGTCACCGATGAGATGAAGAACTTCGGCGCGTACGCCAAGCTCCGCGTCGAGCGCATGAACGCCCGCCAAGTCGGCCCGCGCATCGTCAAGGCTGCACAGGCGGCGAAGGATGCGGAAGAGGCCGCGAAGCTCGCCAAGATGTAAGCTTTGGTGCGTTCGGTATGAATTAAGTTCTTTAGAGGGGTTTGTGTGATCGACGGCGACGCGTAGCCGTGTCGCGTCGAGAAATTTGTAACGGAAGAGAGACATCTGTTCATCGCGCTTCCTCTTCGTTCCACGCGCGCTTTGCGCACGATTGCTTCGGTCGATGTCCACGCTCGCGACGTGCGGCCGTCGACTCGGTCTGCCGCGCGCGAGGATGCGTCGCGTCGGAGCGCCGCTCTCCACGGTTCCTCACAACTAGCGGCGACGATGTCCACTCTAGCCAACGGCGCGTCCACGCGCATCGTCGCCACCGCGCGAAACGCGACCAAGGTACGTGATCGATCGATCGACGTCGATCGCGCTCGACGAGAGGGCGCGAACGCGGCGCTCGGCGCGTCTCTGTCGAACGCGATTGATATCTACACCGTATCCGAAACGACTAACCGTCGACTCTTCGCGCCTTTTTCTCCATCGAACAGAGACAGACGGTCTCCGCGGCGCGAGGGGACTCGGTCAAGACGCACGCCGGCGGTATGGTCGCCTTCGTCGCCCTCTCCGGCGTCGCGGTCGGCGCCACGGTCGTGTCCCAAAAGCTCATCGAACAGAGGTTGGACTCCGAAATCGCCAAGGCGAAGGCGAACGGCATCGATCTCGAGGATTTATACTACGATTTCGATCTCCCGGGCGACGCGTATCCGTTCGGTGACGCCGAGGGCATGGACTGGGTGCCCAAGGATTGGAAGCCGCCGAAGAAGGGCGACGCGAGATTCTTGCCGTCTCGCATGTTGGGCCAAGTGCAGACGCGCAACAAGATGTACGAGCTCGTGCAAGAGTGCAACACCAAGGGCGTAGACATCTCGGACATTTCGGTTCCCTTCGACGTCTACGAGGGCGAATTCGACACCAACCAGAAGCGCATGATGGAGATGCGCAAAAGGTTGGGCAAGTGAGCGATGAGGCGACGCGAACAGAGTCGTAGTCGTGCGCGCTAGCTAGTATCGATATAAGTACAACAATCGCATCACGACCGGACGCGAGCGACTACGAACGACCGTCTACACGTTTCATTCACGATTTCGCCTCGCGATCGACGGACTCCCACATTCCCGAGCGTCTGAAACCGGTCCCTGTGGAGGCTTTCGCCGCTCTCTTATTCTCGGGGGGCGCGATCATGACTGGGTAAATCGACGACGTCATCACCGCGGCGACGGCGGCGACCATCAGTCCACCCATGACGACCCGTCCCGACGAAGACACCCCAGCGGGGGGAGACATGATCGCGCGCGCGCGAAGAGTGACGTGTAGTAGTGAGACGATCGACTGTTAGGAGAGGCGACTGTATTACTTTTGCAACAATTCTTCTATCAATTTAGCCTTGGCGGCGTTCTTTTTTATCATCTCACCTTGCTCTGCGAGCGCTTTGCTCACCTTGCGCTCGTCCTCGCTGCACGTGTCGCTCGCGGTCGACGCGCCGACCACGCGCCGCGAGCCGACGTATCCGATGTCGTCGTCGTCTCGTTCGGTGGCAATAGCCGCGCGTTCAGTCAACTCTTCGATCCTTTGCTTTAACAGCGGTAGATCGGCTTGGAACGCCTCCATCTGTGATTTGAACAGTTTTTCAGCCTTGGTGAGCGGGTGAGGAATGGATTTTTCCTTCTCCGCCAAGTTCCTGAGACGACTACGAATGCCCTCGTGTCTCGTCGCCGCAGACTCGAGGCGCTCGACGAGCTCGTTGTGCCGTTCGATCGCATCGTTCGCGCTGTCCAATAAAGCCGCCACTTCTTCTTTCTGTCGCCTTATCTCCGCCGTCAGACGAAGCGCCGTCGTTCTGACTTCGTCGTGAACGTCGCGCGCGTAGTCTACATAAATTTCCTTGAGCATGCTGGCGCACTTTGCGAGAGCCTCATTCGAGGCGGGATCTCCCACCTTCATGTCTGAAGTGATGCCACACTCCTTCATGATCTGCTCCGCCGATTTCATCTTGTCTTTCGGAATACCCTCCGCCAGCGCTCGAAGCTCGCTCCTCGAGGCCGCCTCGAGCGTTTGCGCGGCGACGGATGCGGAGAGCGCGCCGGCTGATTCCGCCGTCGCGCTCGTTGGAGGAGGGTTCAGCATGCGATACGTCCCATCGTTTCGAATGGCGACGACCACACCCTCGGCGAGAGGATCACCGAGCGGACAGAGACCCGTGAAGGATGCGTCGAATCCGCACAACGCGACGACTTGAGGCATGGGCAAGGCGTCGTACTCGTCGTGATTCTCGTCCACCGCTTCTTCGGCGGCGGTCTCGATGGCCGGAAGCCACGTCAAGACGATGGAGTGCACGGTGCCGTTAACGCAGACGAAAATTCTCTCGCGAAGCGCCGGATCCCACATGACGCTTCCGAAGACAACCTTTGCCAAACTCTGTTCGCCGGGCGTGGTGCTGAGTTGAATGGTGTCGACGGTGACCAACTTTGGAAGTTCGGGAGCGGAAGAAGACGCATCGCTCATCACGAAAGTGTATCCACGCATATTTTTGTGCGGACCGTCGCACCAAGACGGTTTCATTTCGCTCGGAATGATGTGCACGTGCACGGCGTTCGCGTGAAGCGTCGCCATGGTGCCGCCGCCGCCGAGATCGAAAAACGGCGGCGACACGGCGATGCTCAACGCGTCTTCGCTAGCGGATCCATCCTGCGCCGCCGTCTTCATGGACCGTGGTAAAGGTCCCTGCAAAGCGACCGGGCGATCTTCGTTCTTTGTCACGTGCGCGGCGAGCATCGGAATTCGCGTGTCGGCGAGTTCGGGAAACGTCGCGTTCAACCACGTCGCTGCCGCCTCGTCCGCGACGTCTAAATGCTTGAGCGTCACTCGCGGATACTTGGCACCTCGCGGAGCTACCGGACACATGGCGTGTATATCGCCCGTTTTGGCGAGGAAATACACCGTAAACGTCCCCCAACCGTTCGCGGGAGCGAACGCAAAGTCCACGACGTCCGGTCGCAACGGCGCCGCCTCCGGAAACGAACCGTTCAAATCTAATTTCCAGCACCTCTCCACGACAGGTTTCCCGCCCACCGCGACGTTATCGCAGTTGATCAACCGAAACACTCCGTCCGTGGTCAACATAGCCAACGTCGCGTCCGCGCTCGGGTGCCACGCGCACCGTACCACGCGCACGCTCGCGACGGCGTCAAACTCCTCCTCGCACACGCTCACCGTCTCGCACTCGAACGCCTCCACGCCGTCGCCTTCCTCGCTCGATCCCATTCCCGTTCGCATCGTCCCATCCGACGCTCCCGCGCTCAGACACGCAACGTAACACGCCGCCCTCGGTCTCGCTCCCGAACCCTCGTCGACGCGTCCCGACACGCACGCGTGTCTCCCGCTCGGGCTCACCGCCAAGCTCTCCGCCTCGAACGCGCCTTCGTATCGCGGCGCGTGTTTCACCACCGACAACGCGCGCGCGTCGAACGAGGCATCGTTGGCGAATCGAACGACGTCTCGAGACAGCGTTGAACGAATTTCACCCTCGACATTCAAAACGTACACGACGCCGCGCTCGTCCTCAGCCACGGCGTTCGAGCGAGCGTGCGCGGCGGTGGACGCGCGCGCGGTGGATGCGTTCGCACCGCGCGTGACGTGGTCGAAGAGCGCGGCCATGGCGACGCGCGCGCGCGTGTGAGGGTGAGGTGGGGAGATTTCGAGGACGCACCGATGCGCCGACGCGCCGACGCCGAAGAATGCGTCGATCGGTTCCTTTGACGCCCGGGACGCGTCGACGATGATGTGGTGTGTTCATTACACGACGTTCGTTCGTTCGCTCGTTCGATCGTCTCACCGACCGCCGACAAAGACGACGGCGGCGCCGAGCGTCTCGATGTCGCGCTCGATGCGTTCGAGCTTGGTCTCGTGCGCCTCTTTTCTGGCGCGCCTGTTGAGCGTGTCCACGACGAACGGAAGCCTTTGATACGACGCGCTGAGTTTCGCGTGTTCACGTCGAAGATTTTCAATCAACATCTCCCGCTCGTCGTCGTCCATGCGTCCCGCCCGTCGCCTCTCGTCGATATTTTTAGCGCGCGCCTTTTCCTCGGCGCGCGCCTCCGCCTCTCTTCGACGATTCATCGTCACCAAATACGTCGGCACGCGTCCAAAATCATCCCGCACGTCCATCTTCGTCCCACCAATCGTGTCCACCGCCTCCTCCCTCGCGTGCGATCGTTCAATCACCTCCAACGCGTTCGCGCGCGTCCAGTCTCTCTCCACCCGTCTCGGCGTCCACGTCTCTCGCGCGTTCGGTACCGCCGGTTTCCGCGCCATTCCTCGTCTCACCGCTCGCGACGCGCGTGCGCGTGCGGTCGTCTCTCGCTCTCTCGTCACCGCCGCGGTGGCGCGTCCGAGCGCGCGCGCGCGTCGTCGGCGGGGCGCGCGCGTCGACTCGGTCGGGTCGGCTCGGGACGGCACGGCGTCGCGCGTTTCGTCGGCGTCGTTCATCGCGACGGCGTCGTCGGAGGTCACCGGGCGCGCGTCGACGATCGCGCGTCGACGCGATCCGACGGACGCGTCGGCGTCGTCGACGATCGCGCGTCGTCGTGTCGCGCGTCGTCGTCGCCGGATGAGTGAGGCGTGAATGACGATTGGCATCGCGCACTATGCATACTATGATCTAATTAAAAAGTAACACAATACATATCGCGTGTCCTATTTATAACACACGACGCACGAGACGGGAAAACCTCCTCCTCCGGTCGTTATCTTCGCACTCGACGTCGTCGCGTCGTCTCGTCTCGCGTCTCGCGTCGACGACGGACGGCCGATCGACGGACGGACGGACGACGATGTCGCGCGCGGTGTCGCTCGCGCGCGGTGTCGCGTCGACGGGGCCGGCGTCGACGCGATCGTGTGGGTCGACGCGCGCGCGGGCGAGCGATGGGGACGCGCGCGGGACGCGCGCGCGAGGGGCGGTGGAGGCGGGCGCGGCGCGCGGGTGGGACGCGAGACGACGGTTTGCGATCGTCTCGCGCGTCGAGCGGCGCGGTCGGTCGGTCGGTGGGTGCGCGGGCGCGGGAAGGGGGGCGTCGGGGACGGAGGCGAGGCGCGCGCGGCGAGGCGGCGCGGCGGCGGCGGCGGCGGCGAGCGGGGACGATGGTGCGGAGGCGTCGACGAGTTTGGACGCGGGAAGGACGCTCAAGGGATTATTGATGTTTTGCGCGCCGTTGTTGGCGTCGAATCTCATCTCGCCTCTGTTGACGATGACGGACACGGCGTTCGTGGGGAGGTGCACGGGGGAGGCGAGCGCCGTCGCCTTGGCGGCGCTGGGGGTGTCGACGCCGTTGACGGATTACTCGGTGTCGCTGTTTGCGTTCATCACCGCGGGATTGACGTCCATCGTCAGTCGAGGGGTGGCGAGCGGGGAGGATGAGGACGAACTGAACGGAAAGGTGTACGGGGCGCTGTTCATCGCCGCGGCGAGCTCCGTCGCGGTGGGGGCGCTGTTGCTCACGCGCACCGAGGCGTTGTTAGATTTATTGAGCGTTTCTGGGGAAGTGAAAACGATCGCGGCGTCGTACACGCGCATTCGAGGTCTCGCCATGCCCGCGGCGTTTTTGACGGCGTCGGCGTACGCGACGTTGGTGGCGAGAAAGGACACCGTGGGACCGCTGTTGTGCGTCGCGCTCGCCGCCGTGGTGAATTTCGTGGGTGATTATCTCATGGTGTCGGTGTTTAAGACCGGTGCCGCGGGCGCGGCGTGGGCGACGACGGCGTCGCTGTACACGGGTCTCATCGCGATCACGATTTTGCTGAAAAAGCGAGGTTTGTTGAGATTTCCACCGCGGCAAAATTTCCGAGGGGGCTCGGCGTCGTTTCTGCGCGCGATGATTCCCACCAAGGCGCAAGTCGCTCCCGTGATGCCATTCTTCGGTCCGATCACATTTCTAGTCGCGGCGTTGTTGGCCATCTACACCACGCAGATTCTCGCGGCGAACGCGCTCGGCGTCACCGTCTCGGCGGCGCACAGAGTCGCGGCGACGCTGTTCTCCTTAACTGTCCTCTGCGGCGATCCCTTGGTACAGGCCGGCCAAGCCTTCATGCCCGAGCACATCTTCAACCCGGTCAAGACAAACGCGCGCAAGATGGCCATGATCCTCTTCCAATTCGGTCTCTTCACCGCGGCCGTGTCTTCCACCGGTTTCGCCGCGTTTTGTTTCCTCGGCGCGAGCGTCTTCACCACCGACGCCGCCGTCATCGCTCAACTCCAATCCGTCGTGCTCCCGATGTCCGCGACCGTCGTCGCGAACATTGTTTCCAAGTCTCTCTACGGGGTCATGGTCGCCGCACGCGCGCTCAACTTCCTCGCCGGACTCACCGGCCTCGGTTTGCTCGGCTTCGCCGCCGCCATGCTCTACCTCGACCGTCACGTCGTCGGTTTAGCCAAATACTCGTACATTTGGTGGATCACCTTTGCGTACTACGGTTTGGCGAGCTTAATTTTGTTCTGTCGCATCAACGGCATCGTCTTCAAATCGATCCTTCGCGACGATGCCGAGGACGAGGACGCCAAAGCCGCCGCCGCCTAGTCGCGTCGCGCCGCGTCGCCAGGGGGCCTGCTCGTGGGCCTGCCACCACTGTCTTGCATAAAAAATCACTTAGCCCATATAAATATCTTTGTATGAAAAAAGTAAACCCTAGATGTAGAAGACACCGCACACGTCGGCGCGCGCGCCACTTTCCGCATACGAAACTTATCCATGTCTCTCGCGCAACGACACGCGTTCTCCGCCTCGCGCATCGTCGCGGGCGCGACGAAAAACTCTTCCGGACGCACGGCGCGCGCGCGCGTCGTTCGAGCGGACGCCGCGGTGGCGGAGGATGTCGAAAAGGCGTACGTCCCCATCGCCGACATCAAGGACACGCTCGGACGCGGGTTCATCGTCGTCGACATTCGATCGCCCGATGAGTGGGCGGAGGGGTCTAAATCGACGTGGAAGAAGATTTGTCTGGCTGTCATGGACGAGGAGACCGGGGAGGTTGAGATGAACCCGTACTTTCTCGCGCAAATCAAGGAGGAGTTCCCGAACACGCTCAGTCGCATCCTCCTCTTGTGCGACGACGGCACGGAACGATCCGAAATCGCGTGGAGAGGCATCACCAAGCAAGGTTACTCGCAGTGCAAAATCGTCCAGGGCGGCAGTGAGGCGTACTTCGAGGCGTTTCCGCTCACGGATGCGGATAAGCGCGTCTGGAAGCTCCAAGACCAGCCGGGCGAGGATTTGTCGCAACTCGTCTCGGGCGTCAGCATGAACATGGATCACATCTTCCAAGATCGCAGATTTTAAAGTGATGTCTATTTTATCGCAGTGCTTGACTATTCTACATTTTACCGCTAATGTTCCAGTAAAAGGAAGACGTGATGTTTGTAATCTCAGGTGTAGCTCTACCGTCCCGTCGAGCGCGCTGCGCTCATCGACACGGCGCGCACAACTCGCTCGAACCCTCTCGCCTGAGAATGATGAATCGATTCTTCTCCGTCATCATGTTTTCGTCCGTCACGACGCGTTTCCGCACCCTGAACCCCTCTCCGACGTGCGTGGGGACGATGGACGCGAGCAGCTTGGTCCATAAGTCGTACGAGTCGCCGCCGAGCCTCTTCGCCAGTCGCGGCAGCCCGTACCCGAACGTTCCGTTCCGCCGTTTTCCCGCTCGCAACTCTCGCACCAAGCAACACGGCGATAATATCAGCACATCACCGTATCGACTGAATAATTCCACCGCCCGTCGCGACAACTCTCCGCACAGGTGCACCCCGGTGAGCACTATCCGCGCGCCGCTCTCTCTCGACGCCGCCATCATCACCCCCACACCTTCGTCATACACGTCCATTCGACGAAACCGCACCAACGGTTCGCTCTCCAAATGTTTCAACATCATTCTCCCGTCGTTATCCACCATGACCACCTCGCGCACGTCCGGCAACGCCTCCGCGCACACCGCCGCCGTCAACCCCTTCCCGCTACACAAATCATACACCACCACCTCTCGTCTCCCATCGCCCGCCGCCGTCATCGCCTCCAACTCCTCTCGCGCGAATCCACTCGCCGCCATCGCCTCGGTGATCTCTTTGCGCAGCGATTTCCCCTTGATGCGCGCCCAGGAGGCGTAGTTGTCGTCGAAGCGCAGCCGCCAGAGAAGCGACCGGTCGTGCCGCTCGACGAACGCGCGCAGGTGCGCGTTGGCGCGCACGCTCTCGCCCTCGAGGAGATAATCCACCGATCGCTTCGACGGTCCGCGTCGCGCGTCCGGCGCAGGCGGCGCGTCCTCGTCCATGCACGGAGGGACGCGCGACGCCGTGTCGAGACGGCGTCGACCGTTGCGCGCGAGGTCGTCACACATCGTCGCGCGGCGCGCGATGGAGACGGCGCGCGATGGAGACTGCGCGCGAGGTGGGACGGTGCGTTGCGCGGCGTCCGTCTCGAGCGATGACGGCGCGCGAGCGAGGGGGACGACGACGCCGGCGCGGTCGATGACGATGGATGATGACGACGCTATTGGTCGAGCCGATGACGATGATGACGACGACGACGGTGACGTGCTCCGAGGCGCGTGGCTCATGAAACGAAGCGACGCGACGAAGACGTGGAATCGTCGGTGGGTGCGCGTGACGAACGGGCGGTTAGAGTTTCGTAAACGCGCGGATCCGGAGGGGACACCGAGCTCGAGCTGCGCGCTCGCGGACGTCGCCGGTTGCGTGGTGTCGTCGTTAAACATACACGGTCAGCGCGAGCGCGCGGGGTGTGGAATCTACGTCGAAATTAAGGGGAAAGGGTCAACGGAGGGGGTGTTTTTGTGCGCGGAGACGCCGCGAGAGGCGACGAGGTGGGTGGAGGCGTTTCGGGACGCCAGGGCGAGCGCGCCGAGAGAGGGCGCGAGGACGCGCGTCGACGCGAGGAACGACGCGGTGGACGCGCGGGCGCGAGACGAACGGCGGCGTGCGAGCGTTCGAGGCGGTGGTGCGTTGGTGGCGTCGGCGCGGTCGGAGGTGGACGCGACGTCGCCGAGTGGGTCGTTGGACACGCGAGGACGCGTCTTGGATACGTTTGGGGCGATGGAGTTGGCGCTCCAGGCTAAGGACGAGCTCTTGGCGGCGGAGGCGGCGGGGAAGTCGTCATTGGAGAGTGCGCTTCGCGCAGAGGGTAAACTCAACGCCGAGTTACAGAAAAAAGTCCTCGCGCTGCGAGAGCGATTGGACAGTAGAGAGAAAGAGTTGAGACTGGTGAGAGAAAATCTCGACGTGGAGAAGGAGTACGCGCGCGAGCTCAAAGAACAGCTCGACGAGGCGCTCACGCACGCGACGGAGATGGAGGATACCGCATCCGCGGCCACGGTCGAAATCGAACGTCTCGATAGGGAACTCGCCGACGCGAAATCGACGCGTGAACGGATGGAGGAGGCGTTGATGAGCGAGGGAGATTATCTCCGCCGACGCGAAGCCGAGGAGTTTCAACGGCAACGACATCTGGAGACGCAACTCGACGAGGCGAAGAGGAGGATAGACGAACTCGAGGCGAAGCACGAGAGAGAGATGGCCGAGGTTCGCCGACGCGCGGCGCACAAGGTGGCCGTGGCGAGCGCCACGGAACAAGAATTACTGTTGAGCAGAGACCGGTTGTTGAGCGAACTCGCGCGCATGCGCCGCGAGGGATACGAGACGGTGTTGCACACCAATCGCGATACGGGACAGGTGAGCGCGACGCCGACACCGACGCGCGCGCGCACGGCGACCATGCCCACGACGCCGTCGAGACTCGGGCAAGTCTCACCTTCGCCGAGACGCGTGACGTTTCAAGACGCCGTTCGAGTGCACCGCGTTCGCGATTCGCCGAGCGCGCCGCGGTCGCACGCGTCGCACCCGGAGCCCGAATCCACGCCTGATCGAACGCGTCGCGCGCTGTTTCAGCGCGCATCGCGTTCGCCGGGAAAACATCTCGAAGCGAGCGCCGTCATCGATCGTCTCGACTCGCCCGGAACTCACGGGTGTCGAGTGCAGTGACTTCGTCGTCGTACGTACAGAAAATTACATTGTATCTATTATTCCCCCTTTGCCTTATCGTCCTTCGCGCCTCCACCGCGCAGAACGTCGAGAACGCCATCGATCAACAGCTTCGTCCACGCGATCTGCAGGACGTTAAAGAATAAGTTTGTCACCAGGAAGCCGTACGTCACGGCGGGAAATTTCGCCGTGCCCGCGCCGAGGACTTCGAACGAATCCTTCCACAGCTGAATCGAGTGCTTGATGAACAACACGTCTCGCACGACGATGAACATCAACGCAAAGAGCACCTTGGCGAGCAAATCCATCGTGGGAAGTCTCTTCGAGAGTTCCGGATAATATTTTCCGAGATCGACCCACACGAGCGGCAGCGAGCTCGTCTCCGTCACGCCCATGAAAAATAACCCATAGTACTGACCGAATCCCATGTGAAGTCCCGCGATCGCGAGTCCCGCGGCGAGCGAGTGATGCAAGAGCATCTCAACCTTGCTCAGTTCGCCGTGTCCAAAGGAGACGAAGAAATCCCAAATCTGAAACCCGCAGTTGACGAGGATCATCTTTCGAGAGCTCATCGGAATCGGCGTGTGAAGCCTCGCCCACGCGGTGTCGTACCCATCCTCGAGGTCGTACAACCACCCGTACGTGCCCACAAAGGCACAGTAGGCCAACGGCACGAAACACGTCAGCTCAAAGGCGAGAAGGAACGGTTCCTTTCGCATAAAGCTCGGTGCGAACCGCGGGCACACGATCCGGTTGAGGACGAAAAAGGCGAGCGCGAGGTACAAGACGGTGTTGCTCACGAAGACGACGTCGTCCGCGGTGATGCCCGGGGCGACGCCCATCGCGCGCGCGACCATCGCTCGCGGGGCGGCGCGGTGTGTGGCGTGGAGTACCTTTTGGGGGCTGTTTTTTCACGAGGCGGGCGCGCGTTTCGGTTCGTTTCGTTACAAAGAGAGGACTCGTTCGTTTCATCATCCCACCGTCGTCGTCGTGCGCATGATTTCGTTCACGAACTTGTCGATGTTTTCATAGCCGAGAATGTATTCCGCGCCCTCGCCGAGTTCGAAGGAGAAACCGTCGGCGGGGTCGTCGTACACGGAGTGTTCGCGCATGAAGACGCGACGCTTGACGAGACTCTGAAGCAGCTCGCGAACGTCGCCGAACTGCGGATGAGGACGCGCATCCTCTGCAGAGATGCCGAGCTTTTTCAACTGTTCGAACAGCGCCTGCTCTCGAATGCACCCGCTCGAAATTTGAATCAACGCGGCGACGACGATGGCCAATCCGCGCGCCGGCGCGTCGTCTGGATTATCCACAAATTTCCTGCGCATCTGCGCCGGTAACACGCTTCTCAGCGCGTACCACTTCATCTGTCCACCACCCTGCGCGTCCTTGACCGTCTTGGCTGGTTTTTTATTCCGACTCTGCGCCCGCGCGCACTCGACCATTTCAAATCCAAAAATGTCCAAAAACTTCTTCTGCGCCAACGCCACGACGTACGACCCCCCTCGCGTCGCGCGTCCACCCGCCCCTCCGATCGCGCTCATCGCCTCTCCAATCTTCGCTCGACTCACCGGCGCTCCTCGCTCACGATGCGTCGAGAACAACACGTATCGCATCACCTCGCTCGTCAACCGTTCCCGCTCCTCGACGCTCATCGCCTCC
>Ga0181566_10000379_pt1 | contig 34164 bp, 57 predicted proteins | sample 101ome_15_FD_133762 | JGI IMG/M metagenome (GOLD analysis project Ga0181566, IMG submission 133762) | Coastal salt marsh microbial communities from the Groves Creek Marsh, Skidaway Island, Georgia - 101402AT metaG (megahit assembly) | ecosystem: Environmental > Aquatic > Marine > Intertidal...
GTTTAACATTTTCTTACACAACTTTCACAAAGGAGACCCGGATGATTTACATGATCACCCTTGGCCTTATTGCACTATTATCCTTAAAGGTGGCTATTACGAGTACACGCCGACTGGCAAGCACTGGAGGTCCAGAGGTACGATACGCTTTGCAGGCAGTCGTAGCCTACACCGTATTGAGTTGGAACCTGGCGTTGATACTTGGACTCTTTTTATCCCAGGCCCCCAATTAAGAGAATGGGGATTTGTTGATAATGGCGAATGGAAACAACACGAACAATACTTGGCAGAGAGATATAAAGGATGATTGATTTAGGATTAATTGGTTTACTTTTTATATTTCTCATGCCTATGATATTTGGTGGAATCACCTTTTGGTACAGTTGGAAATCAACCGATGAAGTTACCAAGAAATGGTGGAGCAAATATAAATGATCATCTGTATCTGCAATAATATAAAGCAATCGGACATTCAGAGGAATCCAAATCTTATATTTAAATGTGGAACACAGTGTGGCAAATGTAAGGAGGTAGTAAAAGATGAAGTTAGTCGTATGCGGTTGCAGTTGGTCAAGCAGAGATAACACATTACCTGATACAGAGTTCGGCGCATTAGCGGCTAAACATTTTGATTTAGAATATACTAATCTTGCCACAGTAGGTGCAAGCAACTTTGTAATTAGAAATCAAATAGATTACGCAATCAACACACTTAAAGCAGATTTTATTATTGTTAATTGGACAACACCGTGCAGAACAGAGTGGGCAAAAACAGATGCTCTTTACGATTTTAGTAAAACCATAGAAAACTTTGATTACACAATAAACCCTACGTCACCAGTTAACCACTCACACCCTGCAAACCCTACTAAAAATCCAAACTTTTTATTTAACAGTATAACAACAATCTTAGACCAAGAGTCATACAGCGATTGGTTAGAGAATGAATTACATAGTCGGGGTTTAACAGTAACCGAAAAACAATTTCTAACAATGAAAAATTATTTTTTACATTGGTATAGAGAAGACCTTGATGTTGCTAAACAGATGCACTATGTAAAAAGTGCAATATATGATTTAGAAAAAAGCAATACAAAATATTTAATGAGTCTCAATACATTATTGTTTATGCAAGCATCAAACAGTAACTTGTATGATTACGAACATCTGATAAATCCGATACCAGAAGAATTTAATATACAGGGAATTGCCAGTATGCTGAGGTTTCATGATATAGAAATAAAAGGCTGGACCGATTATGCTGACAATCCTGGTAAAGATCTAACATACCATATTAGCCCAGAAGCACAGCAATACTATTTTAACTCACTTTTAAAAGATCGTGTTTCTAAAATTTTGTGCATAGTATAAGGGTATTCGTCGAATCTAGTCATTATATTTGCATTATGCTCTAAAACATCGTTCAGTTTAGGTTTAATGGTTTCTGCATTTTTTTCAATATAGTTTATTACATCAAAAATAGCAAGTATTCGATCATTTGTACTTTTGATAGAATCGTAACTTTCATCCCACCAATTGCTAAAAGTCTTAAAGCCTATGTCTCTGAGATGTTCTAAGGTATATGGCTGACCGCATAAAATAAAAGGAGTGTGGCTAGAAAAACAGTTATACGTTTTTTCTGTAATAAATGTATAATTAGGATCGTACCATGTGTCAGTTTCGTTTACTATATGAAAGTCTGCCAATTGATATAACTCTAGAGGTGTCATCATGGGCTCTCCAATTTTAGTAAAATCTGTATCTACTGTTTTTGGAAATAGTTTCATGGTTTCACGTAAATCTTTAGTTATGTTAGGATCTTCTTCATCGCAGTGCCCTGCACTCCAAATACAATTTTTATCTTTTAAAAAATCTATAATCTTTAATCTTGCAAGAGATACTCTTCTATTAAACGTGCTAAACATGTAAGGCCTGGACGATACATTAGGGATTATTGTTCTACCGAATAAATAATTTGGCATATATATGCAACGTTCAGGATACAACTCTTGGTTTCTATGATTGCAATCCATCCATATGTAATCTTCTAATTTGTTTTTATCCAAAAAATTTTTTAAATTTTCATATATAGGATCTTGCATTGGATCAGTTTCAAACAAATCATATTCAGTAAGATTTTGAAAATCTGTCATATTGAAAAATCTGGCTTCTTGCTTATACCAAAATACAACTGTAGTACTATCATCGAGTTTACTTGTGTCCGGTGCTACAGCCCATGGTACAATTATGAGTGCATATTTCTGATTACCGATATGTAGAATATCCATATACTTATTTAACTAAATATTGTTATGAAATTAGTCGTATGTGGTTGCAGTTGGAGCAGTAGAGATCCGAGTTATCCGGACACCGAGTATGGCTATTTTATAGCCAAGCACTTTGGATGGGAATACGAAAATATTGCTAGGGTAGGATGTGATAATTTTGGCATAAGGTTACAAATTGATTATGCTATTGATGTGCTTAAAGCAGATTTTATTGTGGTTAATTGGACCACAGCATGTAGAGTTGTTTGGAATCACAAAGGTAAAAAATATAGTCCTACCAAAGGATTAAAACAGTTAGACTACTCTGTTGACAAATTCTTTGACAACGAAAGATGCCATCCTGAATACGGTAAAGAAGATTTTGATCCTACCATAATTTCGCAAAGTATTACTGGATTAGTTACATTTGGTAACCTCATGAGCTCCTACGAGGAAGCACTCAAAGAGTGGCCTGAACTAGATTGGCATATGAATGCTGAACAGTTTTATGCATTTAGAAACTACTATTTAAATCTTTATGATGATGACATAGAAGCACACAAACAATATTACATGATGGAAAGTGCTGTTACAAAAATGCAGAGGCACAATGTAAAATTTTTATTCTGCCCTAATACATTTAATTATATGCAAAGTGTTCATATTTCAAAAGATGAAAATTGGGAATACGAGAAACACGAAAGAAATGTATACGATGAAATGTATAATGATTGGATATTTGTACCAGAAGAAAGTTTATGTATAACTGGAGTTGCTTTTGCTCTACAATGGGACAACAACCGACAAGGTGGTAATGCCGCAGAGCACCCAGATCATAATCATTGTCATCACTTATCTGCTTGGGCTCAGGAGAAATGGGCCACCGAAGTGGCCATTCCGCAGATTACAAGTTTACTATAAATCCTAATTCGTATGTATTTAAGGACTCTGTATTGGCACTTGCCTTAAAGTATAGTGGACCAAAACTATGTACAAAGTCAATAGAACCTACTGTTAAACGATCTTTAAATTCATATTTTAGATAGTCTGCAAAGTTAATATCTGAAGTACTTAGACTTTGATAATGATCTAATCCAATACCAAAAGCAGTGGTGCCAAATTTACTTTGTATAACATATTTGGCATCTGCAAACAGTGTCATATCAAGCATAGTGAAACTGTTTACTTTAACATTCACTGCAGAATCACGCTCTGTGAAGCTCTGTACCGTCGTGTAAGCAAAGCCTGCACCAAGAGTATACACAAAGTTATCTTTTGCAAAAGCAAACTCTGTGAAGGTGTTAATGCTGTTATAATCGACATCAGCAGTACCGGTACCGTACCAAATAGTGTCGTTAAATGCTTCTAGTGTATTATCTACATAGTATACACCAGTGTGTACATTGTCATAATCGAAGTCAAATCCAACTACACCACCTGTACTAGTACCGTCTAATTGTGCAATAAAAAACCCGTATTGGTCGTTTATATTGCCACTATAACCAAGCATACTAGAACCTTCTGTGTGGTTAAACAGTATATTAGACCCTCTAGTAGCGTCTCTAACGCCGTCTAACAGCATCTTAGAGTTAAACACGGTCTTTGCATACCCTTGTGGTTTAGTTGTTATATCCTGCATCATCTGCATTAGAGGAGGATCTAACACCTGAAAAAATGTGGCAGTAAAACTATCGTAACCAGGCTCATCAGTATAACCTATAAAATCATATTGCCACTTACCGTCTATTTCTACTGGAAAATACATACAACCACCGCATTCGTTCATACGTGGATAGTCGTCATACATTTCAAACACACCGTTACCATCATTAAGTAAAACATAAGTGTTGTTCACACTATCAACGATGTCCATATCACCGTCTCTGTCAAAATCTAGAATGTGCAGAGACCCTTCACCGTTCCACCAACCGTTACCACTACCCGTATCATACTTACCAATACCTGGATTATAAGAGCTAGTAACATCAGTAAAAGTTTCGTCGCCATTGTTTAAGAAAAACTGTACTGCTCTACCTTGATAATAAGGCTCCCAACGTGTAGATGCTAGTACAATATCTAGTAACCCATCTCCGTTGATATCTATAACTTCCATATCATTGGCATTGCCCTGAGCACCATAATAATTATCCGGCAGTTCTGACCACCTAGTGCTCCAATCGTTGTTACCGTCGTTCCAAAAAACTGCACCTGCACTATGTTGATAGGTGTTACCAAAGCCCTCATCAAAAGCATACTCTGGTCTCATCCAGCCTACTGCAACATCTCCCATACCGTCATTATTAAAATCTCCGATGACCGCAGTGTTAGCACTCATTCTTCCTGTGTCCATAAAGTTAGTATTCACTGTCTTAAATGAGCCTGCGCCATCGTTTATTAGCATGGACATTCCACCATGATAGTTACCAAAGATATCTAGATCACCATCACCATCAGCATCACCTGCATATTGATCATGAGTGTATTGTCCGGACATCCACGAATCTTCAAGCGGGTCAAAAAAGAAATCTGGTTGTAAATCATCTTGCCTTACAATTTTACCATCTGAACTTAGAAAATAAACGCCAGTTCTCCAAAAGTCGTCAATGCCATCACCGTTAAAGTCTGCTACCAGTCCCCTTTGCAAATGAGTATTGAATCCGCACTCGTGATTAGGATCGTCTTTAAAGTCTAAATTGCCGTAATTAATACATGTCGAGCCTTCAAATAGGTCAGGTGAATATACAAAGTGCCCGTTTCCGTCATTAATAAATGCATGTAAAAATGAACGTGGCATATCTTCTCGGTTACCTTCGAAGAAGTCTTCATAATAAAAGTCTTCATGGCCATCACCGTTAAGGTCCGCTCTATGAACAATACCAGCAACTCGGAAAGGCCCTGGATCCTGTGCTTCAACACCTGTTACACCAGAATGTCTACCAGTGGTAGTGATTTCAAAAAACCCATAGTCAGCAATTTTATATTTGTCTGTCTTAGGAAACTGCGACTCGTCTCGATATGTGCTACTTTGATATGTGACACTAAAATCACTTGGAGTACCATCACCATCTGGATCTAGTGAGTAGTTATAAACAATTGGTTGAATTGTTTGGTACGGTTGTGTTGGTGTGCTACCACCAGTGCTACCGGATGGCGGGGTATTAGTTGTAGAGATTCCAGCACTCCCACCACCACTAGCACAACCAACTACAGCAAAAATTACTGCACCGATTAAAATAATATCAACTATTTTCTTTGACATGTTTACAATTCCCTCTAAAAGTAAAACCAGGACAACTACACTTACCATCTTCTATGGTGTATGTTTTGCCCCCTGAACCTTGAACCACAATTACATCTTTGCTAAACTCTTCTGGACGCTCACCAATTTTAGTAAACTTCCTACGAGCCTTGCTAAAGCCTTTAAGTGGATTCTTAAACACAACGTCATTGTGCTGAACAAGATGTCCAGCACTGTTGACATGATATATTCCATTGGCGACTGGGTACTTGCCCCAGTCGGTTGTTTCTTGAAGTATCTCAATCATTATTGAATAATACCGTTAGCCAAATCATATTGGGTAGCAATACTTTCGTACAATCTGTAGTACTCAGCATCGCTGTTTGGTCTGTGCTCTGAACTGTAAAGATCAGCATCAACAAAGTTCCAGTTAATTGAACCATCTTCGTTGATATTCTCAGGTGAACTAACAGCATTATTAAATGCTCTAGCAAACTCTGGTCTATACTCAGCAGTCCTGTAGTTTACACTTTTAGCAAAGAAACCTAATTTCTCAAGTTGCAATACCAAAGTATTCATACCAGGAAATTTACCAGTATCTTCATACTCACCTAAAGTGATTTGCATTGGGTCATCAATGATGTAGAACTCATCATCTGCAGGAACAAAATCTAAGTTAGCAACAAACTCTTCTACAAGTTGTTTACCCTTTTCAAATGCTTCAGCATCTCTGGTTCTGTATTGGAAGTCGTGGATTTCACACCCTTTCTGTAAGCCTGTTGGCTCTTTTTGCATACCTAAAATTCTAATATTCAACATAAAAACTCCTACCTTTTTATTTAAACTATACATATATTATAGCAAAAAAGTAGGATTTGTCAACCAGAATTTCTGGTTTTTTATAGGTGTAAGTGCTTGATTTTATTAGTTTTCGAAATGTTTGCCCAGAAAAGAACTGCTCTTTTCCTCTAGATCTTTGGTGATATAGTCCAAATCTAGTGCTATTTCTATAAGTTCTACTTTGTCTGTGGCTTTGTATTCTTTGAGGAAATCGTGTACTTCTTCTAATGAGAAGTTGCCCTTTAAATTTTTAACATTAAAAGGGACAACTTCTTGATTAGAAAACGTAACAGTAATAGAGTCTATAAACTCTTTTGGTACTTCGGTGGGTTGAATGTTGTTAAGTATTTCCTTATGTACTTGCTTGCTCTTTTTTGTTGTGCTTTTACCCAAAAGTACAACCTTCGTACTAAACGACGGCATTTATCCACCTTGTATTTTTATTAAGATTTTTTAGGTCTGCCAGGACCTTTCTTTGGCTTTAGCGAAGGATCTAATGCGTATGCTTCTTCTCTCTTTGCTTCTGCTTCTGCTAACATTCTATTTGCATCTTCTATCATTAGGTCTGCTTGGAATAAAATGTTTTGGGCAACCGACTCTGGTTCACTACCGTTATCAGTAGTAGTAGTGGTCTCAACTATTTCGTTTGGTAACGGACTAGTATCGACACTAACAGGATCTACCTCAGTTTTAAGTGGTGGATTAGAGTTGTTTTTAATTTTATTAATCTCTAGATTTACTTCAGTAAGAGGTACACTTTGACCAGGAACAGGAGTTAGCATAACTAAATTAGTTGCTACTTTTTCAATCTTGTTCATAGTATGCAATGCTGTGAGCATGTTAGTACCGTCTGGGAACTGACGTCTGTGCAACACTTCTGATACTTCGTTTGCTTCTTGTGCTTCTGCACTCTGTACAACGTTCATAAGAGCATCATGTTGCTCATCAGTTAGATTGCTAGTTTTAACAACTAGAGCATTTTCTGGTTCTGTTGGAACTTCTCTAAAGATTACGACACAAGGCTTCTCGCCTACTTTGCCGACATGTTTCATTACTTGTGCCATTATTCTTCTCCACTATCTGCTTCAGCATCAGCAGGTGCTTCTTCCGCTCCTTCTTCTGCATTGGCTTCTTGTTGCTGTTGAATGTAACTTAGGAAAGTGTTTAACTTATCATAAATTGCACCAACTTGTGATAATTCGTTGCCTCTGAATGCACCTCTTTGGGTAGCAAGGTCAACAATTTGTAAAAGTGTACCAAGTTCACCAAGTCCTAAACTAGGAGCGGGATTTTCTTGTCCTTCTACTGCTTCATTTGTAATTTGTTCGTCTGTCACGTTTAAACTCCTGTAAAGTTAGTAATACTATTTAACAGGTATGTTAATTATAAATTAGAATTTCTGGTTAGGATTTGATTGAATTTGCATTACATTACCGTAATCTATGCCGTTTAAAAAATAAAAAACACGGCCACTACTATGCCACAGATCTTGTGCATTAACTTCTAAAAAGTCTTGTACTGTATCAACTAAATCGGTGTCTACTAATACTCTATTTCTTAGCATAGTGATTACTTCTGGTGTACCTTGCATTAATGCAAGTTCTTGAGAGGTGAGTTTAAATCCCATAATAAATTATCCCATTAATTTAGCATCGTTTCTTTCATATGGAACAGTGATACCAAACGGTGCTACAGGAGGCTCGCCATAACCGCCACCGTGTACAATAAACAGTGTGTCACAGTAAGATTCGTCACCCCAACTGTCCCAAGGGTAACCATCTGTGAACATCACAAATTTCTTAGGCTGAATGCCTTGTTCTTTCATGTAATCGAAACAACAATCAAAGTCAGTACCACCACCTCCAACAAGTTCATAATTCATAAAATCATCCATAGTACTTTGATCAAATTGCTGTGGATTATGTACACTAGTATCAAAACAGAACAAGTGAATTCGGAAGTCAGTGTACTGATCCATAATGCCTTTTACTTCTGATAAGAAGTCTCGACTCATTTCGTCGCAAATACTACCAGACATATCAAGTGCAAGTGCAATATCAATTGTGGTCTCACGGTCCATACCAGGTAACCAAATGCCTTCGTTCATGCCCTTACGTGAAGGTGTCTGGAAAGTGTAGTCGGATCGAATAACACTTTGAATCTGCATAGCAAGAAGTTGCCTCCAATCTAATTGCGGATTCAACAAGTCCTTGAGCATGCGTTTTACACCACCCGGTAAATTGCCAGCACCAGCCGCCTTAGCAGATTGCATAACAGCATTCTGAAATTCTTGTTTGATGTTTTCTTTTTCTTCAGCAGTATACTTAACAGGACCTTTAGAGCCGTCGTTATCACCTTCGCCCTCGGTGCCCTCACCTGAGCCTTCGTCATCGCCATCTTCACGATCTAGATGCACATCAAATGAATCTACATATTGAATACGACCTTGCTCTTCCATTTCTTTGAACAGCTCGTCATAAATTTCTTCTGATACCTTGCCACGATATTTCCAATCATGACAAATTTCAACTAGTCTAATTTGCTCACCAATGTTAGCATCAATTAGATCTGCATTGATCACATAATCGTTAGCAATGTTCCAAAGTGTAGGATTACGATCACCACGTCTTGCAGAATCCATATGGTCGTATACGCAATGAAGAATCTCATGACCCATACCAAAGATACGTTCTTTCTCATTCATTGCGGCAACAAAATGCCTATTGTAATAAAAATACTTGCCGTCTGTAGCAAGTGTAGGACACCACTCAGTTGCGTCCTTTAATCTGAGCCTAGTTGCTAGGTTACCAAAGAAAGGAGCATCCATAAGCATATCGATACGAGCCTTAATGAGCATATCCATTACTTCATCATGCGACAAAGTAGTTTCTGGGATATGTGCGGTGGTCTTAGCAATACGATCTTTTGCTGTTTCTTCGCGTGTCTTAGTTGCTGACTGTGACATGTATACTCCTAAATTCCTAACTAATATGTATATTATAGCATCTTTTGTGATCGTGTCAACCATTATAAGTTGCTGATTTTGAATAAAAAAACCCCCGTTTCCGGGGGTTTAAAAACCTCATGCTTAGGTAGGGAGTAACATAGGTAGGCGCACAAGGTTTTTGATCGTTCACCCTCCCTTAGGTGATGTATTTAACGTACCTCTCTTGGAATGTTTTTTGGAGAGTTTTGTCCAACGTAGTTCTCAAGTTGAACATAATCTTGTAGTCCTTCATGATAGTTCTCAAAAAGAACACTACCATTTCGGGCTCAAAGTTGTCAAACGCAAATTTAACAACATTGTTGATCGCAGGCTTAAACGCACCATCAACACCATCTTTCTGATAGATGTCATTCAGCTCATAAGCAAGACTAACAGTCAGCGAATATTTTGCTGAAATTTCTTTAGCCACTTTGCTATCAAGGGTATCTACTTTACCATCGATAACGTCTTGTGGGTTAGGCAGTTTAGAAGCAATCTTACGATGTTCTAAAAACTTAATAGCCATGCCTTCACCAATAGCACCAGCAACTTCAGCCTTTTGCTCTCTGGGACTTGCTTGCTCGAAGCCATCTACATTCAGCATGTCTGACGTAAATACCCAAGACCTTGGAGTTGGGAAAGATTGTGAACTAGTCTTTGCATCAAACTGAAATAGATCCTGTTTAGCAAATGACAAGTAACCAACTACATCAGGGTGAACATCGTTGTTCACTGCCCATTGTTGCCAGTCTTCGAAGTTCACGTCCATGTTAATATGACGGAATCTGTTAGCCAAAGGTGCTGGCATTCTAAATGTAACACCTCGGTCAGTTTCTCTGTTACCTGCGGCAACAATTTTTACATTCTTAGGAAGAACGTATTGGCCAATTTTGCCATTAAGGACAAGTTGGTAAGCCGCGGCCTGCACACTTGGAGGTGCAGAGTTAAGTTCGTCCAGGAACAAAACAATGTTGTCATAGGCTTCAGCCATTTCTTCTGTAGGAAGATCAGCCGCTGGTGCCCACTCCATTTGATTTGTATCTGGGTTACGGAAAGGATAGCCACGCAAGTCAGTTGGCTCCATAAGTGCCAAACGCATGTCTATCATAAGATTGTTACCAGGAAGTTCATTATAAGTAATGTCTTCTACTAGTTCAGATTTACCAATGCCCGGAGGCCCCCAAATAAAGATTGGACGGTGTGCCTGCATTGCACGGAGTACAATCGGCTTCACTTCGCTTGGTCTTGATGTTAATGTGTCCATTTATTACCTACCTTGTTTTCTAAGTTACCTATACAGTATAGCACCGTATTAAGATTTGTCAACCGAAACATTAAACATTTTTTCAAATATTTCTACTGCTTCGTCCCTAGTTAAAGTTGCTTCTTGAAAAGCAGAACGCTCTTCGCAATTGAGTGTATACCACTCTGTGAAATTGGCATCAACGGTTTTATCGTTGTCCCAAGTAAATTTAAATGTTGGTTCTAAAATTGACATAAGTTACTCCTTAATTAACTATACATATAGTATAGCATCAAATAAGAAGTTGTCAACCATTATAAGTTATTGATTTTCAAGTAAAATAGCAGTAGGATTAGCAGTTTTGCTAGGTTTCCACGTGAAAAGTTGTAATCCTACTCTAGTTTTCTGTGATAAATTGACCGGCATTCCGTGATATGAAGATTTAGTATCCATGCTACCCTTGTAAAAAACACCGCAATTAAATTTAGGTTGTACTAACTGTAAGATATTTGTTTCGTCATCACGCCAAGCAAACTGGCCGCCGTCTTCCGCAGTCCAATCCTTGTTCAAAAATATAGTTATAGAGTATAATGCACTATCCCTGTGCATTGGTAGGATTGAACCGGTTGGGTATTTTTGTACTGCACCATCAGTGTTTCTTATTAATTTATCGTCGTAAAATGGAGAATTAGGATCATTATATAAGTGTGTGGTTATCTCTAGTACTACACTCTTTGATAACGGCTCTATGTAAACTTCTGGTAATGTCTTATTGCCTGTTGAAAAATCGTTCCATCGGTCGTAACTACTTTTATCAGTATCTTTAATTTCAAAGTGATCTTTATGTATTTTTTCTGCTAGGGCTAGAGGTAAGATATTTTCTATATATGTGAACACTCTATACCATCCTCCATCTATTTTCCATTATAAAAAGTTGTAATGCTATTCTATTCTTTTGTGATAAATTTGCTGGAACTCCATGGTACGGACATTTTTTTCCGCTAGTGTTTTTATAATATACACCACAATTAAATTTTGGTTGCACAACATTGAGTATATTTGTATCTTCATCTTGCCATACAAATTGCCCTCCGTCTTCTGCAGTCCACTCTTTATTTAAAAAAATAGTAAAAGTGTAACCGGTATTATCTCTGTGCATCGGTAATACCGAACCTGGTAGATATTTTAATACAAGTGCATCTGTATTTTTTATTAACTTATCGCCGTAAAATGGAGAGTTCTGATTAGAAAATAAGTGATTAGTTATTTCTAAAATAACTGAACCTGGAAGTTGTTCTAAAAATACTTCCGGAAGTATTTTATTTTGTGAATTCCAGTCAGTATAGTTCCAACGTTCGTGACTACTTAGGTCAGTAGATTTAACTTCAGAATGGTTTGAAAAGATTCTTTCTGCTAGTTCTGTTGGCAGAACATTTTCTATATATGTAAACATTATATGATATTTATAAAATTAGAAAGAGAACTGCCGTTAATTTTAAACCAAGCCGCATCAGTTTGATTGAAAAGTATTACTGTTTTTTTGTTTACATAGTATGGCCATATCATAGCCTCGTCTAACTTTATTAAAATCTTTCCTGTGAGCTCTGTATCAGTTTCGAATTTATATGAATCAAATGACTTTTCAAGTCTAGACTTACCCCAAGTTGTTAGTCTAAGGCCTTTTGGTTGGTTATTGGAATTTCGATAGTTTGCAAAAACTCTGTAGCACTTCTCATGCAATGAGCAGTCTGAAAAGTCCTTTATTGGTCGTAAAAGATTTTTATCAATGTAGTTTACAATTTGATATTGTATAGGTTCATTAGATGTCATCTTCCGTAATTATCTCACCCTGTGTATATCTAACAACTTTAAAATCATCAGTTTGAAATATTTTATTAAGACGCTCTGCTAAGTTAAAAGCATGACCCGGATTACTAAAAGATACCTTTTTGTATTTAGGCCCTGGGTAGCTCACTAATGTATTAAGTGTTCTTAGATTAATAGGTTTGCCGTTGTGTAGGACACTGTAGATTGCATCGGCAGAAAGCACCTGCTCTGCTTTATATGTGTTCTTATTTACGACTTCTAGTAAAACTGTTGGTTTTGGTCTGCTCATGTGTATGTCTCCTAATACACATGTATTTATCATTTTTTGCAGTTAAAACGTCACTTAATTATTTTTGATGTAGTCTTTGAATTCTTTGAAACCGCCAACAATTTTGCCGTCGATTTTAATTTGTGGGAATGTTCTAGCATCGGGAAACTGCTCAAACAACTCATCTCTTGTAAAGTCAACGTCGAGTTTTTTCACAGTAAAATCTAAAGATCTCATCTCAGATTCTTTAACTGCCATATCGCAAAATTGACAATTATCCTTACTATATATTTCAACTTTCATTTTATCTCCTGTTTAAATACTTATAATTATAGTTCAATAAATTTATCTAAAAATGGCATCAAAACTTCATATGTAAAATGTCTATGTGCTAACTCACTAGGGTGAGAGTTGTCGCCAGCATGCCAATTATGTTTAGATTTAAACAATCTATTTTTACACCAGTTAGCCATTCCCTCATGAGTTATGCAACGTGAAAAATCTAATTGTGTATACATCCAATCTAGTATACCTGACTCTTTTAGTGAACTATTATAAAAATTTTTCCACTCATCAGTATAGTTACACCAAAAATACTCTATGTTGTTTGCTTTGCAGAAATTTTGTAAAGCAAGCATACTAAACGTATGTCGATCCCAATCGTCGTATTGATTAGTAAACTTTTGATAAAATTCTTCTACTCGGGGTACTTGATGCCCTGGAGTCCAATAAATATAGCCTGGAGTTCCTGCAGGCGAAACAGAGCCATCTAATAATATATTTTGAGTAGTAGACATATTAATGTTAAATTTTTCGACCAGGGTTTCATAGTTTGGGATTGATGCTAACTTTTTATTTCCTTCTTCGATTAACATATTACTAGTTATATAATCATTGTTATTAGAAGATAAAAATGCTTTACGGCTGTGGCCGCTCCACATAGCAATAACAACAATTTTTTCTTCAGGATTAGTTTTCATTGCATGTGATGCTCGGTACATTAACTTTCGAGAAATTAGGTCGTGCCCTTGTGCATCATAACCGGTATGTAAAAACGAATGTTTTGATGATAGTTTATTTTCTAGAAAAGAATTCCAAGTAGTAACTGTATCACCGGTATATGAAAAACTACATCCGCCGGTTAAAAATATCATACACTAACTCTCAATCTAGCATGAATGAAGTCCCATTTATTTTGAAAAGTGAGAACTAGTGTTTGATTTTCATACCAGTTTTCACGTGAGTAATTCATGTTTTTGTGAGGTATGAAATGCCAGCCCCATTTACCTACACACATTTTATCTAGTTTATGAGAAGTTGACATGGGTAATGCATAAGTAGAAGTTGTCCATTGATACTTGAATATTTTGTTGTATCCACAATCTTCTCTGATTCCTATTTTAGTCGTCACTGAACTCTCCCCCGTCGACGTTCATTTTGTTAGAAGGCTTTTCTTTCTTTTTTACAGGGATAGCAGAAGGAATGTTTAGCAAATCAATTAAGAAGTCTACATCAAGGGTTACTTGTTTAACATTTGTAGATTGTAAATTTCTTAAATATTGTGCAAACTGTGTAACGTCTTTAGCCATTTACTTTTTTGGCTTTGTTAAGTTTTTTCAACATAGCACGACATTCTTCTTTGGTTTTAAATGGGCCTTCGTAACCATAATTAGTTAGAGTTGTATACTTTGGACCGTGACCATGTTTCCAGCCTTTTTCAAAATTAATGCAATACCAGCCTGCGGCGTATAATACGTCACTTGATTCTGTTTTTAGATACAGTGGTATTTCTTTGTTATACCTAGGATCGTTCTCTTCAATAGGAATAGGATTGTTTATATCAATCTTATGGCCGTTAATAAAAAATTCATCTGGTACACTAGAAGGCGTATCTATCTGTTCTTCGAATAACTTAATATTACCAAAGTGATCCCTTACTTCTAGATCATCAGTAAAGACTTGAATAGTCTGACCTGTAATGTAAGTGTAATGTTCTCTTACATCTTTGTTTAAAATACCTAACTTTTTCTCACCTTGTCTTACTAACCAGGCTTCGTCTGAGATTTGTTGCAATTTAGTTTTAGTTACCATTGTGTTTCTCCTGTGTGCCGTAGTCGTCGTCTGTCGCAACTACATTACCGTCTACTGAGTATAATTGTCTAATTGGTTGTCCATGTATATCTCTGAATACATCAGGACAAACATCAGTTCTCATTGCTCTGTAAACATGTTTTCCGTTATCGGGAGATGTATAAATCCAATAAGGATTCATAGGCCAATCTCCACGCAACCTTCTTTCAGCATGATCAAGGACGTCCATTTAAAAACTCCGTATAATCATTTGCTGTATCACTCATTTTTACAAGATTCCATTTGCTACAGAATTTCATAAAATGAATGCCAATTTGACTGACCGGCTCTTTATTTACCGCTTCAGTTACTCTAGCCTTACATTCAGCCTTAATTTCGTCAGGTTGTGCTGTAAGATCTATAAGTGTTCTATTACGTTCAAAATCATCTCTAACTCTATGTTCAACTTCTTCGTGGTCTACCCAACGTTGGAGCATAAAGTTATTATAATTATAACCTGCATTGAGTCTATCTTCAAATGCTTCTGTTATACCAGTTTTGTTTTTACTGCCTTTAAGTCTTGCACCTGGGTATGCACTAAATACATTGTCACTAGCATCACCTCTAATACATTTCTCAAACAAAACAAATTCTGGATCAATTGCTTTCTTAGGCTCGCCTGTCTTTTTATCTATAACCCATTCACCTGTCTTAGCATTTTTAAAGCCTTCTAAACTTACTATTTGATCTGTAGTGCCGTTATACTGTGTAACATTTTCTGCAAGTAATTGATAAAAGTCACTGTCTGTGCTCACAATAACATGATCGTCTTCTGGATGTTGTTGTATCCATGTAGCAATCAAATCATCTGCTTCTGCATTTTCCTGTCTAATAACACTGCAATTAGACTTGTTTTTAAAGAACTCTATTAAGTCATTGTATGCTTCAAAGAACAGTTCATCATCTTCTTGTTCTTTTACACTGCGTTGATCTCTGATCACTTTACGATTTGCTTTATAAGGAGTATAAAAGTCCTTACGCCAACTGCGACCTTCTAGGCACATTACTACATGGGTACCACCAAAGTCTCTCCAACACTTCTTAATGCTGTTGAACATGATGTGCATAGCCATGCCTACACGCATGTCAATGTCTTTGCCGCCGCCTACATGTTTAGCACGGAAGAACATGTTTAAACTGTCTACAAGAATATAAGTATTCTTACTCATGCCTGTTTCCTTTTAAAATACATTATTACACCGTATAAACTAATTAAAAACCAAAATACTTCTATAACTATACTTGCAATGTTAGGCGTATAAATCAAACTAACAGTAACAAGTATTGCAACTAATAGATTATTAAAACTGTACCAAAACCCTTTAGGATCTATCTTATCAAGTTGTAGCAAGGCGTATGTAACAACTAATAGTGCTACGCCTGTTAATCCTATAATGTCTGTAATACTAACCATTAATCCCTAAGTCATCATTTATAATAGCATCAAATGGAGATTCTGTCAAGTTCTTAGTTCTTGCTTCTTCAAAATCTCTATTTAGATCGTATTTTAGGTGTTTGGAGTAGTTGGTCATGATATATGCTATTTCATCCGAAGACATTTTATCGATGCCCTCTTTAACTACTTGATCAATATCTCTGACCAGTTCAGCAAGTTTAGTCTTTGCTCTCGTCTCTATCGTTTTTGATGACGACATCTGCTCGCTCCTGTTGTAATCCATAATCTAAGTCAGCACGTTCCTGTAGTAATACAGTTTTGCACACATCATTAAACCACTTATTAACTACATCTTCGTCGCTTTTACCAGTATATCCATTCTCATGTAAAAACTTAACAAATTGGTCGTTCCAGTCTAATTCAATAAAACCTGCTGTTGCATTCTCTGGATTAATATCCATTTTAATAACATTAACATAAGGTTCGTTTTTAATTCCTGCAACCTTCTTATCGTAATCTGCTCGACTAATCTTTTCGTTTTTAAGATCGATATCTAGTTCTGCTATCAGTTTGTCGTTTTCAGTTTCAGCCTCAATGCCTGCTAAAACTTTTTCGAGTTCTTCGCCTTCATAATAGTATTCTGCTTCTGCTCTAGCACGAGCCTTGCCCTTAAGACCCCAACTAGCAGGCATCATACTAAACGGTAATTTTGTTTTCTTTGCCATATTATGTACCCCACGCATTACCAAACAGATTAATATGTAGTCTAGGACTAAACTTATAACCTGTATTCATGCATATTTCTGCTACATTACGTTCTGTTAATGTTTGTTGTTCCAGTGTAGCACCTTCTGGCATTAAGTATACAGAGTCAAGATTTACACCTGACTCTTTATAACTGTTAACAAACATATCTACTTCGCTTAAACATTCGTTGTCTCTCACAACAAATTTGTTATATAAAAAACTGTTATCAACTTGATTCATTGTTAGCAATACATCTGGCTTTAGTGCGTCATCTGTAGTTTCGCCACTAATACTTAGTTTAGGAGATGTACTCCAAGTAACATGCAAGTTAGGTTGCGTTAGGTTAAAGTATGTTACTAGTTCACTTTTAACATCTTGTGTACCATTTGTTTCAAATGTAACATTCTTTAGTCCTTTCTTTACACAAAGATCTAAAAGGCCCGGCCAAACACGTTGCCACCCTAGTAGCGGTTCACCACCTGTGATCACCAAGTGTATGTCTTCACCGTGTTGGCCGGTGAACGTACCGTTGGGAAGTAAACTGGTGATGTGATCAAACACCTCTTCAACAGATTTAGTCATCTGTAAATGTTTATACTTCATTGCCCAACTGGCACTGGAATCGCAACCTATTGGCGTAACAGGAAGTTCGTCAATAGATTTATATGCTTCTGGATGTTCTTTATCCGCTTTAGGATCAGTTGCATATGGCATTTCGTGTACAGGTATAAGATCGCCACGTGGCTGACCAAAACCTGCACATTCAAAATTACAGCCAAATACTCTAAGGAATACACTAGGCACACCAACAAATCTGCCTTCTCCTTGTACTGAGTAAAATGCTTCGCTATATCTTAGTTTCAATGTAAAGTACCTGTTGCGTTATCATCGAATGTCATTGATTTAAGTACATCACTGGGATCAAACTGTCCAATTACATTCGTTAGTTCGTTGTAAACCACAGTATGTAGATTACTTACTTCTGAAATATCTCCGTTATCAAGTAGTTCTTCGCAAACTTCTGTAATAACCATTTCTAGCCCTTTTGTAAATAAAAGTCTAGTATCATCTGATTCTGGAAGAAATACTTTACCAAAGTTAATTAATCCAAAATACATTGTGTCTGAAACTTTCGATACCTCAATATCAATATCGGTGTCATTACCAATATTTTCTAATTTAAAATTCTTATCTTTAGGAGGAACTTTGTCTGCATAGTAATCAATTACTTCCCAAATTTCCACATAAGATACAGGATAACGCTTTTGCACCCATTCAAATGTTTTACCGTCAATCAAACTATCAGCAATGTCTGAAACAATTACACCATTGCCAGATGTTACTACTACGTTTTTACCTCTAGTCTCTAAACCCATTATTTACCACACGCAAATTCTTGTTGAAGTTTAATATTATCCATAAATTCTTTTTTAGTTGCAGGATCGTTTGCAAAAGCACCTTCTAATACAGTTGTTTGCGTTAAACTGCTAGTTGCCATGATGCCTCTATTTTCACAACAACCATGTGTTGCTTGAATGTAAACACCAACGTTATCACTGCCAGTTGCCTTCATAATTTCTCTGGCAACATCATTGCACAATTCTTCTTGTAGTGTACCGCGTCTTGCACACCATTGTGCTATTCGAGTATACTTGCTCAAGCCGATCAATTTCTCACCTGCAATAATACCAATGTATGCAACGCCTTTTACTGGCTGGTGATGATGAGAACACATGCTAACAAGTTCACTGCGAACAACTAACATGCCTTTATATCCTTCTTCAACTTCATTAGGAAAAGCAGTTGCATTAGGCATTGGATCATATCTGCCACTCATTAATTCGTTGATATACATCTTAGCAAGACGTCTGCCAGTTGCCTGACTGTTAGGATCGTTTTCGATATCAATAACTAAACTGTCTAGTACACTTTCGAACTTAGGCGTCAGTTCATCGATAAGTGCTTCTTTATCACCTTCGTACATAAACTGAGATATATTATCACCTGCCCAAAACTTACCGTTTGCTTGTTTAATTCTACCTTTTATTACATCACTTATCGCCATCTTCTAATCCTTTTATACGCCTTTCTAACAGTCTAATTTCGTCTTTAAGCCTAAGTTTTTGAATCTTATGCTTCTCGACAATATCATCTCTAGTATAGTTATTATACTCGAGATCTACTTGTTTGTCAAGTTCTTTGTGTTTAATTTTCAGTGCTTCTAGGTGGTTGTGCAAACTTTGTAATGAACTCATTGTCTTCTCCTAAGATTCCGTTCTGCCAATTTTCTACAACATCTTGAGCATAATATATACTTTTGTTTGAAACATCTACAGTACCAAAAAACTCTTTGTCTTTATATAAATCTACAAAGTATAACATATCTGGGCCTTGGCTTGTTACCCAATTAGGTTCTCGCCTAATCTCTGCTGTTCTCATTTCCACCACTCCTCATAAGGAAAAACAATCCACGGATCATAATCCGGTGTTAGTTCAGTTGAATAAAAGTCTACATTTTTAAAACTGCTTTGGGTTTTATTAAATAGTGTTGCTACCCTCCAATCTGCATAGCCAACTTCTTCTTCCATAATAGAAACGATCTCCTTTAATGTTGTTCCTGTGTCGTTTATATCGTCTACAAGTAAAATATTACTGTGGACATACTTATTTAGAATTTCTCGCAAATGATTTTTGTTTTTCTGGGACCCGTCTCTAGTCTGCCAATTAAATGCTTCAAACGGTACATTCCAGTAATGACTTAACATTACGCCAGGAATATATGCTCCTCTGCCAGGTCCTATAATTATTTCAGGATTATATCTATCATGTGATATTTGTTGATTTATATCTGCTAGTTGCTTTTCTAAATCTGTGAATGATACATATAACTTATTTGGCATTAGTTGCATACTCCAATTCTGTGCTAATAATAGTTTCTAAGGTTTGTGTAGGAGACCAACCTAACAGGTCATTTGCTTTTGATATGTTTGCACTGGTTACAGCAGGATCACCTATTCTTTTAGGACCGACTACTTGTTTGATAGTTTTACCTGTTTGTTTTTCTACTTCAGAAATAACTTGTTTAATACTTGTAGTATTACCGCCACCCACATTGAATATATTGCTATCACCGCCATCAAACAAATAGTTAAGTGCGGCAACATGGGCCATAGCAATGTCTAATACATGAGTATAATCTCTTTGACATGTACCGTCAACAGTAGCATAGTCATCTCCATTGATGGTTAGTTCTTTATCATTTAATGCACATTCAACAACAATAGGAACTAAATGCTCTTTAGGATCTAAGCGATATCCTAAGCCTTCGTAACTACCAGCGGCATTAAAATATCTTAAACTTGCAAAAGTAAATTCAAATGCATTAGAAAAGTCTTCGAGGATACTTTCCACTATTGCTTTGCTTTTGCCATATGGGGTTATTGGATTAGTAGAATCTATCTCTTCGCTTGGAGTACCGTCAGTGTTTCCGTATACAGAACTTGAACTACTGAATACAAAGTACTTAACTCCAGCATCAACAGCATGTTTAAGTAAACTCACACTATTAGCAACATTATTAAAATAAGTACTATCAGGTGAACTGATGCTGTTAGGCACACTGTGATCAGCGGCTAAATGTATAATAGCATCAGGTTTAGTTAATTGTATTACACCTTTGAGTTGATGATTATCAATATCAAAAGGATACTGACTTACACCAGGTTGTTCTCGTTTTACTCTATCGATATTAATAACATTATATCCGCTATCAACCAACAGTTTACAAGTTACACTACCAATGTATCCGCTACCTCCTGTTACTAAAATTGTTTTATCTTCATTCATTTTACTTTCCTTGGATTACTTCGTATAGTGCTTTGCCACTAAAGAAGTCTGATGATAAACTATTAGCCAACTTATCAATTTCTTGTTCATGGTCTATATGTAAAATAAGATTGATATGTTTGATAAGTTTATCTTTGTTAGCCAAATAACTGTCCCAATTTTCAGTCCAACTACTTGGGTATTTAAAACTATGTCCATACATTTCTGTATAACTTAGCCTGTCGGGTACCATAGGGTATGCACCTACTAAAGCACCTTCGAAACAACTAATACCTAGTGTTTCTTGTGTGTTAGCACTAAACACAATTTTACTTCTACTTAACAACATATGATATTCATCTTTTGATAAGTTTCGTTCTTGTGCTACAACAAACTCTACATCGGGTATTTCCTTTGCTAAGTCTTTGAATATTTCAACTTGCTTTTCAGGAGCAACCCTATGCGGGAATAAGACTAGATCCATTTTGTTAGTTGGAATGTCATATTCTCTTAAAAGGGGTTCCATATATTCCATAGGCCAGCCTACTCGATGTATCTTAGATTTATCTACATTAGGAAATGCTTCTAAGAACATGTCTATATGGAATTGTGTTGCAAAGAAATTATGATCAAATACATTGAACATACTTTCCTCTGCCAGTCTGCACCATGGTGCATCACCAATCAAACGACCTAGGAAGTCTGCAGGATCATAACTGCCAGCATGCCACATGCCGCCAAGTTTAATGTTAACCCCTAACAGTTCTGCCATATATTTTAATTGCAGAACTGTGGGGTTCCATGCATCAGTGTATAAGAAATAATCACCATCTTTAACTGTACCGTCAGCGAACATTTGACTTATGGTCTTGAGTTGTTCACTTTTCCAGTAATTAGTGCCACTAAAATTTAGAAATGCACCTGGTGTTGTATCTTGCGGAGCATCATCAGGACCTGTAATAACTTCCACATCTAATCCAGCATTAGCCATTTGTTTAGGCAAATGTTCTTTCCACTGGGCAGTGTATCTTGTTTCTACTGGTTCTAGCTCTACAATATATATCATTTCTTTTTGCCTTTTCCCTCAACAAGACCTCCATAGTCAACAACTTTAGTAACAGGATCGTTTAAATTTTGTGCATAGTCATCCAAACGATCTGCTTCTTCTTTGCTGATTACTTCAGGCTTTACTTCGGTATTTGATTCGGTTTCAGCCATAATTACATACTATTTTTCTTGTCTTGGATCTCGCCTCTTCTTGTTTTAGCAAGTTTGGTAATTTCCATAAGAGCTTTTCTTGCTCTTGCCGCAGATGCTTTAACACCTTTGATTTCAAAATTGTCTTGTTCTGCTTGATACTCTTCGAAAAGAGCTTTTAGTTTTAAATGTGTTTCCATCACTTTCTCCTTTATTTTAAACTTTCGAATACATCTGCTATTGCGTCTGTATCTTCAAAATTTGGACCATCCTGTTCTTCTACAGGATACTCCATTTCGCAACCGTTTTCATTATCTTCGGCTACTGAAATCTTTAACCAGCGATTAGGATACATTGCTTGTACATGCTCCGCTAGTTCATCTGCGATCATCTCGCACGATTTATAATCTAATTGTAGTACACTGCTACTGCTGTCTACTTCAGCATACAGTCTTTCCATCCATCTCTTGAACTGTATAAATTCTACGTCTCTGTCATCATGAAACACTTCAAGCCATACCTTAAAGTGAAAGATGTGTCTGTGTGGATATCCTAAGAAACTTACATCATCCCAATCGCCTGTTGCTAAATTAGGATCTTCCAAGGCGGCAGGGTACTTGTGAATACCCTCTTTACTAAATGTTACCCAAATACTTCTCATCTTATACTCGCTGTTCTTGCCTTAGCAATTCTTTTCCTTGCGGCTTTCTTTGCGTGATTTGCATTGTTCTTTTTATTATTAAACATTCTTAGTTTGTTGCTCAGTTTTTTCATGTGTTGTCTCCGTCTCTATACTTGACTTGATTTTTGTCAAATACTTTCCTCAATTTACTGCCCTTTTCCCATGGCAAAGGAATTGTATGTCCTGCTTTCTTTTCACTTACTAAGTGTGAACTCATATATGCAAAAAACAGCATAACCACAATGAGCACTGCACCTAAAATAAAATTTATTACTTCAATCATATTCGTCCAACAAATCTAACAGTTCGTCGGGCAATTCGGCACCCATCGCTTGTAAGAAATCAAAAAATTCTAAGATAACTTCTTGTAAATTTTCTTCGCTACTAAGGTCTCCTACTTCAATATCATTTGTTACAGTAGATCTGCCTTTTTTGCCTGATAGAGTTATTTTCATATTAGTTTATTATACTATAAAACAATGGTTTGTCAACCACTTTTTTTGGTCCTTTCCAATTTTTCTAGGCTTAATTTATCCTTTAGACTCATTACATAAGCCGCACCTGCTAGTATTAAAATTGCACCTGCTTCACCTAATAGGTCCATACTTTCCATTTCCTTGCTGTGCAACACTATAAGTCTGCATAGTGCTGTGATAGCAATAATAATGGGCAATGTAACTGGTATGCGTTCTGTATTATAAAAAGCACCAATCATTGCTACAACCTCTGCAAAGATAAACAGCATAAACAAATCTGCTAAAACAACAGATTGTGCTATCCACATACCGTACATGTAATCACCGATTGCAATCACAGTGCAAACACCAATGAGAGCAATAATAGCCCTTTCAGTAATCACTGTAGTCCAATGCAATTTATTTGTTTTTTTCAATAGTTCCTTTATCATATTTCATCTCCATCTCTTACTCCTGCGATGTCTCCTTTAAAATAACCGTCAATGAGTATATACATTACAGTATTCACAATCCCTAACAGCACAAAAAACAGCCAGCCTGCTAAAGTTTCCATTAATCAATAACCTCGTCTTTGGTATATTTGGTCCAATCGGTAAATGTTTCTCTAGTTTGTAGTGCAGGTAAACTGTGGCACCATACGCCTGGATTACTTGCTTTAAATCCCTTGTCGTCAATTTTTAATGTAGCATTATATCCTAACTGGTTAATGTAAGGAATCTTTACACTAATCTGAGGAATAAAATTATGATACTCTGTTGCACCACTTTCTAATACCCATTCTGTATCTGCTACATCAAAGTCCAATGTAGTCCACACACCTTCTTTGACCAGAGTCATTATGATATGATCCCATTCTTTGCTGTCCTCTTCTGTGTGGTCAGGAGCAAAACTTTGGTTAGCACCTAAGTATACATGAGGACAATCGCAATTAAGTGCTCTGGCGAGGATCTCCTTAGGGTTTTGTTTACCTACAACAAACAATGTTTTTTGTCCGTAAGCAGGTGTTTGTTCTACTTCAATACCAATAAAGAATTTGGTATCATCTGTGTGTCCGTCTCTATTCTTCAAAGAAATCTCCTGTCATTGCTGGGTCCATCATCACATCTGCAAAGTCTCTTTCCTCATCTTCGTGTACTTCACTAACCACTGTTTCTTCCTCAAAGAAACTGTTAATAGCATCTTGAGGGTTTTCACTTTGTACCTTGTAAATGCCAAAGTTAATATGTTGTATTAATTTGTCGTATTGATCAATAAGTTCGTGTGGATTAGGACATGCAGGGTCTAATACTTCCTGTACAAAACTGTCAAATGCAATTACATCTGCAGGCACATACGGAGAAATATCATTGGTTGCTTTGCTCTTCTTATCAAAGATAAAGTCTTTATGACTCCAATCAATCCTATACTTTTCTACATCAGTGAGTCTGTTTGCTTCTTGTACTGCTGTAATATGATTAAATACACTGTGACCCATATAGAACAAGTAACTTAATGTATCCCAACTTGTACTGTCAGCACCTTTTGCTTTACCATTTCTATCTAAGTCACCTTCAGCCATACAACATAGATCGCCCATTGTGAGTCTGCTCATCACAGGTGAATGTCCAAACGGCACTGGTTGTTTAGATCCCTTCCACCTTTGATTATCAAATGCTCGATCCATAAAGTAACCAAACCTTTTGCCTTTGTTTTCAAAGATGTTATATGCATAAGTTTGTCCGTATGCTGTATTAACAAAAGGAGATGCCGCATCAAAACTTAGTGTGATGTTAGGTGAATCATGCTTACGCAACATTCTTTGAATACTAGTTAAGTGACATGCCCATTGCAGTCTACCAGTACCAAGAAAGTGAATCCAGCCCTTGTCTTTTAACAAGCCATCTTCACGAAGTTTAAGCAATCGCTTTAACACACATCTCATGTTACGCATGTTAATACCTGCAAATGCGTAACCTTCTAGTGTTCTCGATTCATCTCCGTAAGCATCTTTTACAAATGCTGGATCACTAAAATGTTTTACTGCTTCGTACCATTGATCTGATGTGTATTCATCAGAACCGGATAGTACATTTAAGAACTTACACTTTTCAGGATTTCTGTTCCTCATATAATAATCTAGGTTAAGAACTGAGATATCAACTGTGTCCTGGAAACTGGTAAGTCCTGTTTTGGCACTGTAAGGTGGAGCCGCCGCAAAGCCTGGAATATCAAGAGTCATTGCCCAATCGGCCGTGTGTTCTTCCCACTTGAGAATCTTTTCACACAATGCTAATCTTGCAGGGTCATTAGGATCTTTGGCGTTCGCCCAATCCATTTTAAGTACACCTGTAGCAATTTGGAAACCGCCTGAGTCTCCTAATATCATTGTTTTGCTTTGATCTCTGCCTTGCACCATTGCTTCTTCTTTGTTGCTCTTCTCAATATCTAAGTGAGCATGGCCTGCAGAGTACAGTCCATATGGATAATGAAAGTAACTGTTATCCGGATCTAGGAAGTTGAGACCTTCTAGGCCCTTTTCAAAGCCTTCTGGTACACGCCATTCATCAGGATTATCAATTGCCTTTTGTAATTGTTTTGTATAAAAACTAGATATAGCAGGCAAATAAACTGCATAATCTGATTGTGTTTTTCCTAAATCACTCATAAATTAACTCTTTGCTGGTAACAAGTATGTGTATTCGCCAAGTCCACTATCTACAACAATTTGTAATAGTCCTTGATCGTTGATGCTCAATGTTGCAATGCCATTATCACCTAAACGTAAAATTTTAAGAACAATGTCTAGAGGCCATTTCCAGTCTTTACTAACAGAACCATCAATAGCATCACTGATCTTAATCTTTGTTCTATCACTTACACCATCACCGATATGGAACCACAAACTAGTGCCATCTGTTTTAGGAGTAAAGTTTTGCTCGTATGCTCCTAATACACCATTCCAGTATGTTAAGTCCTTAAGATTCTGAGGAGTTGGTATAAATTCAATATCAAACTCTGCACCTTTAAACTTGATTGCTTTAAGTTGCTGATTAATAACATCCGCTAACATAAATCTATAATGTGCATCAGTGCCATCAGGAGATTTAAATTCTATCTCTACTGGAACTTCAGTTCCGTTTCTGTCTTGTTTTAGAATACTCACAGTTGCATTCTCATCACTAAAGCCAGGATATTTTAATGAGCCGTCTAATACGCCCATTCTACTTAGACCTACTGTTGAATCAATAAAGTCTGGAACTGGATTCTTTAGTTTACCTTTAAAGATAACAGTTTTTTCAGGATCAACCGATTCTAATACAGTTTCGTCCAGTGTACCTGTAATCTTCACCATTTCAAAGATACCAAGACTATGTGTGTGCTTTAGTACGTCCTTGAAAATATCATTTACATAATTTGCCATATGGGCCTCCTAGATTATTGTTTTATATTATACATGTATATTTAGATCTGTCAAGCATTTTTTGTCCGTTTTTTTAGATCTTTTTTAAAGAAATAAAGTCGTACCCAAGTCTTTCTAAGTATAGCAACAACACTAAACACCACAGTAAAGAATATACTTGTTTGCAAGATTGTTAATTCTAATGCTCTAGCAATAGTAACTAACAATAAGTTTAATGGAAAGTTTAATACAGTTGCTAAAGCAGTATCACTTACTGCTTCTTTGAATGCCGCTAGTTTTTGCTCTTTGGTAGTACTCATTTTAAAACTCAAAAAAGTTCTGCAGAGTTTCGCTTTCATTAATACGTTTTAGATCAAAACCCATTTGACCAATAACGTTTTCAATCTTACGATCTAGAACTGCTTCTTCCATTGCTTCTTCATCAAACGGCAATTCTTTGAACCATTGTGGCAGTTGTAGTTCATCTGTAGGATATGCAACACTGGTATAACCCATAGGGTTACTTTTCATTCTGCACACAATAACTTTTGCACCGTCTGTGATCTTCATACTGTAGTTGTCACCGTTTACTTTTAGCAAGTTATTATAATTGATACTTGCTCTAACATGTCCTGGAATCATATTGTTAGACTTTTCTTCCTTAAGAGCATCTAATTTATGCAGTCTATAATTCTCAGGTACTTTTGCTTGCTTTAACATCTTTTCTTCGTACATGGTCAAGTTGTTTACACGTTTAGGCATACCTTTCTTCCACGGATCTAAACTTTTAAAGTATGCTTTATAGTCTTTGATCTTTTGTATAACTTCATCTTCACCGTGTTTATTTAGGCAATCAAGCAGTATCTCTTCTAAGAAATCTTGTACAAATTCAGGAGTATCACTTCGCTTGATGTCGAGACCCATGATCTTTAGTTTACCACCTTCTGGTTGCCAACCTTCTAAATCTAATACATTGATTGCATAACGCTTCTTGGTAATAAACAAACCAGCACGACCAACTACTTCTCGTCCTGCTTTCATTACTTGCCCTGCTTCTAATGGCACATTAAATGTGTCTTTTAAGAACTGCGGGAAAGTATCGCTAACAGTATCTGATATATGGTCGTACAGTTTAACAGCACTTTCTAAGTCAAGTACTGTGTCTTCTGGCAAGGCTGGAACGGCTGTGAAATAAACTGAATCTGTGTCGCCGTATATAATTGTATCTCCTGTATGGTCATATTTTCCAGTAAACATCTTATTTGTTTCTGCTCCCATGTGCCGGGTAATGGCCCGTCCAGTAAGTGTTGTAGATTGACCGATTCTTTTGTCGAAGAATCTACAACCAGGATTAAGAATAGCACCATACAAACTGTTGAGATTAATCTTTTTAACCAACTGCCTCTTATCCCAAAATGCGTTTTCAGCGTCTGTTGTTGCTTGTTTTTTCTTTGCTTGTAGTTCTTTTCTTTCTGCATACCATCTCTCCAATAATCCAGGTACAATACCCTGGAAATCTGTTTTAAAAATAGTCCCGTTAGCACTGATGTTCCAAGGTTGACCACTATTGAATACTAAGTTATAGACATCGGCACCGGTTACCTCAACACTTGAGCCATCTTCCATATCCAAATGCATTTTATGATTTACATCTTTGGACATAACCATTTCATATTCATTACTGCCAAACTTACCTAACCAAGCATCAGCGAATGATTTCTTTTCTAGTTTTATTTTATTTTTAATTTCTTCTTCTGTGTAGTCTTGTCGCAGTTGGCCAACAATAGTTTCAGGGGCCATGTTCAACGCCCTAAACACACTAGGGTACAGACTGTTTAAGTCCATTGATCCTACCCATTCATGTAAGCCTTTCTTTGGAAAGGCCACATAAGCACCTGCGGCTTGTGTATCAGTTTGCCGCTCCCTGATTCTATCGGGCACAACATAACCACGTCTATGTGATTCGTTGATAATTGCTTGTTCGGTAGTTGCCACAGCACCCATTGTTACTGGTAGAAGTACGGTGTTATCATGTGCAATAGTATTAGCAAGATCAATAAACTGTAATTTTTGATCCAGTTTATACAAAAGAATTGTATCCTGAATGTTGTATTCTAAAAACTTGAGAAAGTCGTGATTGTAAAGTCTATCCAACGAACCTTCATAGGCTACCTTCTTCTCACCTATTTCCATTTCACCGATATAGTCTAGTCTGTAACTGTGTCGCTCTTCATAGTTGTATTTGCGATAAAGTTGCATATAGTCTAAGTGTACACGCCCTACTAAATCATAACTAGTTCTTTCTGAGCCATGACTTTCGAAGTTACGCTCTTTAGGAAATTGATCCCACAAACATAACTTGCGAGTTTGTGCTTTACCTAATGTACGCACAATACGATTGTATGTGTAAGGAATATCATATCCTTCACTATTCCAGCCACTTAATATATCTGCATCTTCAATTACTGCCAAGAAGTGTTCTAGCATCTCTGTTTCAGTTCTGCATAATATGACCTCTGGTAAATCTTTTGCAATCTCTTGTGCTTGCTCCCAACTGAGGGTCTTTGGTGGAACTGCTAAACAAATCATTGCTTGGAGCCAGTCCAAGTATATACCTATTGCAGTAATTGGTGTGAATGGATCATCAGGAGAACTGTAACCGCGTTCTGGGTCAAAGTCTACCTCGATATCAAAAAATGCAGTTTGTAGTTTGGGAGGCTCTGCTCCGTTGAAATGTTTTTCTAGTGTTTTGTTTATAGGTCTAATATCGCTTTCAAACAATTTATTATGATTGTTTATAGCAACATTTTTGCGAAAGTCCTTGAGAGTCTTACAGCGAATCTCTGTAACCTTCTCGCCATATATACTTTGTTTTGAACCTTTTGGATCTGCAATGTAAAAGTTATATTCTGGCCTTAAGTCTGTTAAGATTCTCTTGCCATCAATCCTTTCACATACACGAACAATATCTTTGTTCTTGTCGTAGAATGCATCTACATAACTCATTTAGTTTTCTCCAAGCAACACTTTTAGGCTGTCGCAACACCAAATATATTATAACAAATTTTATATTTTTGTCAATCAACAAAAATAAAATCACTTAGCTCTAAGGTATACTGCGTACCAGGAACCTCGCCCTTTTCGATCCTTCTACTTTCGTTACTGGATCCGTCCTTTCTTTTTATTAACTTAGGACTTATTGTATATCCCGCATAAAGTGTTAATCGTTGTACGTCATCACTAGGGACAATTGGCTCGTGTAAACTTCTAGCATCCATTAGTATTAAACGATTAAATTTATTGTGTACAACAAAGTCTCTAGTACCAAAACTATTGTTTACAACAAAGCCACAATCTTGCGGATTTTTTATATAGTTATCTGGAGTTAAAAATACTAGTGCTACACAGTATGTGTCTTCATCTCCATAATCACGATCATCTAAATCGGCATGCACCCGTATATAATCGTTTTTTTGATAAAGATTTATAAACGATCTAGCAAATCCATCTGCTGTGAGATCCGGATGCCACTGCTTTAAATACGGAACTATCCAATCATGTAAATTAAACAATGATTTTCTTTCTCGCCAATTAACAGCATGTACCCTAAAACTCATGGGTATTCTTTGCTGTTTTGTTTTATAAAATTTTACAGACTGTCTCTGCTCTAACCAAGTGTTTGCAACATCATCGGGCATGACGTTGTCGAACACCATTGTTTTGTAGCCTCTAGAGTCTGTGAACGTGGCGATGGGATCGTACATTAGAGGGTTTTGCCAACAGCCTCTAAAATAGTTTCGAGTTCATCAAATTTATCAAACTCTTCTTGGAACTTGGCTTTATGTGCAACTTTAATTGCTTTCATAAGTACACCAGGCTTGAGTTCCATTTCTTCTGCAATAGCCTTTACTGTTTCTCTGAGGCCCTCATTGAGAGCATCAACTTCAAACAGTACTTGGTCACCTTCTTGAATTAATTTTTTAAGTCTTGCAACTTCTTCTGCGTTGAATGTTTTGTTAAATGCCATATTATTTCCTTGTGTGTGAATATTTATGTGGACGAAACAAGTATAACAGAACTTTATGGTTTGTCAAGATTTATTTTAATATCGAGTGGTACAATCTCTTGGGTTGGTTGGTCCGGAATTTTTAAGTGTATAACACCTTTATAGCCTGGGAATGGCTCGAACGAAATTTGTTCTAGTATTGCTCTATTTGTTATACTATTTCCATTTTCGTCAAAAGCAACGAATTCGTTGTCTAGATAATGAACTGTTACAATCATTAGTTGTCGATGAGAACAAGATTAAATGTGCTACTGACTAAACTGTTGTTAGTAGATGAGTATCCTCTAACCTCAATGTCTGTTTTTTCTTCAAACATCATCGGGATAGTGTAGTTTTTAAATGATGTGGTAGCACTGACTGTGATCACATCCTTGCTGTTCCAACTGCCACCAAATGGTCTAGATGCTAAGAAACAGATAGCATCTGTGTTCTGCTTGCCAGAACCCACAGTCCATTGTGTGATATATGCTGTTTTACCTGCAGGCACTGTGTATAATGCCATGAATGTTTGTCCTAACCCACTGCCGCCTGACACAACAATTTTTGCAAGTGTTTTGGCAGTGCCTGTACTGGTAACGCTGATAACACCAGCATTAGTATTAAGTGTTCCAGATGTTACAACTAGCACACGAAACACACGAAGGAATTGCTGTGACCCTGCTGGACCACCCACAGTGAGACTCTCTGTTACCACGTTATAGTCAGCATCTAACCCTTGTACTTCAACAGTTCTAGCACCTGTGCCAGATGCACTGTCGTTACCGCTACTGCTGGTCACACTCACAGTTTCGGGAGCAGTCAAATAATCGTAAAGTGCGCCACCGTCCCATATGGTTTCTTTGGTGCTGTCTACATCTTCGTTCATGCCAAACTTTTCAATGTATGCAACACCTTCTAAATTACCGCTTGATATACTGATGCTGTAATCCAATGAACCGCCCACTGTGCGAAGAACTGGCTCGCCAGTGCTGTTGCGATCCATTGCAGTGTGCAAATTGTTTAATTGCCAGTTTGCGCCTGTTCCTGTTGATGGGTGATTATATGCCATATGTTATATCTCTACAGATGCTTCAAAAGTAAAGGTGACATCATCAAATTCGTCAAACAACATTTTTGAAATTTCATCACCTTCATCAGCATCGATTTCTTCTTCGAGTATAATTTCGTAGATGAATATCTCTCCATTGTCATCTTCGGATTCATACCCTATAACTTCTATGCCTACTTGTTCTTTATCTTCATCGTAGGCTGTTACTAGTTTTGTAGGTACAACACTTTGCACGATGTCGAAATAGATGATAACCTCTTCATCTGTGAGTTCATCTCGAGTTAACATTCTTGCAAAGTGTTTAATAAACATTATTTTTTACCTGACCAAGCCTGAGCACCAAAGAATGCGGCAACAATACCTGCTACTGCAATAAAGTATACTCCGGCCATATCTCCTAAAATTCTAGCACCATCTTCTAGTTTTGCTACATTAGCACCAACAACTAGAACAGGGTATGCTAACATTCCATATAATGAGAACCACGCCATTTTACGTTGTGCGTCTCTCATTGCGTCTTGGTCTTCTAGTTCTTTACGTCTGAATTCCAAGTACATATCTTGTTCTGCTTTACTTACTTTACCATCCCCGTTTATATCTGCTGGATGGTGAACAGATGCATTACCTTCTGCCATACTATAACTCCTCTGCCTATGTGTTATAGTACTATTTATCGAATCTTTTAGTTACAGCAGACGGTAAGCCCAATCTCCTAAATTCGTTGTAAAATGCTTTGAATTTTCTATCTACTTCAAATTGAGGGTTATTAAATGTATAAACTTGTTTGTATGGTTTACTCGGTAAGTCCTCTTCCAAGCAGATCACTTCAACTTTGCCATTATATTTTTTGATAAAGGATATAGTATCAACATAACTATTATACACCTGTTCCGCTGTTGAATCAAATTCCTTTTTAGTTATGTTTATAGATTGTTCTAACCTATTAGGACTCCAATTATTTGTTTTTTGTGCGGCTAATATACTGTAAACTACTGCTGTATAATCTTTCCTAAACAAAACAAATACCTTGTCAGTTTTTTCTAAAAGATAATTTATATTAGTAATACCTTTTGCTAATAGATGATTAGGAAATACTTTAACTACCCTCAGTGTGTTCTCAGGATCAGTCTTGTACCACCAATCCCATTCAGCATACATAAGATTTTTATCTATTGTTGCCCAATGCTCACCGTAGAGATGTATTTCTCCATATGGAGATACATGCATGGTATGATCGAGTTCAGGCGGAGATGTTAACCACATTTTATCTCTGCCCTCAGGTGTATAAGAAAAATTTTCAAAATACCTTTCAGGTATTAAAGCGTCTTGGAGGTATGTTGATCCTGTTCTAGGAGAAGCCGCTAGTATGAGTATGTTCATACTAGTATTTATAGAAACAAATTATAACTTTTCTACAAACTTGATGCGGTTAAGCATGGTTTCTTTGAAGCCTGTGTAGTTACTGACCTGCTGACTTTTTACATAAGCAGTTACAGAATAAGTTTCGTTAGGCACTAGTGTACCGACATTAGTGTTTGTGGTCTGTGCAAAGAACTTAACAATGTTACCATTACTATTAGCGGTAACTAAATAACTACCAGTTCGAGGTATAAATTTGATGAACTCAATGTCTAAATCAAATGTTCCTCGCTCATTTAAATTACCTAAATAACCACTGTTCCTGCCCAACTGGTTTTCTCTGTCCTGCCAAGTATCTGCTTCTAATTTATTTAGATAGACTTTAGGTAAACTTGCGGCAATACCAATTGATTCCTTGCCAACTGATTCAGACTGAACAAATTTAAGAACATTAGATTCGAAATCAGTAAGTTTGCGTTCTAGTGCCTTGAAGCCTAAACCCTGCAGATACTCAATAATTTCTTCTGCACGAGCGTGATCTTCTTTGAGAACTTTTACATCCTCACCCTCAAAGAAATGTTTATACAGTAAAGAACTATTAGATTTTTTCTTATCGCTTAATACATCATCGTCAAACTTTTTGAAAAAGCCACCATTTAAACGATGAATTGCACAACTTGCGGCTACTACTAATTTTGTTGGAAATTGCATGTTCTACTCTCCTAACCCTATAAACATAGTATAGCATCTTTTATGGTTTTGTCAACCACTGTAAGTTATTGATTTATAATGATATTGTAAACTTCTTCCCAATTTTTACATACATCTGCTGGGCCATTATAATGCATATTGTGTCCATGCTCAATTAAGATGCCTTTAAAGCCTGCATCAATACCCCAATCAACATTTTGAGGCTTGTCCTCAATCCAAAAGTTTCCAGGATATTTTTTACCAAATTCATTTAGAATTTGGTCTTTGTCTGCACCAGTGTCTAAACAAATAACTTCTTTAAAGCAGTCCTCACCAAATAACTTGTTGAGATTTTTAGTTCTTAATTCTTGTGCATAAGGATCTAAACTCAAACTTGTGATTGCTATAAATTGATACTGGTGTTTTTCATGCAAAAGTTTTACATAGTATTGTGCATCTCTGAGAGGAGGAAGGAATCCTATTGCGGCACTTTCATTAAA
>Ga0181566_10000380_pt1 | contig 34161 bp, 33 predicted proteins | sample 101ome_15_FD_133762 | JGI IMG/M metagenome (GOLD analysis project Ga0181566, IMG submission 133762) | Coastal salt marsh microbial communities from the Groves Creek Marsh, Skidaway Island, Georgia - 101402AT metaG (megahit assembly) | ecosystem: Environmental > Aquatic > Marine > Intertidal...
ATTGGATTTATTGGATTATTGGAGTGTATTTTTGGGTTTTGGTTTGGCACATCTTTTTATATGAACACAATATATAACAACAAACAATGTATGACAATGGAAATTATAATTCAGAAATCGTATATGGTGGAGTAGATGGTCTTATTACCACATTTGCTATTATAGCCGGTTCCGTCGGTGCTGAATTGTCACATAATATCATCATTATTCTCGGTTTTGCGTCTATTTTAGCGGATGGATTTAGTATGGGAGTATCCAGCTTCTTAGCGGAACGTATGAGGGAAAGTAGAAAACATCCTTACTTAGTAGGATTATCCACCTTTATTTCGTTCGTTATTTTAGGTTCTATGCCAATGATTCCTTATGTAATGAAACTGGAAGACGCATTTACATATGCAATAGTAATTTTATTATTAATTCTGTTTTTGCTGGGATTATTAAAAGGTAAGGGGTATTATTATGGGTTCGAAACAGCTTTAATTGGTGGTGCTGCGGTTTATATAGCATATCAGTCTGCCAAATATATACACACTCTTGTTCCAGATGAGGAATAGAATAACTTTTCAATTATAATTTGAATAGTTTTTCATTATATTTTTGGGATTATACATTTTAAGCAAATATTATATGAAGACTAAACTTGTAGATAAACCAACGATGAAAAATGGGAATTCAAAAGCAAACGACTCGCGTAAAGGAAGAAAAAATAAAAAAGCGATTAGTAATGATCTTGTAGAATTTTACTCCGACTATACTACAAACGAACATTCCCATTATACAAACAATACAGAAATACAAATTGATTATAAATATATGTCATCCAATGATAAGCACCACGTTGAAAGCAAATTTACAAAACCGAAAGGTAAAAGCCAGGAAATATACAATAGTCTTCTCAAAAATAAAAATAAAAAAATCGTGGTAGCAACTGGACCGGCGGGAACCGGGAAAACATTATTAGCCACTGAAAATGGCGTGAGAAGTTTTTTATTCGGTAATTGTGAAAAACTCATCTTTACACGCCCCTCTGTGTCCGTAGATGAAGACCTTGGTTATCTACCTGGTACCCTTGAAGAAAAAATGTCTCCTTGGGTACGTCCAATTTATGATATATTATATAATTTTATAAGTCCAAAAGAAGTCACAGAACTTATTGAGGAAAAAATAATTGAAATTTCACCACTTGGATATATGCGCGGCAGAACATTTAAAAACTGCTGGATTATAGCCGATGAAATGCAAAATTCCACAGTAAGCCAAATGAAAATGCTAATGACACGCATTGGTGAAAACAGCAGACTTGTTATTACAGGTGATCTTGAACAGCACGATCGCAAAGAAGAAATTAATGGACTTGAAGATTTTTTAAATAAATTCAAAGGAAAACGCTCGTCAAGTATTTCCAGTTTTGAGTTTCAATCTGATGATATACAGCGCGAAGAAGTAGTCAAAGAAGTACTTGATATCTACGAAAGTGAATGTATTCCTCCTGCTTATCATTTAGACAATATGACACTTGAATACAATAATTCTATAAATGATAATCCCATTGAAAACAATATTCCGTGTGAAACTATAAATATTGATTGCGAACCTGATAATGTATCAGAACCTTCCGACGATAATAATTCCAATACTTAGAACAAGCACCTAATTCCCCACAAATTCTTTTCATATTATATAGTATAATATGATGAATCTTAAAAGCTTGCGTAAATTCAATATGGATTTTAGACCCGTGTTGAAAAACACTTCAGTATTGTATGCAATTGCATTAATCTCGTGTTTGGATATTATGTATATGTTCCAAATCAACAAATTCAATGCTATAGTTGTATTTATCTTAGCTGCGTTTGTAACCTCATTCTTTAGTAAAAATATGATGGTTATTTTATTCTTTGCTTTGGTATTGTCACACATTTACCGTTTTGGAGCCAATGTAAGTGAAGGTATGGAAAATAAAGGCGACGACGAAGAAAATAAAGAAGGCAAAGAAGAAGGTGAAGTATCTTCTACCAAATCATCCAACGGTTCCAAAAATATTGATGATGTAGTAGATGATATGATTAACAATATGTCTGACGAAGAAAAGAAGGAAATTGTGGATAAAAAGGACGAAATTACACAGGATTTTGCCGAAGTATCAAAATTACAAGAAACGATGGTCAATAATGTCAAATCATTAGAACCCCTTCTTAATAGAGCGGAAAAGTTTATGAACAAATACGGTAAATACGCAAAGATTAGCGAAAAATACCTATAAACGTCTCAAGTTTTATACATACATATAATATATACACTATTATATGCATCCATCTTATTCCATATTATTTATTTTAATATGTATATTTTTAACCATTTATTATTTTAGTGAATACGTGCATATTAATATCATTTATAAAATCAAAGAAAAAATTAAATACTATACCAATGAGTTACTGTATTTCTTGAAACTCAAAGAGCGACCAACAAAGGAACCCTTTGTGGATATGATTAAGGATTTGCTGAAAATGGTTTTGCTGATACCCAAATTAGTAATGAATGTTGGTGAAATATTTTCGTTTTTATTGAATAGCGTATTTGGAATTGTTGAACTCATTTCTGGTGCTTCAATGGCACTTGCGTTAGGTATAATCACGCTTGGTAAGGGAGTTATTCAATTAGGAGTGTTTATGTTATATTCACTGGAATTCGTTCTTACTCATATGTTTTGTTTCCTTAAAATCATATTCACAGCACCTTCGTGTGTAATTTGGTATGTCATTGAAACATTCGGTAAAATATTGTACCTTGTTCCTATGTTCTTTTTCAGCATTCTTACTATTTTAGGTTTGGACGGTAAAGGTCTTGAAAAAGGATTATGGGATATGTTAGAGAACTTGGACACAATGATTTTCAGTTTGACGGGTATCCACATTATTCATTATCCAAAATGGATTCGTGACCAATGTTACAACTGTCGCCGCTTGAAAATGAGCACCGTCGGAGACCAATTTACAAAAACATTTACCACCTTATCAAAAGAATTTCCACAAGATGCCGCACCTGGTATTTCCGTTATGAATGGTGGCGGAAAACGATTGATGTCTGCTATGCAGAAATTCGCGTCATTAATGGGTTAAATCATTATTATATCATTAGTATGTATATAATAATGCCCAAACAATGTCCCACTGGCGTAGTATGTGTTGAATACACTGCTGTTTCATTTTACATCATTATTTTCAGCATTATTGGATATTTAGTATATTTGAATTATCAAGAAAAAACGCCTATACAAATATTCAACCAATTACCATCAAACTCAAGCTCATCCAACGATTTAGATAAAAATACGAACATTTTTAACTCTTCCTTAGAACCTCCACTTTCTACCAATCAACACTTTCCTCCTTTAGCAGGAGATGTTCGGGGCGGAATTCCAATTAATGTGAAGACACGCCCAACATCGCAACAACATAGTTATTCACAAATCGGTATATTGACAAAAGAGAATATGAATGGTAATGGTGAGAACCTTATATTGCCATTAATGGGGAAATTGAACGATACCCGACGCGACAAGTGGAATTTTTATACGATTTCTAATACGGGTGCGGTTAATACCAAATTGCCTATTAGTGTAAATGGAAAGAACTGCTCAAATGAATATGGATGCGATGACGTAATGAACGGAGATACTGTTTATGTTGAAGGATACAATGGTATTTTTAACGTAACCAAGTATGAAAATAATGATTTCCAATACATTCCTTATTTGTAAATTATATTATAGTTGAATATTATATAACTATAATACAAATACATGGCTAATAATAATAAAGGTAATTATACTAATTTAAAAAATGGGAATGGGAATAACACCCTTAATAGTGACTCCACTGATTATGATTATAGTAGAATTACAATATATCCATCAAACTATGTAGGTAGTAATAGTGTTAATCTAAATTATGCTATTCCAACACTTAATGTAAAAATTACTACAAATAATAATAATATAAATAACTCATACAAGGCAACCAAATTATATGTAAATGGTGATACTGTTCATAATTATGATTTTGATGATGTTGATTATATTAAAGACGACGTTGCTGGTGAGATTATATTAGAACACACCCCATATAATGGTAGTGGAAATAAATTATTTGTCATAATACCAGTCATAAAAGTAAATAAACCAAACGAATACAACGCATTAAATAGTTTATTAAATATGATGAGTATAACAGGAGATAAGAGTCCTATAGAATTTAATTTAAATACGAATTTGAAAAGCGATACTGGGTACTATTATTACACTCATTCATCAAATGATTTTATTGTATTTAAACAAGCTATTGAAGTAGGCGCAAATAGTACTATAGACCCTAATCAAAATGTACCATCTGAGATTGGTGATACAAATGGAACTATTAAATCTTTTTCTGGTCAAAATAGTGGTTCAATATCTATATATGAATCAAGCTCAAATGCTAAAAAAACGGATAGGGGTACAGTAAATTCATTATCGGCGAAGGAAGACCAAATTTATATTGACTGCCAACCCACTGGATATAGTGAGGAAACCATCTCCACATATAACTTGCCAATTAATAGTGAATATACAGAAAATGCTGCAAATGTCAATTTACAACGCACAACTACGAGTTTGGTGGTTGTAATGGTGGGTATGTTACTATGCTACTTTGTTGGTCCCAATGTGTATAAAACGGCGATTATTGACCAATTTATTAAGAATGTTATGTATAATCAAAATGCAAGAAACAATTGTATGAATCCTTTGCCAAGTTCAAAACCAGAAGCGTGCACAAATGCGTCAGAAAATGAAAGAATACTTGGTGGTATTGATTCATTATTATTGATTAGTGTGTTTTGGATTTTCCTTTCCTTATTAAGTGTTGGAGCTTCATATAAAAATTCATATTCAACCATTTCAATATACTTTTTATTCGGTATTATTAGCACATTCTTCGGCATTCAACATAGTCGAAGTAAAAAAGAATATATGACTGGAAAACTTTCAGATGGTACACGTGATTTTACATTATATGAATGGTATTTCGATGAAAATTGGAATATGGATAAACAATATGATTATAATTTTATGGGTTATTCAGTTACAAGTATATTTGAAGCACTTGCAAAGTTAATTCGCAAGGATGATAAAACAAGCATCTCATTTCATATACTATTATTTGCTGGTGTAATTCTTGTATCATCTTTAATATCGTCAGGATTTTTTGAATTAGGTAATCCAGCTTCATCAAAATTATGGGGAAGTATTTTAATTCCTATGTTTATTATTCTCTATATCCCGTTTAATATGAGTACAAGTGGTAGTAGTATTGGAAAAGGAAGTAGGATTATTCTCAACAAGTTTTGGTTTACTGATACATCATAATTCATATCATAATTCATATGTAATTCAATAATTATATATGAAGATATTTATACTTTGGAAGCACCGTCTAATTTGGTAGCAACAGGTTTGAATCCACTGTTTATGATTTCAACCATTTCGCTTTTTCCAATAGGAGCCATTTTTTCAACCATTTCTTCTTCCAATGACTTTTCTTTGGGAGGGTTCATTGCCTTCATTTGAGCGTTTTTGCGATCTTGTGTAGGTGTATGATCAACAATCGCTTTGCGTCCAGTTACATAGGATGTACGTTTCAATAATTCAAAAGCAACGAAGATGAATAAGATTGCCACAATAGGATTTGCATAGAAGAAAAGATACAAAATAAGAACAACCATTGTTAATAAACCAATAGGGCTTTCAATAGTTTCCGCAATAAGTTCAGGAGTTTCTACATTGAACATTAAATAAAATACAAAAAGAACTAATACAGTTAATTCAAGAGGAGTAAATGATTTGAATACGTTTTTCATTATATATTATACACTATTATTTTATTCAACCAAAAATTGATTTTATTTCTCTAAACATTTCACAATCTATATAAATAGATTACACGACTACATACATATGTCAGGACTCATTCACAACGCATGGGGTGGGAAAAATATCCAGCCTACAAAACCCGCCAAAAACATAAAAAAAACTAAAAACGCTAAGAAAAAAGACGCTCCTTGGCAATCTACATTAGATGATGACTTTATCGCTACTATTCTATCTCAATCCTATATTGGAAAAAAAGGATACACCATTCCAAAATCGTGTCTTACTCCTAAAATATTAGATTCAATCTATGAAGAATTACACGCTAAACCTTTCATAGCAATGAATTGTGGTGGTCCTGCAAATCAAAACAATGGATTTTATTGTTATCGCGAAAATGAAAAGAAGATTTATATTCCGCGATTTTACGGGATAAACACATTTGGTATTCCAGCTAAATGTGAATTAGTGGATGGACCCGAACCTATAGATGTGCCATTTACTAAAAACCTTCGCGATTATCAGGAAAAAATTGTAGATACCTATATTACACATTGTAATACAGAACAAGGGAATGGTGGTATATTGGAAGTTCCGTGTGGTCGCGGGAAAACGATTATGGCATTAAACATCATTTCGCGTATGAAAACGAAAACATTGGTCATTGTTCATAAGGAATTTTTGATGAATCAGTGGATAGAACGCATTGAAGATTTCCTTCCAAGTGCGAAAGTTGGGAAAATACAGGGACCAGTATTTGATGTGGAAGGGAAAGACATTGTGATTGGGATGTTACAAACCCTTTATATAAAAGATTTCCACAAATCCACATTTGATTGTTTTGGTTTGACTATTGTGGATGAGGTGCATCGTATTGGTAGCGAACAATTTTCCAAAGCATTATTCAAAGCTGTGACTAAATATATGCTTGGAATATCGGCAACAGTTGAACGCAAAGACCGTCTGACACACGTATTATATATGTTTATTGGTCCAAAAATATATCACGAAGAACGTGAGAAAGATGATATTGTAAAAGTTCGTGCAATGCATTATAAAACAAATGATACAGAGTTTAATGAAGTGGAATTGGATTACAAAGGGAACCCGAAATACAGTACAATGATTTCTAAACTGTGTTCGTTTGGACCGAGGAGCGATTTCATTGTGGGTGTGGTTCGCGACTTGATATGTGAATATCCTGAAAAACAGATTATGATTCTCGGACACAACCGGAATTTATTGACATATTTACACGATTCAATTACACATAAATCATTTGCGTCGTGTGGATATTATCTTGGTGGAATGAAGCAAAAAGACCTTCAAGAAACGGAAACCAAGCAGATTGTGATTGCTACGTATGCTATGGCTGCGGAGGCATTGGATATAAAAACACTTTCAACCTTGGTAATGGTGACGCCAAAGACGGATATTACACAGTCTATAGGGCGTATATTGAGGGTGAAAAACAACAATCCCATTGTGGTGGATATTGTAGATGCTCATACAAATTTTATAAATCAGTGGAGCCAGCGAAAGAAATTCTACAAGAAGAATGGTTATCTCATCAATAGCATTAGTAGTGATAATTATATTGATATGGTGTCAAGTAAATGGAAATGTGTATATGATCCGTGTGAAAGCAATGGCACAGACAAAGCAAAAGATGATGATGATGATGAAGAAGGAATGTATGGTGGTAAATGTATGATACAATGGTAATGCATATTTGTCAAATAAATATCCTTGAAATGACACCTTATTATGCTTGTGCTGTAAATTGTGTGATTTTTTTATTTTTCTTGATATAGAACTCAGTAGCCAAGTAGTTTAACATTTTGTTCAAGTTGATATCGTCTTTAGCATAGTCGCCGCCCATAGTTTCGGTAGCTACTTTCAGGTACCATTTGAAATTGGGCGAATCCATATCCTCAAACCTAAACTGTTTTCCGTCTTCCCAGTCCTCCAAACAATAATAACTCTTGTTATCAATCGTTGTAATAAGGCGTCGCATTTGTCGTTTTTCCTTGTCTTTCTCCCAGGAACCGTCCTCTTTCTTGAAGTACATAATTTGTCGTTTTACATCTGTGCAGTGGATAGGGCGTTCATGAACCTCTAAACTGCCAAGTGATTTGTCTATAATGTTCATCATTCCATTCAGGTAACCGTGGTTCCCGAAATAAAATAAATCTTCCTCCTCAATCTTAATCTGTTTCAAGAATGTCTGAAAATCTATTGCATCCTTACACTGATTGTTCAAAAAGAAGTTGAGATTGAACTTGTTAGTGGTGTTATTATTGGTGACTAACGACATATTAGATATCTTCTGTGTAAGTTCATCAATCTTCTTTTCTTGCTCTATATGGTGTCGCTGTTGTTCCTCTATAAGAGTTTGTATTTCGGTAGTTGCATTGCTTTGTTGTTGTTTTAGTGTAGCGCACTGTTGTTTATGACGAGACAACCCTGGCTGATACTTGTATGCCTTACCACATATGCACTCAAATAATAACGGCGAGTTTTTTATACCATTTTTTACCATTTTGTGTTTTGCAGTCATTTTATGTTTGTCCATATCACTCATTTTATAGCATATGTAATTACATTTCTCACAGTAAAATTTTTGTGGCGAGTTTTGGCGAGTTTTTTTACCCATGTCTATCTAAAATGTCCGGACATTTTATTTTTGTCCAAAAAAAAATATGCAGTCCCCACAGATTTTTTATTTCCTCATTTTAAAGCCTCCCTTACCATAACACGGATTTTCCTACCTCCTTGTGCAAACTATTTTCAATATTTCATTTTTGGACATTTTTAAAAATGTCCAATTTTGAAAATTTCGTTCCACTTTTTTTTCGAAGAAAAAATCAGAAAAACGTAAAATTTTGGTATTTACTGCATAGCACTGCATAAGCCTATTTTCAGCCATACTGAGATGACATTTTTGTAGAATTCATACAATTATTATATTGCTATATGGTAAGGATGCCGAATGCCCATTGTAATAAGTGTAAATCCTATTTACATGAAATATGTATATCTGATAAAAGTAAAGAACTGTTTATTAAACTAATGCTGGAACGTTCCAGGAAGATGGGAGGGGTGATTTATAATGTGGTGCCGGGGATAGCACATTGCGAGGTGGGAAATGTGTCGTGTGATGGAACGATACAGGTGCTATTTTTCAAAGAATATCCAAACAAGGCAGACGAGGAGATGTTTAAGCGTCGTTTATTTAGTAATGAAGATCCAGATGGTTGCAGTGATACATTTTGTTTGGAATGGATATTTAATTTCCCTCCATGCTGGTGACGAATAAAACAAAAATTGATTGTAATTTGTAAAATAGTATTGTAGCATACAAATTAGAGAATAGCTATGATGCTACTACTTATTGCGCTGATAGCATATACGTATGCTGAAATTTTAGATGACTCTCTGTGGTACGGTGTATACCAAGAGACGTGTGACGAATTCTGTGTTAATAATAATTTAGGTCATTGTGATCAATATCAGTTTGTTGCTGTAGATACAACAGAGAAAGTAGAATCACTATTGCACAAGACGATACATCCTGCATACAATTGTAATGTATTTGAAAAAGGGAAACAAGTAGGTTACGAACCTACTGATGGATGGTTGCAGTTCAAATGCCATTACTTTGACTCTGAACTAAATGTAGAAGATACGATAGAACTCTGTCAAGGAAAGAGAAGAGTTAATAAAATGTGTCCTTGTACAACACATTCACATTCATTTCAATCATATACTCCAACATCGCAACCTACATCTTTTCCAACAATATCCAAAGTACCTACATCAGAACCGACATCTTTTCCAACACAGAAACCAACACAGAAACCAACACAGAAACCAATATTGCACCCTATGTCAGAGTTGTTACATCGCCAGAATCAAACAATACTTATAGTATTGTCTATTGCTACAGTATTCATTGTATCTGGATGTTGCTTTTATAGATATATTCGAAATAGAAAAACGCTAATAGAAACACAAACAAACCAATCAGAACAATCAACACAAAAAATACACGGACACAACGAGCGTTCTTTAGAAGTAGTCGTTCCAGTGGTATCTGAAATTCCTGTTGTCCGGGCATATGTAATCCCTGAATACCCACAGCCATCAGCACCTCCAAAAATAGATATTGAAATGGGAATAAAATAATATGATTAATGTATATACCCAACCCTACTAAGTTAAACACACCAAGAAAAAGTACATTTTTCTCATGGGAGATAATTCATACTCATACTATATTCGCACAAAACCTTGTTGTTCCAGCACACAATCCGTATCGTTACAAGGACCAAGAGGTCCAACAGGTCCTCAAGGACCTCCTGGTGCAACATCACCGTCTAACAATGCAATTTTGTATTTTTCTGATTTTGTATCACAAGACGCTTCATCAGCATATTTAGATATTGACTTTACACGTTCTCAAAACAATGGCATCATCAACTTTTTAGATGGAACAAATACAACTTCAAGTATTACATTTGAAAATGAAACACTATCTAATAGTTATATAGAAATATACGCACATTGTGACGCTGAAGCAGGTAGTGCAGGTCAAGACAATTGGGTGATTATGGATTTAATTGGAAATGATTTAGAACCTACACCAATACAGCCAAATTCTTTATCCACTGTTGATATTGACACACGTAGCGTCCAAAAGGGAGCACAACTCCATTTATCATTTGGTCCATCTGCATACCGTGTAAATGATACAACAACAGCAGCCAATAATTTAACCGTGCATAAGGATAATAAATATCGTCTTCGCGTCCAAACCGGTCGTGCATATACATTAACAGAAATCAAGTTGGTGATTCATTTGCGAGATTCAGTATAAATCATCCATACATACAAAACAAAAAATTCATAATGTAAAAAATAGATTATGAATTAGGGTCCATACATACATTCTATGTATTGTAATTATATACCAATCTCCCAATATGAATGATCCGATCACCTTGTTTGGCAATCCCGGTAGGACACCAACGCTTGAATTTGTGATTAAACTCAAATGTCATGAGTAATTCTTTATTCACATCTACATATTTGAATGGATTCACGTCTTGAAAATCTTCTTCGTCATCACTTTCTTCAATATAATCAATGTTGTCATTTTCCTTAATTTTCCGAAACAATGTATTCATCCTGCGACTAATATTGTAATTGGGAATATAAGCAACATCATAGTATTCTTTGGTATTATTTTTACCATAAGCAAAGAGATGGTAAATATCGGATTGAATATCCGCCTTGACAACAAACACACATTGTTTCTTATAATAATGACTTTTAAGGTTTTTATTGTATTTACAATCATATTTGGAAGCATAGGTGGAAATATTGTCTTTCGTTTTCTTGACTTGTTTCAACATTGACAACTGTTGTGTTTTCACATTCAAATAAGGTTCCATATTATAATTAGAACGGTATTGAATATGATGTATATTGTATGAAATGGTGCTCTCAATATCCCGAGGAATAATGCCATTGTATGAGCATTGCTTAGGATGTTTCCAAATAATAGGACAGCAAATGAAGAAACGATAGTTTGAAAACATTGTACTACATTCGCTACATATAGAATGAATTAGGTCCCATTTTTCAATCATTTGAAAGTGAGGTAATTGAACACCACAATAATAATAAATGTCTTCAATAATGAAATATTTGTTCGGATTATTATCCTCTTGATATAATGTGCCATATAACAATGTATTATATCCCAGTTCGTAATTACAATGATGTGTCATTTTAATACAGCTTGAATAATCCTTGTTTTTATTCATCGTCAAACAATAGCATACATTATTATCTTTATGTCCGTCATATGAAAACCAACATAACATCTTTTTTCCATAAGGTATAGCTAATGCTGTATCATAATGAGAAACTTTCTTATGTGAAACAGTTTCATATGAAAGTTTAAAATCAGGAAGTCGTTTTAATACTGTTTGTATTTCTCTATCGTCAAGTTCCATAATGATGTTTGATAGATATACTGATTATATATCAAAATCAATTTTTATATGTATATACAATATACAATATACTATAAGGTCTAAATGAAAATGAAAAATATAATGTCTTATTTGCCCAAAGATACTACACAATTATACATTGTGACAATTATAGCAATGTACATTGTGTATAAGTTATTGCAAATAATAGCAGTGTTTGCAACCTCATTTGAAAAGGAAATTGAGGTTCGTGAAAAATATGTAAAGCCTGGTAAAAAAACAGAGTTTAGTGTGATTGATAGTGAGGGAAACACATATTTAATCGTAGATAGATTCATATTGATGGAATTTAATAGTGGTGATGATTATGCGATGATGAAGGTAGGAGGTAAATATAAAGTAAAGGGATACTGGTTTCGTTTCCCCCTATTATCATGGTATCCTCAACTTTATGCAGTTGAAAAAGTCTAAAATATAAGGACATAAAGAAAAATATTGTTTTAGTGTATAAACAATATGTTTTTGTTTGTTGTCTCACTACTCTCTCTCGTAAATCTATCAACAGCGTTCAATGCGTCACATCCGTTATGGAGTGATTTCCAACATTTCACCCATCGTTTTAACAAAATGTATTCCAGTGTAGAAGAATTCCGCCAACGTTTTAGCATTTTTGAAGATAATATGCTATTTGCACGTGAAAACGCCGGAAATAGCTATACATTAGGCATGACACGATTTTCCGATATGACATTGGAAGAATTCCGTCAATTCAATGGTTTCGGTGTAGGCGGTCCTTTTTTCAGTAAATGTACAAAGTTTCAATCCACCAACAGTGATGTAGCCAATGAACGTGATTGGCGCGCTGAAGGTGCTGTGACACCAGTAAAGGATCAAGGACAATGTGGTTCGTGCTGGTCATTCAGTGCTACAGGTGCTATGGAAGGTGCATGGGAAATTGCCAAAGGCGATTTAGAAAGTCTATCTGAACAGCAATTGGTAGAATGTTCTAAATCCTACGGAAACCACGGATGCTATGGTGGCTTAATGGATGATGCTTTTGAATACGCCATGGACAATGGTATGTGTTTGGAGGAAGAATATCCATACACAGCAACATCCAATGAAGACTGTAAAAAATGCAGTCCCGTCGTATCAGTATCTGGATGTGTAGATGTAACCCCTAACAACCAAGTCCATTTGAAAGAGGCGGTATACAATACACCAGTGTCCATTGCGATTGAAGCGGATACACGTGTTTTCCAAATGTACACAGGAGGTGTATTAACAAGTGAAGCGTGTGGTACAAATTTGGACCACGGTGTATTGATTGTAGGATATGGTGAAGAAAGCGGAATTCCTTACTGGTTAGTAAAGAACAGCTGGGGACCTTCGTGGGGTGAAGGTGGATACATTAAGATTGAAAGAAGTGATAGCACAAATGACCCAGGAATTTGTGGTATTGCCATGCAGCCATCTTACCCTGTAGTTTAAGATGATGTAGTATAATCTTCATCTAATTCAGAATCTAACATATTGGACAACTCATTATCCATGGACAAAATCGTCTGTTGATTGGAGTGTTCCACATTTTTTAAATGAGTTAAAATTTCGTCATATTTTTTATTTTTGGAGACATTATCAATAATAATGCTTTGTGTATAATTATCCCTTATATACAAATAACCAATGTGAATCCCATATAAAAGTAATCCATAAAATGCAATATAGAAAATCAACTCTAAAATAAAATACATGTGTATATGTTATAAAAATAAACAAAGTTATTTATTTGAACTAAAAATTGAATCGATTTTATAATGCATATAAAAAATAAAACACAGCCATTATATATCATGACAGAAAACGTGAAAATTCTTATTGTAGACAAGACGGCGACACTTAAGGAGCTGAAACTTAAAAAGTTTGTAGAAGAAGATTTGTATAAAAAGTGCGGACTAACACAAAAGAAGGATTTCAAGAAGCAAACTACTTGGAATGTAACTCTTAAAGACAACACATATACTATTGTTCTTTATGCTAAAAAGGAAGGGCGTGCCGGACAAGAAAACAAATATGATTATCCTCCACCTGTAGATAAGGAGTTGTATTTTGGAGCAAATGCTCTGGTGCATTATGACGAAAATGGAAATCCTCAAGACCTTACAAAGTCATTGTGGGAGAAGATATATGAACATCTATTTGGTGGATTTGAAGATTTGAATGATGATGAAACGGAAAGTGATGATGAAAACGATGTATATAATGAATTGGAAAAGACGACTTCCGGATATGCCAAAGATAATTTTGTTGTAGATGACGAAGAAGATATGGATGGCGACTATGAATGTGAAAGTGAATTGGAAGAAGAGGAATATATTTAATCTGTTGTATTATAGGAAAACCACTATGAAACAAAGTGTAAAAAACGGCTTAAAAAATGAAACGTATATTACTAATAATAAACATATGTTGGGATATTTTTTTCCATTATGTTATGTAGGATTAATGAATTACATATCAACATCTTATTCATCATTATCTCATTATGTCCCTTGCCCGAAATATAAACAATACTATAATATTGCTTTATCCACAGCATCATTTTTGATAATTTTGCGTCCATTGTCAATTGTGCTAAATAGCGACTTTTCATATATAGCGTGTTATAGTAGTGAATATTATAAGGATATTACTGTTGAGCAACGATTATTTTTTATTCTAAAATTTGTGGAATGGTTGGATACAATATTTTTGATAGATAAACACAAGGGTGATTTATCACGCATATCAAACTTACATTATTATCATCATGCGATTGTGCCAACAATGACATATTATGGTATTTCTCAACCAGGGGAACTATTTGTATATATTTCTAACAGTTTCGCTCATTTCTTGATGTATGGATATTATGCTTATCCGCGTATATTATACCCATTCAAGAATTTGATAACATTATATCAATACATTCAGCATATGTTAATGATGGGAATTATTGTATATCAAATGTTATATTCGTGCAATGTATTTTATCCAATGATTAATATTATAGGTTACACGTACTTTTTTTATGAATATTTCAATCTTATAACGGATATAATTACTCCATTTTTTGGTATCTTATCTACAAACACAAAGTCGGCGTTTCTGTTTTTATTGAATATTGGATATTTGATGACAAAAAATGATTCTGTATATTTGTATTCATTTATACTGTTGTTTATAACTTCTGTTCTGCTTCATCAAATGAAGAATAATGTATTTTTAACATTAATTGATAAAACAGCAGTATATAATGTAATATATCAAGGTGGTTTCCGTTTCATTATGAGTAGCGAAAGAAATAGTTTGATAGATATATGTATTCTGTGTAACTTTATAATGGATATCATATTACATCCAATCGGGAATAAAGTTAAAATGTTTTGCGGAGATGAAAATGTGAAGAATGCTGAATTTTATCATGCTATAATGCACGCGTGTGCTTCGTTTGGTCATCTTGGTATTATATATCAATATTCTTTGAAATAACTTCAAGACGATAAAAATTGAATCATAGCATAAATAACAATAAATATATATAAATTTATAGTATTAGTAAATAGTAAATAGCTGTATGAACCAATTAACAATTAAAACCCCAGCACAGTTCAGGAAAAACATTGCCACTAAATTCAGTGCGTTTATAGACGATGAAACCAAATGTATCAATCTGGAAAAGGGAATATATAATTCGTGTATCAAGGAAGGAAAGTCCAGAAAGATTATTAATAAGTGGGAAAACAAGCAGTTTGAAACGCTGTATATGAGTAAGCTATGGACGGTATTTACAAATTTGAAAAACGAAGAATTTGTCAAGCAAATAAACAATAACGAAATTTTACCTCAACAAGTGGCGTTTATGACACATCAAGAAATCTGCCCGGAACATTGGAAAGATATGATTGAACGCAAAATCAAACGTGACGAAAGCAAATATTCCAATAATACAGAAGCATCTACGGATATGTTTACGTGCAGAAAGTGTAAATCTAAGAAATGTACGTATTATGAATTACAAACACGCAGTGCGGATGAACCAGCAACTATCTTTGTATCGTGTTTGAATTGTGGTAAGAACTGGAAAATGAATTAAACATTTATTGAAACAAAAGACAAGTCAAATAAAAAATGCGATTTTTTTATTTGAAAATAATAAATGTGAGGTAGAATGTATTACAAATCAACATACAATTTACATTATTTCTAAATCTTTGAATTTCCAATATTCACAACTGCCATTTGGAAGTGGTCGTTTAAGAATGAATGGAATTGCCTTCTGATAAAATTCTTTTTCGGCAATTAGATAACTATCAATTTCATTTTGCTCAATGGAAATAAATGGCTTGGACCCATATTCCAATTGTTTTGCACGCTCACCAATAATACGTGCTCGTTCATACTTTGTTAAAAACGGAACTGTCTTGTGAAGAGGGTCAATGATAGCACCATTTGCGTCTCGCACAACAATGGACATTTTTTCAATTTCGTCAATATTATGCTGTAAATGCTCAGGATAATAGTTCATTATTGTTTCTTTGGAAGTGTTTTCATTGAACTTTTCAATATAATCCTCTTCGTCACTGTCGCTGTCGTAAAATTCTTCATTCTCATTGATTAGATATAAGTTATTACTAAATGAATTCTCATTGTTGTCCATCTCTTTTTCTTCGTTATCGTCTTCATCATCTTCATCTTCATCTTCATCATCGTCTTCGTCATCATTATTGTCATTGTCATCGTCTTCGTCTTGTTCATCATCATCATTATCTTCGTCACCATCATTTTCATTTTTAGTGTCTTTTTTTATTACCTCTTCGTGTTGTTCATCATCTGATTCATTGAAAATGTCGGGTTCATCGTCATTCATATCCATATTTTATTATATTACCTCTATATAAAAAAATATTTTCAAATCAATTTTTATCTATATATTATCATTATCTTATGTTTATCTTATGATTATATGTTGCATTATTCGTTTTTCCATGTATGGTCACAATAAGAACATAAATATACGTACTTCATGTTATTGTTGTCATAACGAATATAAATAACATCATTTTTATTGCTTGGTTTGTGGGAGTCACAGCTTTCATTGGGACACACTGTATTTTCCAAATGTGGTAACGTGGGGTCAAGTTTGGTGAATTCATTTACAACAATGTTATTATTGTCGGCAATATAATTAGTGGATGTATTAATTATACACGAACTGGTTTGATCAGTATTTTCATCAACATTTCCACAATACCTACAATAGTGGGTAATCTTATTTGCTAATTCGGTAGTGTCGTTGTTAATATTGATACCCAAATAGAACATGTTATCGCATTTGTTACAAAACTTCATAATAGTATAGTATAAATAGTATGGATATTAATTTTTATATATGTATCGTTCAATTTTTCAAAGTAATATTATTATTTAAAGGCTCCTAAAAATTGATTGAAAAATTAGGTAAAAAAAAAGTATTATTCCATTATATACCCCCTTAAATATTTTGCATGTCACTAACCGGGAGATTGAAACAACTACTTATATCAAACTGTATTAAAAAAGGCGAAACCGGTGTTACAGTAACAAATACTCAAATACCTTCAAAGGATGAAAATATTTTAGGAGGACGATATAGCATTGATGATGATAAATATTCTGAATTTCTCAAAGTGTATTGCAGTGATATTGTGAATAAAGGTAAAAAAGCATATTTGACCGAAGCCCAACGAAAAGAGGGAGGTCCGATTGTCATTGACCTTGATTTGCATTATAAGTCTAATGTACGCACACGTCAATGCAATAATAACCATATCAAAGAGTTTCTTGCCATTGTCTTAGACGAATTAAAAAAAATTTATCAGTTTGACGAAGATAATGCGTTTTCGGTATTCGTAATGATGAAGGATGGTGTTACAATATTAGAAGATAAAGACTTGACAAAAGACGGTATCCATATATTGATTGGAATTAAATCCGACAAAGTTGTAGAGATGATTCTGCGCGATAAGGTTTTGCCAAAAATGGAAAACATTTTTGGTAAGCTTCCATTGGTAAATACGATGGAGGACGTATATGATAAGTCGGTTACATCCGGAAATGCTCCTTGGCAGTTATATGGTAGTCAGAAACCAGGTTCTATTGGACCATACTTGCTTCATCAAGTGTTGGAAGTTCGTTACGACGAAGACGACGAAGAATTAATAATGGATGATTTGGACGTCAAACGATACAATATTACCGAAAATATCAAGGCATTGTCCGTCCGCAATACTGAAAATCCCGAGTTTTTCAAATGCGATAGCTTTTGTGACGAATATAATAGTTACAAGCAAATGCTTCAAGGAGGCAGAACTTCAAATATGAGCCAGCAATTGGTGGTGAATCCGTTTATGGAGCAAGTTCGTGGAAGCGAACAATCAGCATTGATGACAATAACCAATCGCGAAGAGTTAGATTTGTTTGTAAATACATGGTACGAATCAACTGGTAGTAATGACCCCACATTATTAGAAGCATATGTATTTACACTTGCGTTGTCGGATAGCTATTATGGAAATGGATCATATGAAAAATGGATTCGTGTGTGTTGGGCGTTGAAAAACACTGATGTCCGGCTATTGGTTGTATGGATTGCATTTAGTGCCAAGTCTCCTTCGTTTTCGTTTTCATCTATACCAGACCTTATTGATAGGTGGAATAATGCAGACACAGGCAGTGAGAAAGGTCTTACTGTTCGTTCAATTACATACTGGCTTAAGAATGATAATCCCGAATTATATCAAGAATTACTAAGCAATGAAGTTGTTATACAGCCAATTAAACTAATTGTGTTTGGTCATAATAATCAGGCAGAAGAAAAAGGGAATATACCCGATGATATACTGGCTCAGGTATTGTATGTACTATTTAAAGGCGAGTTTGTCTGTGCAGCAATTAAAAACAATACGTGGTATCGTTTTGTGGAAAATAGATGGGTAGAAGACGAAGAAGGCGTATCACTTAGACGAAAGATTCGTTTAATTGGTAGTCATATGGAGCTTTATAAGAGTCGTTATGTAGCGGAAAATGCTCAAGAACGCCGTATTGATGTTCCCGACATTAATCTCTCTGATAATGGCAAGGAACCAGTTAATATGAATGTAAAAATATCCCGACGTATTTCATATGTTATTGGGAAAATATGCGATACAATTGTAAAAAAGAATATAATGACAGAAGCAAAAGAGTTGTTTTATGACCCCAATTTCTTGCAAAATTTAGACACGAATAAACACTTGTTAGCGTTCAACAATGGTGTGATTGATTTCAAGGAGAAAATATTCAGAAAAGGTCTTCCAAGTGATTACATTTCATTATCCACAATGATTGATTATATTCCGATTAATCCAAATATTCATCAACCCATTATAGATGAAATACGCCAATTTATGGAAACAATCTATCCCAATCCAGTATTATGTAAGTATATGTGGGAGCATCTGGCGTGTTGTATGACTGGATGGAATGATCAACAAACCGCGAACTTCTATTTAGGTATTGGTGCAAATGGTAAGTCAGCTGTATTATCGCTAATGTCGCAAGTTCTTGGAGAGCTTAAATATGATTGCGAATCATCCGTCATTACTGGAGCTCGTGCCCGCGTTGGTGGTGTGGCACCTGAGGTGGTAGGAATGAAGGGAAAACGTCTTGTGGTAATGAATGAATTGTCAAAAACGGATGTACTGAACGAAGGTGTATTCAAGCAACTCACAGCAGGTAACGATAATGTTCAGGGGCGTGGATTATACCAAAGCAAAGCGGTAGTATTTCAACCTCAACTTAAACTGGCAGTTACTACCAATAATTTGCCCAAGGTCAACGCAACTGACAATGGTACGTGGCGTCGTATTCGCATTGTACCTCACGATTCATTATTTGTGGATAAAGGGCAACTATACAAACAATATCCCAAGGAAGATGTTCCGCATCAGTTTGAGAAGGTAGATGAAAAAGACTTGAATGCCAATTTCATTCGCTGGAAAGAAGTGTTTGCTTCAATGCTTATTGACATTGCGTTTGAAACACAGGGCAAAGTAAATGACTGCGATGTAGTATTGTCAGCAAGTAATAATTACAAGGAAAGTATGGACCATATTGCTGAATTCATTCGCGATAAAATCAAAAAGAACGCGTCATCCAGCATTACCAAACAGGACCTATCTACAGAATTCAATTTCTGGTATCAATCTACATATGGTCGTAATGGACCTTCAGCAATGGATGTATATGATTACTTTGACAAGCGATTTGGACGTAATATCAAGGGTCGCTGGAGGAATGTAGAATTAATACACGGAAATGCAATGAGCGGTTCAGACGATGAATATGCTGATGACAGTGATGAAAGCAGTGAAGATTCGGAGATTGATGAAGAAGAATTATAAGAAGCGTGAAAGTAAAATACAATTAGTTATTATGTAATTTATGTGTAATAGTGTAACTTATATCATATACATATTATCATAAGTATTGAAAAAAATTTATGATACTTTTTTAGTGTTTCATGGGTTCTCCTACAATGTTGGAATATATGAAATTCCAAATCTTGTATATATATTGTTCAACCGAGTAAATATAAAACGGATAAGCAATGATTACACAAATATAGAATACAATCATATAACGCGATTTAATATTCATTTTGAATGACACACTATATATTGTTATCAAAGCAACAATTACATATACATAAAACAATATATGTTGGTTGATGTATCTAAATATGGACATGTGTTCTTTTTTGAATTCGGACTTACGTTCATATGTAATGTTACCGTTTGCGTGGTTATCAATTTCAATGTCCAAGAATTTATTTTGCACGGCAATCTCATAAACTTGTTGCTGTTTCAATTCCATCATATTATTATATGCACATCGTAAAACATCTGTATTATTACTCTTTTTACTACAATCAGCAAAATTCTCAATAATGCCTGTGTCTTGCACATTTTCACTTTCTTCGCTTTCTTCGTTTTCATTTTCACCTTGAGAAATATTGTGTATCAACAAAAAATTATTCTGCATCTCATCATTTAGTTGTGTCTTTGTCACATCTAATGCCTTAATTTTATTGATATTTGTAACAATATCTCGTTTTTTACTTTCAATGCTATCATTCAGTTCCAATGCCTTGTCATATAAACCCATTCCTTCATACAATGAGTATTTTTTGGGTTCGCTATAATTTTCAAAATTTTCGGCATTCATTGGAACAACGTCTATAATATCTTCTGTTATATTTTCTTCATTGGGTTGTAATTCAGATGCTTCTAATGTATCATTGTTTATATCTTCGTCTTCAAAAGGATAATCCACATATAACATATCATATAATTGTTTATGTTCAGCTGATTTATCTGCCAACGTATCATTCAATGCTGCTGATTTGCTTTCTATATTTTGTAAATCCTGTACTTCCTTATCTATTGTTTTATTGTACTGATTGATTTGATTTTTCATTTCTATATAGCGTGCAGGTGTATATTCTTTTCCATCACATAATGGGTCTAAATTTTCCCAACGACCAACACGTTTCCAATGATTTTGTCCCTTTTCAGCATAATAATAACCACCAACTGTATCAGCAATATCTGGATAGCGACGCAAATAGCAAACCGCTTCATCCAATGATATATTCCCACTATCAATACGTTTGTTAATTTGCACTTGTCTATCACTAAGCTCATCACTTTTAGACCGTTTGAATATAATTTCTGGAATAAATAATTCAACATTATAATATGAAGGCGTTTTATTGTGTTTAATGGTACCTAAACGACTATCATATTCACCATATTTCAAATATCTATCGCTATGTCTTACGTTTTTAAATGCTGCTTTGTTTTCATTTCCAATTATCATACTAAATTGTGTTTTGCGCCAATTTTTATCCCCTTTTATACGTTCGCCATCATTACACACTACTTTTGCTGAATCATTTACATAAATGAAACATGCATTCTTTTTATTATATAATGTTGTATATCCGTCTTTATTGCCTACGATGAAATGCGTGTTTTCTGTTCTTTCTTTACTTTTATCAAATGTTTTAAGTTGTGGATTATATGAAATATAGTCACCATTTGTATTTATTTTCAAAGCTATGGTATCACCTAATTCAGGCGTACTATTTATCTCAGGTTCGCTACTCATCATTGTATATTCTATAATATAATGATAAAAAATTATGTTTTGTTGAAATTATGTTTTGTTGTATATATTGAAATTCGCGAGATCGTATATTTTATATAATATCATATATCCAAACTGCTGTAGCATACCAATAGTAAATGGGTATATGGCTAAAATAAATAGTAATATGTAAATCTTTTTTTTGCTGTATTTATCACCTTTTGTTAATAAAATAAATGATACAACTACAAATAATATCACATATATCCAAAATAAATAATATTGGTTGAAAATTTTCAGTTGTTCAGTGTCGTATGACAAATAGTATCCGCGTTTATAATTAATACCAGCGGTGTTTTTGGTATTTTCTATGATAATATTATCAATATCGTCATTCTGCTTTTTTATTTTTCGTATGTCATTTTCTTTCTCAGATGCTGCGGTGGTTGTAATTTCTTGTAGTGTTTGTAATGTTTTTTTTGCGTCCTCATTAATTTTGTCCAAAAACGCAATGCGTCCATTTTGTTCGGTTATACCATCATTTTGCACTTGTAAATATGTGTCTAATTCGCTTTGTTTTCCCGTCAAATCATCAATATAAGCATTCATACCCGTTAAACCCTCTATTGTAGTATGATTACTAAATCCTTCGTTTTCTAAAAATAGTTTGTTAATGTCTAATTCGGGAACCGAATATTGTTTGTCATTAATATCATAGGTGTAATTATTTATTTTTGTGTCTAAATCGACGATGGATTCCTTCTTTTGTATATATTGTGCTCCTGCATTTTCTCGTTTAGATATAATTGCGTCTAATTCATTTTTAATTGTGTCCTTTTCTAATTGTCGTTGTTCAAACTCATCTTTGGGTATGGTATATGGACAACTTTTATCCAAGTTTTTATGTCTTCCTTGTGTATACCAATGTTCCTTTCCTTTAAATAAATTGTGACGTCCTACTCCTTTTGCAATATTCGGATATCGTCCCAAGTAGCAAAATGCTTCTTCATTTGTTAATGACTTTTCAATTCTGTCTTTTCTTAGTTTTGAAAAATTACGATAACGATAACGACGAAGACCTTCTCTCATATGTTAGTTATATTATATATAGAACATTTTTCTTGAAGGCAGTGATTTATTCATATACATAATTATGAATAAATGGAGTATATTCGCATTTACACGTATTCAAAGTGATCAACTGTATTGAATGACTTGTATTGCTTCAAATCTACTGATTTATTTTTCATTTCAATTGGAGAGTAACTATGGTCATATTTCATTGTGAATGCTTGCTGACTATTAGAAGAGGATTGAGATTTAGCAGGGTCATTTGTTTGGCAACGTCCAGTTTCTGGATTCCAATATGATATTAAATTAGGATCAGCATTAGTATCGGGATTACAACAATTAGCACCTACACAAAATTGGGGTGTAAGATTTATTCCATTTCCATAACTTGATGCACGTTGTTTTTCTAATTCTTCTGGTGTTAATTGTTTGGGAGGATTTACATTAATCTTTGAAAAGTCCATATGGTCACGGCGAGCAATATCTAATACATTGAAATAAATATAAAAGCCTGCAATACTAATTGTGAGAACATACAATAAATCAAATACTGTGGTTGGAATGAATGTGAATGTTTTGCTTAATTGACCAATAATAATGAAACTTACAAACATTAATATAAAAGCTATTAAGATGTAAATGTAGTAATTATATTTTTGGCGATAACTTTCGTTCAAAGATTGAAGACGTTTTTGCTCAAACATGGACGCATCAACTAATTCCTTCTTTTGTTCTAAACGTTCTTGTTCAGTTTTTACAATATTGGCAATTGTGTTTTGATTTTCAAACATTACATCATAAGCTTGACTTGTACCTTTATAGCGTTTATCCAATGTATTATATTCATCTATCAAACCTATAAGTTTGGAGTCATTTAAATTGCTTATATCAGTTCCATCGTTAAGCGTAAAAACATTCTGAGTACCATTAAAATTAACATTAATTCCAGTGGCATTGGTGTAGGTGGTGTTAGTTTTAATATAAGTTAACATATCATCAAGTTTCGTATCTATTAAATATTGTATATCATCCTTATACTGAGTACTTGAATATTGATTTGAAGAAGCCATATTAAATATTTATATAATATGTAAATATTTATTTTCGTGATAACACATACAAACCTACACCTAAAATTCCGGTAGTAATTAGACCCAACATACCTATTTGTTTGTTTTGTTGAATAAGTAATTCTGTATCATTGTTCAATGCTTTTGACATATTGTATCTATCATCGCGAATAGGATGCTCATTTCCACTATATAAATAGTTTCGTTCAGTTTTTTTAGGATAGATGTTTAATGTTATACTAATACTATCATCATTATCAATAGTATTTGCATCCAATCCTTTCGCATATAATACATCATTTTCAATATAAATATGGTCATATTTATCATTTTTATATACTGGACTTGCTATTTCAACAATGTGTTTTTTTGGGTCATAATTTATATTTCCACCATCATCCGCAATACCAACTAAATTACTTGACCCATCGTATTTTCCGGCATTTTGTACAACATTTTTGTTATTATTTTCAAAATCAACTGTTGCGGTAAAATTATTATCATCTACTTCATTCATATCATTTCGCAAGGCTTTATACGTATTTACATTATTGCTAATATCATCCGTAAGTGCTATAAAATCGTCATTTTGACTAACATAATAATCTTTAACCCTTTGTATTGTATTTTTCCTTTCATCTGATGTCATACCTTCAATAATATAGTTATATTGGTTAAGTTTTGATTTCAACATTTGTATGTTTATATAAAAATGATGATATTATTTTCTCAACGATAACACCCCAATAAAGAACAATGTTAAAATGCCCGGCACAATAATATCGGGGAATTTACGCTGATTAGTAAAATGTTCGTAGTGGGGTTCTCTAAATAGACTATTAGATAATGATTTACTACCTGATACGTCGTATTGTTCAAACGTCGGTGTAATATTTGTTATAACTATATTTGTAATATCACCTACAGAAGTAATCAGAAATTTATAATGTTTGAATGGCTTTGGATAAGAAATATTAATTTCAATATCATTTTTTGATGCACCAAGATTAGATTCACCACTGTGTATAATTTCAGTAAAATTATCAGTTGTATTGCTGCCGTAAATTACGTAGGATATATTATTAGTATTTGAAGAAGATAATTTAAATGATAATTTTGTTAAATATGCCATCACAACATCACCATTGTTGTTTTTTGGACTAATAATGAAAGAGGTATTATCGTTACCAATATTATTGTATAAGCCAGTGGTTAAATTCGTTCCTACACAATCAGTCAAATTTATGGTATTGACAATAGTAAACGTTTTGGTTTTATCTTTTATCCATCGGTCTCCTTTATCTACAACTTTATTGATGGTATTACCGCACGCGTTAATGTCAAAACTATATAAGTCTATTCCATCGTCTTTTCCTACAGATATCTTCATTCCACCTATTTCACGATTATTATATACACCACTAAAACTAAATGGTAAAGTAGTTGTATCAGCCTTCTCAAAGTGTATTCCATTTGTAGTTATTGTTCCAATTTCAGCGTTGTTTGTGTCAAGAAGTGTAATATTTTTCACATTTTTTGAACTGCTGTTACGTCCATTGGTAGTTGTTAAAGATAACGTACCCGAAAGTGTAGTGTAGTTAGTATCCAAACTCATAAAATCATTTTGGTCTGCACTGAAACCAATATAAGGATTATTATTATCAACTTTATATACAGATGTTGATGCAGATATATCAAATTCAAATTTTGTCATATATATTTTATATATATATGAAAATTTACATGTCTGTAAACATATAATAAACTAATGAGGAAGCTAAAATTGTGGTAACAATACCTCCAAACATTGTGCGGTCATAGCGGCGTTGATTTTCCATATAAATGCTATTTTTGTCTTTTTTGAGTTCAGAAATATTTTTGTCTAATTCTGCTTGTTGCACAATGACATTATTGTGAATTTGTTTAATTTCATCAGAGTTTGTAGTATTCAAAACACCACCATTGAAATTGGTGAACCCTTCAACAGCATTGTATTTTGAATAGTTTAATTTATTTTTGAATGTTTCTACTTTAATAGGTGTTGTATAAGTGTTAATGCTTGAAAGATGTTGTTTAACTTCATCGTTCATATTTTTTTTACCCGCAGTATAAACCGTGAAATTCTCGGTTCCCGACAATTGTTTATCGGTAACATCAAACATCAATGTAATATTGTCAAAATCAGTCACTTTACCTTGAGGAACAGTAATAGATTTACCAATATCAACAGTGTGACTTCCGCCTTTGATCCATTTATTCAAATTTTGTTTATCAAATGAAGCATATTGCGTGCCATCGTCGTTTTTAAATTCTCCTTGGATACGTGCTAAATTAATACCGTCAGATGATCCAACTTTGATTTTAATTTTTCTAAATGTATTACCTACCTTCATATTATCAAAATATGCTGTTACAGTAGTCGGAGTATTTTTATTGAATGTTTTTCCTTTTGTTGCGTCAGATGAAAATTCAGCTTCACTACTGTCAATGATTGTTATTTTTTCAACTTTGGATGATGCGTCATATTTTTTTCGGCCGGCTGTAATTGTTATATCAGCAGTCATGTTTCTCACAGATAAATCTTTTGTGCCATAACTAACACTTGGGTCTTTATTTGTGTGCATGGGTGCTTCATTAATATCATTTTTAAAAATATGTAATTCATATTTATTTACAGGTAGAGTTCCGCTATTTGAAATGGTAAATTTCAGTGTTGGAACAGTGATGTCATTTATTACACTTCCATTCAAGTCATCCGATACAATTTCATATACAAATGGTCTATCTGGGATATTAGTTGTGTCCAATCGTGATACGCGCACTCCAGATACGATTTGATTATTTATATCCATCAATTCAAGATTTAATTGAATATTTTGTTTATCAAGAATTGGTGTAATTGCATTAGTAGTTTCATCCACATTAAATAGTTTCAATTCAAATTTGGGTAAAAAATAATTGTAATCTTCGCATTCAGGAGGACGATTATCAATAGAAAAAGCATTGCATCTATTAAATAAATCTATAGCAGTAAGTGGTTTAAAATCGTTTTCAACGGTTTCTGCTGACATCTTAATATATAATATATAATAAGATGTTATTTTAACTAAAATATTTTTTAAGTATTACACCAGATAAAAACACTATACCTACAGTTAAATTAATCGTATTCATAATTTCTTCTGTATATTCATTATTTGTATCACTATATTTTTGCACCGAGGTATTATTATTTTCTTTAATATATCTAAATGCTTCAGCTTTATCGCGATTTTCACATAAATGCAATGTGTAGCAATTATCTAAGTTATTATCATCTATAGTGGTGCAATCCGTATTTGCGACAGCATGACAACCATCATTAGGATCATTTAATAAATCTTCTTTTCCAATATAGAAAAAACTGAAAGGATCGTAATTTTTCACAGAACTCATATTTGTATTATGATTAGATTTTTATACACATAAACGATAATATTTGGATTCAATAGAAGTTGGACTTTTGCGAATGTATTCGCACACTTGTCCAGGTCGCAAAGACATTGCAAGTGATTGAGGGTCAAAACGCGATACTTCGGGCAATTGTTTTAGACTTCGTAAATTATATTTGATTTTTAATTCATCCACTTCTTTGTCAGATAACACCCGCGATTGAGGAACCATAGAATGTTCTAAAACATTGAATAAGAGGCGCTTAATATTATGGATGACAATATATACTCCTTCATTGTCAAATTTGTATTTGATGTGATTGAGCGTATTTTCGTTTGGTTCATCCTTATATATAAGGATAATGTCATCCTTTTTTGAAATAACATTTTCAACATCAATCAATTGTTCAACAATATCATCAATCGTTTTGGATTTAATTTGGGAACCTTTCAAGTATATAATGGATGCTTTTTTTCCGTCTTCTTTTTCCAAAAGTATATCTAATTGCTCATTTTTAATCATTGCTTCAATAGCATTTACGCTAAAATTTGTATAGTTTTTCACATCATAGCCCTGTTTATCCATAAGTTCAAGTAATACATTTCTGGATTTATATATTTGACGAATATCCTCGCTTGTAACAGACATTATTTAGCTTATGTGTAACTTAATGTATATATTATTACTATTTAATAATGATAATATATTTAAATCAATTTTATATCAAAGTTTATACTTTTTTTATGATAATATTATTCATGTTGCTTCCACCAATTTGAGACAAGTCTGTTGTTTGTAAAGGTTTGTCATCTTCAACATTACGTTCAGAGTGTTCATAAGGTTCGCTATCTCCACCTGAAGAAAATAATCCCGATGGAATTTTAATAGTGTCGGATTGCTTTGGTTCTTCTTGTGATGTAGCACCATTCATATTAAATACAGGTGCAAATTGTATTGTAGGTGCGGATTGTTGTGGGTGTATATTCATACCACCCTTTTGCTCAAGGGATGATACTGTTGATTGAAATGGTTCATTATATGGAAGTTCTTTCACTTTATAAATGTCGTTTGATGTTACAACTTTGATATAGTCTGTTTCATTTAATCCAGAGAAATCATCCGTTTCTAAAGTAATGAATTTATTACCGACATTTTTGATTTTCCATACACGATTTTGTTTAAAATCGCTTCTAAAATGGACATTGTCTCCTTGTTTATATTCAGTTTCTATGGTGTCTATATTATCTTTGTTTTCGTCTAATTCGGGTGTAGTACCATCAGGTGCCCAAGGAGGACTATCTGGTGTTTGTGAAGGTGTATTACCATTAGGTGCCCAAGGAGGACTATCAGGTGTTTGCGAAGGTGTATTACCATCAGGCGCCCAAGGAGGACTATCAGGTGTTTGCGAAGGTGTATTACCATCAGGCGCCCAAGGAGGACTATCAGGTGTTTGCGAAGGTGTATTACCATCAGGCGCCCAAGGAGGACTATCAGGTGTTGGTGTTGGTGGAGTTTCGGGTTCAAATACAGGTTGTTTCTTTCCAGTAACACGAGACAGTTTTTCATTGATTTGTTTCGTGAGGTCATTTATATAGTCCTTCATATGCTCACCTTTACTGTTCAATAGGTTCTTGATATTCAATGAATATTTGAGATTATCCATCTGGTTAATATTGTCGTCTGTAATTAGACGCATTTGAATATTCATTGTCTGTAATTCTTGCATTAATAATTTGAACGAATATGGAACTTCAATAACACTAAAATCTCTACCATTATGCGTTATTTTCTCTACACGTAAATCATTATTTGCAACAGAACCTACAAAATGTATGGGTCCATCCAATGCTGGACTGTAAAAAAGTTGCTTATCTGGATTATAAATGGATAATAATCCACTACTATTACAAATAGCAATTTTATATTTATCTCCACGTGTCATCATTGAATCTTGTAAAAATGCTGCCGCACCATGAGAAATAACGCCATCACGTTCCATCTCACCAATACGTAATCCACCATCATTAGCACGGCCAGAAACCGCTTGACGCGTTAGCACATTACGAGGTCCGAGTGAGCGATAATTAATCTTATCTTTAACCATATGTTTCAATCGCATATAGTATGTAGGACCAATGAAAATTTGACTTTCTATTTGAGAACCATCAAATCCATTGTATAATATATCATTTCCCGAGGAATGGAATCCAGACTTATTCAACATTTTACCAAAAAAATCTATTTTTGAACCTTCGTTGATGAATGATGTGCAGTCAATAAATCCACCATTCATTGCTCCAACCTTACCAGTAATTGTTTCTACTAATTGTCCAATCGTCATACGTGACGGAATAGCGTGAGGATTTACAATAATATCGGGTTTCATACCATCTCGTGTAAATGGCATATTTTCCTCTTTGATAACAAGACCAACTGTACCTTTTTGTCCTGCACGAGACGCAAATTTATCTCCAATGTTGGGAATACGCACTTCACGAACACGCACTTTACAAATACGCTGTCCTTCTTCGCCTTCTGTAATAAATACTTTATCCACCACACCCAATTGACCTTTCTTTGTACCTTTAGATTGGTCTATTTTTACATCGGGACGTGATGAATTGGATGACGCCATACCAATGACAATTGTCTTATCGTTAATAACGCTTCCTTCCTTAATAACACCATATTCATCCAATTTACTGTAGTCGTAACCAGGTTTCAAACCAATAATAGTGCTATCATTTTCAATATTTGTAATAGATTTGATTACCGTTTCTCCATTTACAACATCTTTTTCTTCATGAACTTCATATGTTGTGAAATAAGTAGTGCGAAATAAACCACGCTCAAGCGAACCTTCGTTGATGAGAACCGCATCTTCTACATTATACGATGTATATGCCATAATGGCAACAATTGCATTTTCTCCATATACATTTTCTTCATTGTTAATGTATTTCATGTAACGTGTTTTTACTAATGGAATTTGCCCATTGTTTAATACAACCGCACTCTTATCCATACGCATTTGATAGTTGGTATGGAAAAGAGATGATGCTTGCTTACTTTGCCCACAAGAAAAGGAATTACGAGTAGCTGGATTATTTTCTGGATAGGGAATAAGATTACACATAACGCCCATTATAAGGGATTCGTGAATTTCCATATGTGTGTATTTGGATTTATTTGATAAATAATTGTCATAATTCAACGCAATCATAGCGTCGTCAGTTTCGTTATTATCAATATAGTCAATAATTGATTTATTGTCAATGAATTTTTGAAGCATTGCTGGGTTCTCTTGATTTACGCCATCATATAGTTCAGACAAAGCATATATAGTGTAACTATTAGGATCGTAATTTTCAATCTTTTTTTCATTGAATCCAGTAATCAAATCATTCCAACTGAATTTATTTTCCTGGATGCGTTTTAAAATGTGTTCCTTTTCAAAAGACATTCCATTGTCATCTTTATAATAGATTGGACGACAAATGCGCCCGCCATCACAATAGATATTGATAGTCTTGGTGGAAATAGAAAAGGAAGCACTAATGTAAGGCGGCAACAATCCATTACGACGATATAGTTTGATTTTCTCAACCAGGGGTTGAGGTTCGTGAATATAACCTAACCATAGTCCATTTACAAAGACTTTTGTAAATTTGTCAAGATCTTTTAAGAAAGCATTTTCCAGCATTTCAATAGATGAATTTTGTTTTATCCAATCAATCATTTTACTGCGAGGAATGTTTCGTGTAATATATGCTCCAATAGCCATATGTTTGTGAATACCAATATTACCACCATCCGGTGTATCAATTGGATCAAAGAATCCCCATTGACTTCCATGCAGAACACGAGGGCCAACTACCTTAGCACTTGCGTCTAACGGGAGGTTTGTTTTTCGCAAATGACTTAACATGGACGAATGAGATAAATAGTTCAATGCTTGGGTTACACCAATGCGTTTGGTATGTTCTTGCGATCCCCAATTTCCTTTCATACCCTTTTTGAACCCCGTTTCTACAGAGCGCTCGGAAAAAATCATAGGATAAAATTGGTGAATTAGACCCACAAGATTGCCTTCGTATTGTGAAAGATTCAAATTAAGACGTTTTTCAAACTCCAAATGGATGTATCGTAATTGAATATTATAGTATTCTCTAAATAAATCGTACATTAGAGAACCGACTAATTCAATGCGTTTGTATTTGAAATTGTCGCGGTCTGTGGGTTCTTCAATACCCATGTATGTTCTCAATAATCTAAAGACCATATGTCCCAAGAAGAGAGCTTTATCTTTGAAATTATTTTCGCCAATATGGGGTAGCAAGAAATCGCTTAATATTTCATATGCATATTCTTTCGTTTTGTATTTGGTAAGTGTTGAAATATATTCTAATGCAGATATTTGTGTCATTATTGGTCCTGCGTCATAAACGCTTGGAGCAAATAAATCAATCATATTGGAATATTTATCCATATCTAATAAACAATGTTCAATAATAGATTTATCACTCACTATGCCCAATGCACGGAACACTATAAACATTGGTACAGGTTTTCTAACATTGGGTATATAAATGACAATGTTTTTATTTGAGTAAGATGGTCCGGGTGATACCATACCTACAAACATACTACGTTGTTGTTTGGATACATTCTCAGAAATTGAGCGAATAACAGCCTTGTATAGGTATGAATCATCATGGACATCTTGTATGTATAACACATTATCAGCGAACTTTTCTTGGGAAACAACGGTCTTTTCTTTGCCGTCCATAATAAAATATCCACCAACGTCATTTTTACATTCACCAACATTGAATCGTGCTGTGCGTGATAATCCATTTAATACGCAAAAATTAGATTGTATCATTACAGGAAAACGTCCCAAGTACATTTTTTTCAACGTTGTTGTACGTTTTAAAACATTGTTGTCAGTATTAAATTCCTCCTTTAACTGTAAACTTTCACTTGTTGTCATTTCAATATCTTCGGTCTTTTTCTTCTTTTTTGCTCCGCCCGACATTTTAAATGCTAATGCCTTTTCCATTGCTTCTTCAAGAGATTCTCCGCCTTTCTTCGTATATTGATATTCATCATTATCACTGTCGCTTTCATTACTTCCCCCGGCCATTTCTTCGCGGATACTGATAAACTCTATATCTACATCGTAATGGATGGTCATTCCATATGACATGTTGCGTAAGCGTGCTTCGTTAGGGAACATATAGTGAAAATTATCATTGTCGTCGTAAATACAAGGTTTTCCATAGTAAATTTTGTTTCCGTCTTTTCCTCCGAAATACATGATACATTTTTCACGATAATCATTCAACTCTTTATCAAATTTACTGCCTAAAATAAGTGGGTTCTTTTCTTTGAAGATTTGTATAAGTTCTTCATTATAGAAGTGATTATATGATTCTATGTGATGACGAACTAAAGTTTGGTAGTTATCACGAAATTGTGAATCAATAATCTTCCATGTTGTTTCACTATCCATTATATAATATATAATATATAGACATTTATTATAATATGGATTTTAAATCTATTTTTGTCTTCTTTCTCTTAATGAATGCGTTATTCTGGGGGTTATTCACACATTCATCCCATTGTAAGTTTGCTTCTTATTTTGGAATTAAAAATTGTCCTCCTCATTGGGTTCATGTATTTGTGATGGGTTTAGGAAGTTTTATTTTAGCACTATTGATACAACAACATTATATTCTATAAATTTTCTAAGATAATAGTATAATATGCAAAATATGCTCGATCAAATCATGGGACCTTTAGGAGAAGAATACTGTACTATCTTCTATGTATTCGGACTATTCGCGGCGTTATCGATTGTTATTACAGTTGTTAATTTTATGTATGGATTATTCTTTACAAAAGGATTTAGAATGTTTGATATTGTGAATACAGTAATGGTATTATTCATGCAATTCATTGCTTATTACATTTATCGTGTATTCTACAATATGTGTAAAGCGTCACTCTAAATTAGTTCAAAATGAAAATTTTGACAATTAATATATAATATAGTCATGGATGTATTATATTATAGCAATCATTGTAAACATTGTAAGAAAATACTACAATCATTAGGAAAAACAAATTTACGTGAAAAAATCAGTTTTATATGTATTGATAATCGTTATCTTGATGAGAAAACGAATCAGTTGTATATTGTTTTAGGGAATGGAAAACAGGTAATTATGCCACCCAATTTAAAACAAGTCCCGGCGTTATTACTAGTAAATGATAAATTTAGGATATTATTGGGAGATAGTATTATAGAACATCTGCGTCCGGATATAATTCGTCAAAACAATGATGCTGTATCAGAAGGAGGTGGTGAACCATTTTGTTATACATTCAATACAGCACCGAATAATGTAGTATCAGAACAATATACTTATTTTGATATGACGCCGGATGAACTAAGCGCAAA
>Ga0181566_10000395_pt1 | contig 33755 bp, 24 predicted proteins | sample 101ome_15_FD_133762 | JGI IMG/M metagenome (GOLD analysis project Ga0181566, IMG submission 133762) | Coastal salt marsh microbial communities from the Groves Creek Marsh, Skidaway Island, Georgia - 101402AT metaG (megahit assembly) | ecosystem: Environmental > Aquatic > Marine > Intertidal...
TGACCGCCGTTCCATTGCTCCTCCTGCTGGTGATGCTTCTTGGACGCTACAGTGCTCCAACGTGGTCCGCTGTCTGTTTGAACACCCTTGTCATCATGATCGTGATTTTGGTGCTGATGCGGAATGCAAAGCGCTGGTTCCAAAGCATCAATCGACCGGCATTCAATCTGCTCAGAGCCATGAATTTTGAAGCAGCTACAGGATATGTTGTCCTTGATGAAGACATCCGAACCTCGGTGCTGTGCATGTACATCATGCAACGAAAGCCCAAATCCTGGCAGGAACGCGTCTTGAAAATCATCGATAAGGGTTCACCCTTGCCAAACAACTGGCGACTGCGATTGCCCGACTTCACCTCACATCAAGACGAAGACAAGGAAATGTATGACTTCGCTGCTGCAGATGCTCCTTTGCCCGCCTACGAAGAAGAATGATGAGCGTGCTCTTGGCGACCTCACCAAGTTTCCAGAGAAACTTCTGAACAAGGCTGCTTGGGAAACTCTTGTCGTAGGCTTCTTTTTCTGGCTCATTTACCTCATGAGATTCAATTGATGAGGATTTAATCAAACAGACAACAAAGATAGAGGGGTCGGACTGGCCTCTCTATTCGCATCCCAGATGCCTTGTTGAACAGCGGCGAAAGCAGCGTCGTGGATTCAAATCCTCCTCAGACTAGGATTCACGGAGAAATTGAGGCAAGGGCGACAAACGAAGTATGACCGATTCAGTTCGGTTTTGCCTCCTTCTCCACCTCTTCCCTGGTGTTTAGACCGTACCTATGGTTGGAAGGCTCATCATGGTCACCGCATACACCACTCCAAACATCGCTTTCGCTCATGGGTTTGGACCAAGCCTTGCGGCTAAGGGCCTAACTACTGCTGGGATTGAGCGTACTGAATCGCATATTGCTGCGCATAGGCAGCAGCCGTGGCCGCATCGTAGCCTTGCCCGACGAACTGTTGGTAGTATTGTTCGTACACCGCCTGGTCGAAGGCCGCCGCTGCAGCAGGCTGTGCCGCTGCTGGCTGCGCTGCTGGCTGCGCTGCTGCTGGCTGGGCCGCTGCGGCTCCGCCAACGTATTGCGCGGCAAATGCCCGTGCCGTTTCCTCTGGATAGCCTTGAGCGATGAGTTGCTGGACATATTGCTCGGTTGGGTCAAGTGCGTCAGCACCGAAACCGCCTTCCATGCCTCCGAACGCGTCTTCTTTCTCACCGCCCTTGCGCATGAACAACAGCGTACCACCGATGATCACCAAGATCATGATGAAGCCACCAATGAGCATCATGGGGTCAAGTCCGCTCTCAACGCTGTCGCCACCGTCGGTGGTTTGCGAGTTTTCCTTCCACTCACCCGTCACCGGGTCGTAGGCCCATGCCCCGTTCCACTGACAATCACCGTTCTCATCGAGGATGAATTCACCACCCGCTGCTTCGGCTTGTGGGTCTGCTTCAAGGCCCTGACAAGCAGGGAGGTTCAACTCAATCCACTTGATGGTCACCCAGCGCTCGTTGGGGAAATCACCCTCGTAGTACTTGATGTAGACTCGCTGAGAGGTGGACTTGTTGGTGTAGAAGCTGTCCACATTCAATGTAATCTCGAAGCGGTCGTTGTCACCCATGGCCGAGCTCTTGCCCCAGAGGCCGAGAACGCTCATGTTGTACTTCATGACCGAAGATGCCGAGAAATTCTCTTCGAAGAACGCAGCCTCAACATACACTTCACCGGTTTCTGCTCCAGAGAGCACCATACCGGAGATGGTGATGGTATCAGCGTCGAACTTGGAGTCGTTCAATTGAACGTTGTCCCACTGGATTTCAGGTTCTTCATCACCAAAGCCTTCGGGAACGATCACGAAGTACATTCGGTGCTTCTCTGAGAACTTGCCTGCACTGTCATAGACCACCAGTTCCATTCGGATTTGGTTTTGCGTGGTTCCCGTTGAATCAACGGTGACGTTCTTGAATTTGTACGACCACATGCCGCCACTGGCTGCGCTTTGTGAGAAGGTGTGACCGTCCAAATCAAACGAATCGTCGCCGTATGGAGCGTCAAACAACACCTTCCACTCGTAGCTCTCAATGCCGTTTCCGTCAAGAGCATCGGCGTCGGAAGAGTTGCTTGCGTCGAAGTGAATCACAAGTTCTGCGTCACTTCCTTCACCCTGGAGAGTGATTTGGTAAACATCCCACTCTTGGTTCGAGACTGTCTTCGTTCCGGTGTACTCGACGTTGTCCTGGTACTCTTGTCGCATGTCGATGGTTGCATCGGCTTCAGGTCGGAATTCGTCAGCGTACACGTCGTTGGTTTCAACCGTCACATCGATGGTTCGAGCGTGGCCGTTGGCGTCGTGAAGCATCAGCGTAATGTGCCACTGCTCACCCTGTGCACAGCCCGTTTGGGAGGCGAGGTCGGCCTTACAGAAGGTCATGACTGGTGAGGCATCGGTGCTGTGACCGGTGACGCCGTTTGCGAGGCTGTCACCGTTCCAGTTTGTTGGCCCGTCGATGATCCAATCGGTTTCAAGTGTCTCGGTTGTTGTTGTGGTGTAGTCGAAGGTCAGCGTTGCATCGCTCTTCATGTATCGCAACGCATACTTGCCCGTGCTCGGGTCAAGACTTGGAACTTCGCCGTTGATGGTCAAATCAAGGCCGTTACCCAACGTTCCAAAGCCTTCTGGATACGGGTTGACCTGGTATTGCAAGAGGTTACCCAACAGCGGGAAGGTCGTGCTGTCAGCACGCTCCGAATGCGTGGCAACGTCGATGGTTGAAATGATCATACCACCAGAGTAGTAACTGCACACACCGAGAACGGTGTCTTGGATGTCCTCCGACGAGCGAATCAGTCGCTGGAAGTAGCCGCCGTCCTCCATGTATCCATCGCATGTTTCTGGGACGTTGTTGGTGCTCACGGACTTGGTGTTCAACACGGCTTGAGCCACACCGGAGTTGGCGTCAAAGCCCTGGAAGGCATTGACATCGATGTTGTCCATCACGGGGTGGTAGGGGTCAGCGAGGTCCATCGTGGAATAGGTCACTTGCGTTTCAGCGGTGTCACGGCTTTGGATGTCCAAGCCAAACGGCAGACGTCCTGCAAGCCCTTGGTCAAGGCCGTAAATTTGGCTTCCAAGCGGGCCAAGGTGGGCTTGGACCGTACCACCTGCAGACATGAAGTTCTCAAGCACGGTTCGTCGCGCTGGCTCACCGATGTACTGGTAGTAGCCGTCACCACCGAACTGTGTGTCTTTCGCAACGAGTTGGTCTTGCCACGGGAGGATGATCTTGTCGTAGTGCGTGAACCAACCTGCGTCAAAGTAGGTGTTCCAGTCGTTGATTTCGAACTGCGTGTAGGTCATGTTCAGCAAAGCCAAGTCCTGCTTGATGGCCGTGGTTCGTGATGAGGTATCGGAAAGGATAGCAACATCGACGTTGTCGGCAAAGCTGGCGTGGAAGTAGCGCTCGTTTCCTGTCTCGCTGCCATCGGAGAGGCGACCGTAGAAACTGATGTTGTAGGTGTGGCCGTCTTGCCAGCCGTTCCATGGTGTAAACGAAACGGAGGTCTTTTCCTGGCTCTGCAGCGATACGGCAGGACCTGAATCAACGAGGTGAGCCTGACTGCCGTCGGCCATATCCGTGACTTCCATGTAGAAGACGTAGTCACCGCCAAGCACACCGTTGGTGGCTTGGAAGTCCCAGGAGTGGGTCAATGCGCTGTCGATTGGGAGCACACAGGGCAGGGTTTGGTCGGAGTGACAGGTCAGCGTGTTTGGCTTGCCGATCGAGATGTCAACGGATTCAACGTTGAAGATCACACGCTCGATGTTGTTGGCGGTTGACAACTCGTTGTCGTTATACCACGGCTTTCCGACGGTTGTGTTGTCAAAGACGGTCTTGACATCCAAGCGGTAAACACCCGAAACAAACTCGTGACTTGCGATGGTGGAAAGCGCCGCTTGCTCAGCATCCACGTTGGTTCGGGAGTCGGAGTACGTGGCGTCTTGGACAAAGGTGTATTCCTGAAGCGAGATGTTGTTGAACCCAACACCCTTGAAGCCGTCGTTGATACCGTTTCGTCCATCGTCATCGGATTGGAACTCAAAGTGAACGTCCACCATAGAGCCCTGAAGCGACATGCACTCGGCACGCCACTGACTTGAATCCGAGGATGAGCGGTTCAGGATGTACAAGTGGGTCAAGTCAATGCTGGTGGTCTTGACAAGTTCATCGGAGTTGAAGAACACGTTGTAGTTGCCCGAGCCATCGGTGTTGGCAGGGTCGCCAATGAATTGCAATTCGGTCTGGTCAATGGATTCTGTTGCGTTCACGATACCGTTGCCGTCATCGTCGTTCTGACAAGTTCCATCTTCGTTGTAATCGTTCCATTGTGCGTACACCAAGCCAGTGTAGTTGGTGCCGTCCTTGTCGTAATCCACCGTCATCACGGCGTAGTCACTCGGGTCGACATCGCCGTTTTGGTCAATGGTGTAGAAGGTGTCTGCGTAGTATTCGAAGTTGAGTGAAACGAAGTCACCGGCCATGCTTGTGAGGTCGATGTCGGGGATGGTGAGGGTCTCGTTGGCCCAAGCATCATCATAGCCGTTGGTGCCGGTGTCACAGGGGTGACCGAACCAGTAGGCGTTGTTGTTGAAGATCTTGGTTGAACAGGTGTTTTCGTTGTAGATGGCACCCTTTGGTTGCTGGTTCTCCTCGTATCGGTAACCTTGCGACCCACCCTCAAACGTTTCTTCACAAATGGCGGAGGGTGTACCGCAGTAAACGTCTGAAGGCGTGGCGGAATAGACCGTGGCTTCGATATCGAAGTCAACCGCAGTGTTACCGTAGTTGTTGGTGGTCACAGCGATGTCAAAGATACCCTCGGCGTAGAGGCCACCGGGCTTGAAGAAATCAATGGATTCAACCGTAGGATCGTAGAGATTGAACGGCGTGACATAACCAACCACGTCGTCGTTGATGGCTTGCTGATCCCACGTGTTGCTGGACAAGGTTGCCGAAATCCGGTAGGTGGTGTCGTTCAACAAGTTGGCTTGAATCGAGGTGGTGTATTCCTGTCCCGGTTGAAGGTTGTTCAATGGACCGATGGTTGACGTTTGGGTCTGCTGACCTGGTAGGAACGCCGTGTTCTGCTTCCAGATGGTCAGGTTGTCAACGGCAAACCCGTCACGGCCGCTCCAACGGCTTTCGTTGTTGTCTGCGGTGGAGCCTTGGAATCCAGTGCGGAAGCGGAAGCGGATGTCGACCGTTTGGTCAGCCCAGAAGGAGAGGTCAAACGCACCGAGATCTTCTTCGGTGAAGTTGTCCCATCCGTAGTAGGTTCCCGATGAGAACAGACCGTAGTAGACGATGTTTTCAGGAGCCGCTCCCCAAGAGTTCATCTTGAACAAGCGGTCGTTGTCGAAGCCGCCCCACATGGACATGCCAGAGGCGCAAGCACCCTGAATAGCAGCTTGCTGAGGGCAACCGATGAGGCTCCAGCCTGTTTCGTCGCTACCGACTTCAACAATAGCCAGGTCGTCCCAAACGTCACCGACAATGAAGCCGGTACCGTCGGAGTTTCCAAGAGCACCAAGACCGAGATGACGGAACAACTCAACGCTCATGAACGCACGGTCTGCTCCGGTGAGGTCCACGTCGTTGAGGACCATAGCGTCGTCCCAGTTCTTACCGTACCCGCTCCACTTGTCGCCTGATGAATTCGTTTTCATATCACCTGCCCACATGAAGTCAGTGGGGTTGAGGTAGTTCGCTGACACGTTGGCGTCGTTGTTTCCGGAAGATGCGCCGGTGGATTGATTGGTCTCAAGGTGCCAGTTCGTGGTACCGTCGACATACTCTTCATACGACCAACTGCAACCGGAGCCGCAGCCTGTTTTCACTTCTGGTGAGTCCCAGTCATTGGCGTACACCGTCGTGTTGGTGGAGTTGGCCTCGTCGACCACCTTCAGCACCACATCAAGATCGGCGGTCTGTCCGTTCAACGTGTCCATACCTGTGTTGGTGACGGTGACGTTGATGGTTCGTGACCCTTCACCAACCACGCCGAAGAATCGGTCGGTCGGAGAGATGTCCAGGTTTGTAACGGCCAAATCCTTGTTATCCATTTCAACAACGGTCAAGGTGTCGTACTGGCCTTCCCATCCGAAGTTGTCACGCCAGCCACCGAAGACGTAGTTCGTGTGGCCAACCACCAAATCGGGTGCAGAGGAGGCACCGCCCTGAAGTTGGCCGATGGCTGCTGCAGAGGGTCGGCGTCCTGCCGGGTAAGACAGTGGACTCACGTGTCCGCCGTTGCCGTCGGAGAGCGTGACCTGCACGGTGGTCGGGAAGGAGAGGTAGAAACTGGAGGTGCTGCCACCTGCCGAGTCCGTTGAGTTGAGTTGGTAGGCGATGGTGGGGTTCACGAAATCGGGCTCGCCGTCTCCGTTGAGGTCTTCAACTTCAATGACCCATGAAATGTAAGGGCCGAAATAGGCCACCTTTGAGGATCCAAACGTCCCTTGACTTGTGGCCTGTTTGTAGCTCACATTTTCGAGGTTACCGTCCATGACGGCGATGGTGTCGATGTACCCGTTGCCGCCAATATCAGCGATATCAAAGTCCTCAGTGGTCGGAACACCCATGTTGATTTCGGTCGTGGAGGCTTGGCTGGTACCGTAGGAGTAGGTCAACGGGTAGTTTTGGAGTTGACAGTCGAACTCGATAACAGAAATGTTGTCGTCGTTTCCTGGGTTGGTCACTTGGCCTGTTGAGTAATCAAGTCCTTCGCTTCGCAGCAGGAAGATGTCGTCGTCGGTACACGAACCGGTGATGCTTGTCTGCGTTTCACCAAAGTCGCCGACTTCGATTGAGCGGTAGGTGTTGGATTGAGAGGAACCAAGGGTTGTGACCAGCCCGTTGGTAGATGAGGTGATTGGGCTGCGGTAGGTCACCACACGCTGCGTGGTGATGTCGGAAAGCAAGTCAAGAACATAGATGTCATCGTTACCGTCTTGGTCAGCATCGCCGACGGTCATGTCCCACACCCAAAAGTGGGTAAACCGCTCGCCGATGGACCAGTCTCGGTTGCTGCATCCACCGTTCTCAATGATGGTCACGTTGCCTGGCTCACCCGCTGGTGCGCCTTGGTCGTTGGTTTTGAACGGATTGTTCTTTTGATAGATGACGATGTCGATAGCGTTGTCACCGGTGAATTCACCCACTTCCACCTGCTCAACGTTGGCAAATTCGTCCCAGTCTGCATTCCTGCTCTGGTTGCCTGCCACCCAAACGTCTTGACGATCGTTGAAGTTCCCAAAACCATCGTTGTATAGAATGGTCATGGTGTGCGTTCCATCGGTAGCCACCGCCATGTCGTTGTGTCCGTCACAATCAAAATCGCCAATGGCGACATCCATAGGGTCACGGTTCGTGGTGTAGGTCCGTGCGACTGAGGCACTTGCGGTGGTTGCAAGCGCAGCCGTCGTGCTGAGCACCATAATTAGGGTCAAAAACAAACTGCGCATTCGGGCTTTAGAGAGGTCGTTTTGGGTTAGCATAGACATCACTTGGTTTGGCGACGGCTCGTTGCAATATAATGCCTTTGTAGTCCAGTTCGTGGAACATGGGCCCGTGCCCCTGTTTTTGTTCAAAAAAAGGAGGTTTTCTGAGCGCTTGAACGAGATGTGGTTCAAAACCTTCCAACAAGCCATTTCGGAGAAGGACCCCATCCGGTAGCATCGCCACCGTGAATTTTCACCAGTTTGCCTGCGGTAAAAAGCGACTGTAACCACACCTCGAGCGCTGTACCTTCGCGCCCCCCAAGTTTGCTGCTGGCAATCTCTTCGATGTCTTCGGTGCTCAAACCGCTCATGCCGTGATCCCTAACGACCATTTGCAGCAACTCTCTGAGCCAGGCCTCAGCCATAGGGTCAACGCTGGTGGCGCTGGCCACGGGTTGAGGAGGATCCATGTCTTCGAGCATGTCCATGAGGTCAATAGCATCGGGCCGTTCCGCAGGTTCAAGACCTGCTGCACTCAATTTCTCTGCGAGGTTGAGCTCGCCAATCGGACGGCGAACGACAGGGATACGACTCGGGTCGGGCTCAGGACCCATATCGAGTGGTTTGGTCGATTCGGGAGCGTCTTCCATCTCGATGTCGATTCCAGCATCCTTCCGCTGCTGACTTACACTGGACAAGTTCGTCGCTTTCACGTCCGTGCCGACGGGCATCGTCCAACCCACGCCGGCCAGTCCCAATTCGTTGACATAGGACTCGACCCATTCAGCATCGCCTTCAAGGACGATGTTTAGGTCGTGGTCGTCCGACCGGAAACGGTAGCGAACGTTCCCCCTGAGTTGACGCATCGGAATGGCCTCGTTATCGCTTCGTCTTGAACCTACTGCCACTCGGTGCGGCTCACTGAGCCAACTCGCGCAAGACGGTGTGCAAGATACCACCGTTGCGGTAGTATTCAACCTCGACCGGCGTATCAAGCCGCACTTGCGCCTCGAAATGCGCGATTGTACCATCATCGGCGACCGCTTCAACCGTCAGCCACTGCAGAGGTTGAACTTCGTTGGTCAAGGGAATGGTGTAGGACTCGTGTCCCGTCAATCCCAGCGATTCATGGGATTCACCTTCCTTGAACGTCAGTGGCAAGACACCCATGCCGACCAAATTGGATCGGTGAATGCGTTCAAAGGACGTGGCGATAACCGCTTTGACACCGAGCAAATAGGTGCCTTTCGCAGCCCAGTCGCGTGACGACCCCGTGCCGTATTGGCTACCAGCGAGAACCACTTTGGGTGCAGCGATTTGTGCTGCGTCATAAACCGACATGACCTCGCCCGTTTCGTGATTAAGGGCGTAACCACCTTCGGTCCCCGGCGCCATCTGATTTCGAATGCGGACGTTCGCAAAGGTCCCCCGCATCATGATCTCGTGGTTTCCACGACGGCTACCAAACGAATTGAAATCCTGTTGGGTAACACCTCGCTCGGTCAACCACTGCCCTGCTGGACCCGATGCTGGGAAGGAGCCTGCAGGCGAGATGTGGTCGGTGGTGATTGAATCGGCCAACTTGAGAAGCACCTTTGCCCCCTCAATGGACTGGATAGGCGCTGGCGTGGGCGACAAACCGCTGAAGAACGTTGGTAAGCGAATGTATGTTGAAGCGTCTGCCCATGGATAGAGCGGGGAAGATTCGGCGGGAATGTTGTTCCAACGCGGTTCATTCATGGCGTCAGCATAGCGTTGCCTGAACATCTCTGGTGTAATGACGTTCATGGCTTCCGCAACAGCCTCTTCCGAAGGCCAAATGTCAGCCAGCATAACGGGTTGCCCCTCTCCATCGTAGCCGATAGGTTCCGTGGTCAAATCGATCTCGAGATTGCCTGCAATGGCATAAGCGACCACCAGAGGAGGGCTGGCGAGATAGGAAGCCTTGACTTTCCCGTGCACGCGCCCTTCGAAGTTTCGGTTACCCGAGAGCACGGAGCCAACGATGAGACCTGCCTCGTCGATGGCGGCCTCGATGGGCTCGTCCAAGGGTCCGGAGTTTCCGATGCAAGTGGTGCAGCCGTACCCCACGGTGTGGAAGCCCATTGCGTTGAGATCGTCTTGCAAACCGGTGGCTTCGTAGTATTCCGTGACCACGCGACTTCCCGGGGCAAGCGAGGTTTTCACCCAGGGCTTCACCGTCAAACCTCGCTGACGTGCGTTGCGAGCGAGCAGCCCTGCAGCCATCATCACGCCTGGATTGGAGGTGTTGGTGCACGATGTGATGGCAGCGATCACGACGTCACCGTGGTTCAAATCAAACATTTCGCCGTTCATCTCAACGATGGCCCCTTTGGAAAGGTCCGCTTCGGACAATCCATGACCGTGATGCCCAACTTCATGGGTCAAACTCTTGACGAAATGGGATTTCATTTCGTTCAAGTCAACGCGGTCCTGCGGACGTTTTGGCCCTGCGAGAGCCGGCACGACATTGTCAAGGTCCAGCTCGAGAACAGCCGTGTAGGATTTCTCGTCTGCGTCGCTGGCATACCACAAGCCCTGCGCTTTGGCGTATGCTTCCACACCTGCCACCGCTGTTTCTTCACGACCCGTCAGGCGGAGGTAATCGAGGGTTCGTTCGTCAACCGGGAAGAACCCGCATGTCGCTCCGTATTCAGGCGCCATGTTGGCGATGGTTGCTCGGTCAGCAAGCGATAACGCCTTCATGCCCGGGCCAAAGAATTCAACAAATTTTCCAACAACGCCGTGCTCACGGAGCATCTCAACAATGCGCAGCGTCATGTCGGTGGCGGTAACGCCGGATTGAAGGGAGCCCGTGAGGCGCACTCCCACCACATCAGGTGCGAGCATGTAGATGGGTTGGCCGAGCATAACGGCTTCGGCCTCGATTCCGCCAACGCCCCATCCGAGGACGCCGAGCCCGTTTACCATGGTGGTGTGGGAGTCGGTCCCAACCAGTGTGTCTGCCAGCCAAATGCCTTCTTCCTGACGTGCGACGGTGGCCAAAAATTCGAGATTGACTTGGTGGACAATGCCGCGAGATGGTGGAACAGCCTGGAAGTTTGCTAAGGACTGTTGACCCCACTTGAGGAAGGTGTATCGTTCCATGTTGCGGTGGTATTCAATGTCCAAATTCAGGTCGAGCGCATCGCTGTGTGCGCCGGAAATATCCACCTGAACAGAGTGGTCGATGACAAGATCAACGGGCACTTGGGGATTCACCTTTTCGGGGTCACCACCCATCTCAACCATGGCGTCTCGTAGGGCCGCCAAGTCCACAACGGCGGGCACGCCGGTGAAATCTTGGAGGATCACACGGGAGGGGCGGAAGGGGATTTCACCACGCTCGCCAGCCGGCGTCCATGCAGCGATGGCACGGATGTTGTCCTCCGTGATGAGGAAACCATCGTGGCCACGCAGTGCACCCTCCAGCAAGATGCGAACTGAATAGGGAAGGTGCGAAGTGGAAATGCCGTTGGCATCCAAGGCGTCGAGAGCGAAATAATCGCCGCCAACTTCAAGGGTGCGTCGTGCGTTAAACGGGTCCAAAGTCGCCATATTTTGTCCCAAAACGCACCCGTCTATGAAGAAAACCCTTCGGCACTTAGGTCAAAGAATTCGCCTGACTCACCAAAACTGGTACCAAGGTGTTGTTTCGGAGCCGACAAACGTGGCAGATTCGATAGTAACATCATCGACAGGAGTTGATCCCTGCTGGCCTTCAACATCGACATGACTGATTGAAGTCACATGTTCACAACCGGATGTAATCTTTCCAAAGACGGTATGCTTTCCATCCAACCAAGGCGTACCTGGTTGCCCAGATGATGGATCTTTAGCATCTTCTGGAAGTAAGAAGAATTGGCTACCACCTGTGTGATCAGCGTTAGTCTTTGCCATTGAGATGACGCATGGGTCGTGAACCATACCATTGTCGGCTTCATCTCCCAAGGTCCAAGCTGTTGAAGCGCAATCAGCTGAGTTGGCCATCGCTTGTCCATCGCAATAACCATCCCAAATAATTGCATGTCCACCAGTTCCGTCACCGTTGGTAAAGTCGCCACCTTGAATCATGAAATCATCGATGACTCGATGGAATTGTGTGCCTTCATACTTTCCTTGTAAGACGAGTTGTTTGAAGTTCTCAGCATGAGCAGGTGCATCATTCGGATAGAGTTCAATGGTCACCGTGCCGGTGTTCGCACCACCGTTCCAACTGATTTCCAATTCGATGATGTCGGCGGTGGTGTCCGCTTGGTTAGCCACGTTGATGAGCGCCAAGACCAACACGCCCGCCATGAAAATAGCAACGATGCCCGCTGGGGTTGGGGTGCCGTCGTTGAGCAGGCGTGGGAAGGTGGTCTCGCTGATACGCTTGTCCTGCATTTCGTTCAGCAAGTCGTTGTACAGACTTCCTGCCTTCTTGTCCCGAGGATTCTTCTTGGTGGATTCTCGCAACAACGAGGCCGCCTTGCGGTAGGATCCACGGTTGTTACTTGCTTTGGCTTCCAACCAGGTTGCATGGCCTGCGAGACGAAGGGTTGTTTGTTGCTTGCCTTCCGGGTCAATCTCCCGAAGAATTTTCAGTGCAGCATCGCCTTTTCCTTTGGTGATGGCCTTCTCGGCCTTGTCCCAACCCACATTGATGGAGTCATCCGCCATGTTGGACCCTAGCAACGGTGTGGTTTTGAGTCTCACCCTCAGCAATCCTGCGAGGACAGTCTTGCACCCCTAGAGAAAGTGAATGGGTTGGCAACATGTTGAAAGGGTGCATGTGAACCCCAACCGGTAAGGACGGACACCAGTTCTGACCTCGAGGGATGTTTTCCATGGACCGCATCATCAACGACTTCACCATCAACATTGCAACAGCCAACGGAACCGGATCCCAATCCGCCAACCTAATTTTGCTCCAGTCCCTGTTTGACATGGGCGTCCCGGTCAGTGGAAAGAACCTCTTTCCATCCAACATATCCGGCCTTCCTACCTGGTACATTGTCCGCCTCTCCGATGCGGGGTACCAAGCCCCCGGCGACCGAACGCACATCCAAGTCTTGGTCAACCCCGCAACGTGGGAGGAAGACCTCGAAGCCCTTGAGCCGGGTTCGGTTGTGATTTGGAACAGCGACACCAAAGGCAAGACCGTCGAGCGAGAGGACATCGTTTCCTATCCTGTCCCAATGAGTGCGCTGGCGAGGAAAATCAATCCCAAAATTGCCAAGTTGGTGACCAACATCGTATATGTCGGTGTTCTCGCCGAACTGCTCGGCATCGACCAAACCTGTTTGGAATCCGCAGTCGCCAAGCAATTCAAAGGAAAAGCGACAGCGATTGAGCTCAACATCACCGCCCTCGGGCTCGGCCGTGATTACTGCAAAGACAACCTGACCAAGTCGGACCCCTACGGCGTCGAGGCCAGAGAAGTTGAGAAGCCGCAATTCTTCATCGAAGGCAACGAGGCTACGGCACTCGGAGCGCATTACGGCGGCGTCCAGATGCTGGCGTGGTACCCCATTACACCTTCATCCTCGCTCGCAGAGGGGATCATCAGCTACATCCCCCGCTTGAGAACCGATGACGACGGTAATGCCAACATGGCCGTCATACAAGCAGAGGACGAATTGGCCGCTGCAGGTATGGTTCTCGGTGCTGGCTGGGCTGGCGGCCGAGGCATGACCGCTACATCAGGCCCTGGAATTTCGCTGATGCAGGAATTCATCGGACTGGCTTACTTTGCTGAAATCCCCTCGGTATTTTGGGATGTGACGCGTGTCGGACCCTCGACCGGCCTTCCTACCCGAACACAACAATCCGACATCGCCATGTTGTACGAAGGCAGTCACGGCGATACACAACACATTGTCCTCATCCCTGGAACCGTTGAGGAGTGCTTTGAATACGGCTGGCGGGCCTTTGATTACGCAGAACGCTTCCAGACCCCTGTGTTTGGCATGAGCGATTTGGATTTGGGCATGAACCGCTGGGCTTGCGAAGGATTCACCTATCCCGACCAACCGATGGACAGAGGTAAAGTGGTTCGAGAGCAAGACGTCTTTGAGGCCTTCGAGACCTTTGGCCGATACCTCGACGTGGACGGCGATGGCATCCCCTACCGCACCCTTCCCGGCTCGGGAATGGCGCCGATTCTCTACCGTGGTACTGGTCACAACCCAATGGGTGTGTATTCCGAAAAACCAGCAGATTACTACAACCTCATGCAGCGCTTGCGCATGAAACTGGACGGCGCCCGTGACGAGTTGCCAGCCCCCATTCTCAGGGAAGAAGAAGAATGCGAAGTTGGCATCATCTTCCTCGGAAGCATGGAAAACTCCATCCAAGAAATTGACGACATTTTGGAAGCCACGGGCATGAAGGTCAGTCAGTGTCGTGTCCGAGCCCTTCCGTTCCACTCCGAAGTGGAAGCCTTCGTTCGACGCCACGAAGTGGTCATCGTGCTTGAAATCAACCGAGACGGGCAACTCTACGGCATCCTGCGTCGCGAACTGCCCAATGATTTGGTCACCAAGGTCCACTCCGTTGCCTACAGCGACGGCATGCCTCCGCGAGCCCGCATCTACGCCGAGCGCATACTTCAGACCCTTGAGGAGGTGAGCCAATGAGCGAAAAGCCAGCACGTGCTATCAAGTTGAACGTCATTAACGAGCCAAAAGACAGCTACACCGGTGGCCCGTCTTCCCTGTGCCCCGGGTGCGGCCACGACCAAATTTCCAATGTCATCATCACCGCTGCATGGGAAAACGGCATTGAGCCCCACCGAATCGCCAAGATGTCAGGTATCGGTTGTTCATCCAAAACGCCCGCTTACTACCTCGGTCAGTCGCACGGGTTCAACACCGTCCACGGGCGCATGCCATCGGTCACAACCGGTGCTTACGCCATCAACAAAGACCTGCTTTACCTCGGCGTTTCGGGTGACGGTGATTCGGCTTCCATCGGGATCGGGCAGTTGATTCATGCTATCCGCCGAAACATGGACATGGTCTACATCGTGGAGAACAACGGCGTCTATGGACTCACCAAGGGTCAATACTCTGCCACCGCTGATGTCGGTTCAAAGAAAAAGAAAGGAGCAATCAACGAAACCCAGCCGATTGATCTTTGTGCACTCGCCATCAACCTTGGCTGCACCTTCGTGGCCAGGTCGTTCTCAGGCTCCAAGAAACAGTTGACTTCCTTGCTCAAAGCGGCGATGTCTCACAAGGGCTTCGCTCTCATCGACGTCATCTCTCCGTGCGTGACGTTCAACAACAACGACGAATCCATGCGGTCGTACAGTTACGTCAAGGAGAACGAAGTGACGCTTCACATGGCCGATTATATCCCGCACTTCAACCCCGTTGAAGAAATTGAAGTTCCAGAAGGTCACTTCAAGGATATCACGCTTCATGACGGCTCCACCATTCGGTTGGAAACGATCTCAGAGGAACACGACCCCGGCGACGCCATGGCTGCACTTACCGCTCTGCACGATGCCGAGACCAATGCAAAACACGTCACGGGGTTGTTGTATTTCGATGCGAGCAAGCCGTCCCTTGCTGAAGACCTTGGCTTGGTTGATACCCCGCTCATCGATGTGTCCGACGAGGCTTTGCGACCCGACAAAGCCTCCCTTGATGCCTTGAATGCAGAATTCTTGAGTTGATGGGGTTTTGAGGGGACCTCTCATAAAGGAGGTCAACCAAATAATCCTCCATGGTTGAACCCGTCACGACGACCGCAAGCATTGGACTGGGCAGTTTTGGCCTCTACTTGTTCAGCCGTTATTGGAGGGAGCGAAGCGCCCGCTTGCGTGCCCTTGCCCTTGCGGACAAATACAGCACGACAACCCGTATTGGTTCGCATGAAGGGCAGATGCGCTTGCTGGTCAATCTCCCTCAAGTTGGCGAAGTCCCAGCGAGCGACCAAGAAGCATGGCGAAACCGTGAGGCGCGTCGCAATCGGAATTTCTTGGAATTGGATCTTCTACACCAAGAAGAGGCGACCGAAGACGATGAAGGACAGAACGACGAGCCGGACAATGATGAGCGCATCATGGAGCTTGAGGCTAGAGCGACATGGATTGAAACCAACGAACCACCGATGAACACACACGCCGCCTTGGTTGCCGAAGAACAACTCGGAAGCGGTGTGGTGGTCGCTGACGCCAGCGTGGAGGAACCCGAAGTCAACATCGACGAGCGCCTTGAGCGAGAGGGGGGGGCCTCGGGCGTGGTCCAAATTTCATTGGCTTGGGACGATTACAACGACCTTGACCTCCACGTTTTTTGCCCTTCGGGCGAACGGATTTATTTCAACAACAAGAAGAGCGAATGCGGTGGCGATCTGGACGTTGACATGAATGTGCGGCCGGTGTCCAACACGCCCGTGGAGAACGTCGTTTGGAAAGAAAATGCACCAATGGGCGCCTACAAAATCGGTGTCCATTTCTACAAGCACCACAAGAAACGTCGCACCAAGCGCACCTGTGAATACCGACTACGCGTGGTCACCCACGGCCGGAGCAAGGAATACATCGGAAAAATTCGCTACGGACAGGCGATGCAAATGGTCACGTCCTTCTCGCTTGAAGAAGCCCCTCAACCTTCCGAGTAATGGACGGCGGACCATGCTGCTCCAAGCGGCCCAGCCGTTGACTGCAACACCGCTGGAACCAGCGTTGCTTGTGTGGTCAACAGGGGTTCGATAACAGACCAGTGCTCAACGATGCCTCCGTAGAGGAGAATAAGGGTCGGTTGAAGCCGTTGTTCAAGATGTTCAAGGCCTTCTTGAAATCGTTCGCTCCACGCTTCAAGCGTCCAGTTTCCCTCGCGCCGTGCGCGCCCCGAAAGGTGCTGTTCAAGCAGGCCGTTGCGAGTCGGATGCGGGTCACGGCCGTACTCCAAATTAGGGACCAATTGGCCCTGGCGATGGACGGTGGTGCCCAACCCCGTGCCGATGGTTAGGGTGAGCACACACTCATGGTCGCCGTGCCCGTGACCAAACCGTTGTTCACCCACGGCCACAGCATCAGCATCGTTGAGCATGTGAAACCTGCCTTCGTGATAGGGATGTAAGGCTCCAGCAAGGTCCACATCCTTCCACGCCTCGCCGATGTTTGGTGCTGTGCGCGCAACGTTGTTTTCGACGGCCCCCGGAAATCCAACACCAACAGGGCCCTTCCATCCGAGCATGTCCAACCCTTCTTTCAGCAACGGTAAAACGGTGTCCGGGTGGGACGAAGAGGTAAACTGGACCGTGTGCAACTCACCTTCAAGATTGCCGGTTTGGAGGTCAAAGACCCCCATGCGAAAACCGCTTCCTCCGAGGTCAATACCGAGTGAATGCATGGTTCAAGCCTCGTTGTTCTTTGCACGGAGAACGGCCTCAACAAGCGGCTCAAACGTGTCCCCGTGACCCAAGGGAGAGACGACATCGGCGGCCTGCTTCACGGGTTCAAACGCACCTCCAACCGCCACCGACCAAGCGATGGCATCGAACATCGAGAGATCGTTGGGGGCATCGCCAACACACAGTGCATCCTCAAGCGACCAACCCATTGTTTCAAACAACACGTTCAACCCCTCCCCTTTGCTCAAATGAGGCTCCATGAGATGGATGGCAAAGCCTGTGCGAACGACGCTGAGATGGGCCCATTTACTCCCGGCAAGCGTGGACTCGACCGCTTCCAAATCCTCGTTCGGAAACAAACACCATTCGCTCTCTCGCCATCGGTTCGTCGCAATGCCCAGTGGGTCCAAGCCATCGATCTGGTCGGCCAACCAATAACCAGCGCGACGGGCTTCCTCGCCCGAGGCCCGAACGATTGGTTCATCCCACGAAGGATGCCAAATCACGCCCCCGTTTTCACAACACATCGGCCCTGAGAGGCCGATAAATCGCCACAAACCGTAGGCCACCGGACGAACGTTTCCCGTGGCCAACACCACTGGAATACCGTTCGCCTCCAGGCGACGCAACGCGTGGACAGCTGACGTTGAGAGGTGTTTCTTCTCGTCGGTGATGGTTCCGTCGATGTCAATGACGACCACTTTGGGGGTCCAGCCATCGGGAAGCCACTCCATGCATCAAGGCAAGCGGTCCTTGAGAATGAACATTCGCCTGCTCCGAGAAAAGCATGGTCATTTGTGGGAGGATTCATCAACACCCGTTGGTTCCTCGGATTCATGCCGACGGACAAGGAGGAGGTCTTTCTCTCCCTTGAAGATGAGGTCATCCCACAGGTCGCTCCTGAGCCTCCTGCCGAGCCCGAACCGGTTGAAGAAGAGCCCGAAGACACCTCCTACCTGCTGGCGGAGGTGGTGGACACTTCCGTGTTAACGGATGCAAGTGGGGCCTACACGGTAAGTTGGCCCTTGATGGGTATGGATTGTCCGGATTGTGCGGCCAAGGCCATGGGTGCACTGCGCCACATGAAACAAGTCACAGAATCCAACGTTTCGGCCACCTCTGGCGAAGTAAAGGTCAGCGTTGACCTTGAACAAGGCCCCATGTCTGAAATCTCGTCCGTGCTTCGTTCGCTGGGTCACGCCCCGGATGTCGAGCACCACGAACTGGTCGGCGTTCGGGCCAAAGCGGTTGCGCATCGAAACAGCGTCCCCGTCGCCCAACTTGAGCGAGTGATTCGCCGGCAACCCGGCGTTCTCGACGCCGAAATCTCAGACGATGACCGTATCCTTGTTCAACTGGTCGCCAGTGCACAACAAGGTTTGGTTGACGCGAGAAAAAAGGCGCTCGAACACGTGATTGGTACCGAACCGAAGTTTGCCACGGCGACGTCCAACCGACTCAGACCTGACCAATGGCGGTTGATCGGTGGAGGCATCGCGCTGCCTGTGCTCGTGGTCGTGATGTTGGCTGAACTTCTGGGCTATCACGGCCTTTTGATTCCGATTCTCGCCCTCCCAGGTGTGCTGATTGGAGGATTGCAGATGTTCAAAGAGGCTGTCGCTTCACTGCGAAACCTGCAGATGGGCTTCCAAGTTCTCACCAGCTTGGCCGTTCTGGGAGCGTGCATTCTCGGGATGTGGGAAGAAGCGCTGATCGTCACCATCCTGGTAGCGTTCACCGCCCATTTGGAAGGCGATGCCCTGCTCAAAGCGAGGGAAGCCATGCAAGGTGGATTGGACCGTTTGCCCCGAACGGCCCGAAAAATCAACGACAACAAGGCTCTCTGTTTGACACCTGAAATGACCATTTCTGCCGCACCCATCGGCATCAGCCTCCCCATGGCAGGAGGGCCGTCGCTGGCCATGGCGGCTCAAGCAGAGCCAGAAACCGAGACGGTCCCCATCGACTTGATTCGACCGGGCGACAAAATCGAAATCCGCAGCGGTGAGCTGATTCCAGCCGACGGACGCATCATCGATGGGAAGGGGGCGCTTGACAAAGCCCCGCTCACCGGCGAATCGGTGCCCGTGGATGTTGGCGTGGGGGATGTGATCGAAGCAGGGTTGGTTCTCGCTCGTGGCCCCGTGGTGTGTGAGGTCGTCGCCGTAGGGGACGAAACCCGCCTATCGGGCCTCATTGATGCGGTGCATTCGTTCCGAGAAGCCCCGCCAAGACTCCACAGCGGGATTGAGAAATTTACTTCCATATGGGTGCCCTTGGTGCTGTTTGGTGCCTTCGCTGTGTGGTATTTCATGTTCCCCGAGAATTGGAAAATCATTCTTCTCCTGTGGGTCGTCTCCTGCCCCTGTGCTCTGCTTTTAGCCACACCTGTCCCCCACGCCGCAGCCCTCTCGAACGCAGCTCATCAAGGGGTCATCGTACGGGGAGGCGACGCCCTTGAGCGCATGGCGAAGGTCAACCACGTCCTGCTGGACAAGACGGGCACGCTGACCTCAGGACGTCCGACCGTGGGCGAGGTTGTGCTCGGCAAACAACGCCGCCGGGACAGTGCATTGAAGGTGATGATGGGTCTTGAATCGCGTTCATCTCATCCCTATGCTCTGGCCGTGGTTGATTATTGTGAAGCCAACGCCATCACCCCGGCAAAAATCACCAAACTCCACGACATCGACGCTGGCGTCCAGGGCACCCACGGAAAAAGCGAAGTGGCCTTTATCCGGCCTGATAAGGCCAAGGCGATGGGTGTTGAATTGGAAGATGGCCTTCAATCGGCCTTTGAACAAGCCAAAGAGAAGGGTCACGGCGCAAGTCTTCTCGTGAAGGACATGGCAGCAATTGCCTTGGTCACCTTCATTCATGACGACACGCGGGATGGTTCAGCGGCGCTCATCGCTTCGTTGGCCCAACGCTCTGTTAACGTGGAAATCCTTTCCGGGGACCACCAAAGTGCTGTGTCGGAATTTGCACGCACCGTTGGCCTTCCCGAAAGCGCAGCCCACGGGGGATTGAGTCCAGAAGACAAGGTCAAGTGGGTCAAGGCTCGGTCAAGTTCCCACGTGACGATGATGGTGGGTGATGGATTCAACGACGCTGCAGCCTTGGCCGTGGCCGATGTCGGGGTGGCTGTGGGGACCGGGGAATCGGTCAATCTCGAAGCAGCGGACATCCTCATTCCGGGTGATGACCCTCGAATGCTCACCGAAATGATCGACCTCGCTCGTCAAGCTCAACGCACATTGATGCAGAACCTCTTCTTCTCGGTTGCCATCACGGTGACGTTGGTGTTTGCAGTCATTCAACAGTGGTATGATCAACTCTGGGTGGGCGTATTGATTCACGAGGCTTCCGTGATTTTGGTGATTCTCAACGGCGCACGATTGGCCCAAAATGGACAATCCATCCCGCTGCTCAAAGAGACGCTGCGAACCATGATAGACGATACAAAACTGGCTTTTTCATCCTTCAGAGCCCGATATCTCCCCGCTAAGGCTTGAGGAAATTCTGTCGGAACCAAGGGACATCTTCAAACCCTAAGGGCCTCTCTTCCCAACAGGTGGGAGAATGGGACGAGTACGAGGCGACCCTGTCACGACCGCTCTCGCCCACCCCACGCGCCGTGGAGCCTATGTGGCCCTCGCCAGCACCGATGAAATGAGTACGGTGCAACTGCAAGAATCGCTTGGTGTTGATCGCTACAACCTCTACCACCACCTGAAAAAACTCGCATCGCTAGAACTCATCCAAAACCATCGAGACGTTGGACGAGCACGATGGTGGCGAGTCCAGAAACATGTTGATCTGCCAGAACTTCTCCACGTTTCCTCTGCGGCACCAGCCACCCCTTCTCAACCGACACCGCCCGCATCGCCAGCGGTCACGACGACCCTGGCCTCGCTTGCTGTTGACGAAGAGGGCAGGGATGTCATCGTGCTGAATCTTGAGGGTTCACGAGACCAGGTGAGTGCCAAACAACTCATCGTTCGTTTGTCCGAGGAGTTCGGGTTGACGTTGGATGTTCCGTGGAATTTCATTCCAGAACAACTGGTGCTCTACTCGAAAAAGAGGTGATGCCGTATGTCGGAAGAACTGACCGTCGAGTCCCAAATCGCCCCACCACCCCTTTCGTGTCCGAAATGTCAGGGAATGTTGCCCGTTGGGCTGGGGGAACTAACGTGCCAACTTTGTTCGGCGCGGGTACGCGTGGACCACGCCATCACACGACGCAAATGGAAGGAAGAGAAACTCTCCTGTCCTTCTTGCTCAAAGGTCTTGGTTGCTGGTGTTGACACCCGCCCAGCTGAACTCAAATGTGGCATGTGCGAATCCTACTTCACGCTCCAGGCACAGACGCCTCGCGTTGAGATTTCATGTCCGGGATGCGAACGCAATCTACGAATGAAACGGCGTCCCGGAGAGCGGGCCATTGAATGCCCCGCTTGCGACACTGAATTCGTGGTCCGCTTCTAGTGCCACCGCCCGAGTTGTGAAGGGCAAAAAGCGGCATCTTCACCTCGCTCTGCGTCGCGCTCCTTATCTATGAAGAGAAGCCCATTAACAAGTGGATGGGATTCCAATGAGTATGAGCGAAAGCCATGACGGTGAAGCCAAAAAGGCCACCAACAGCAGGCACGATTCGGAGGACCGTGTAACGCTCGCAGCGCTTCGTTCTCAGTTTACATCTGCCGAATCAAGCACCCTCGACGAAGCAATTGGCACCCAGGCACGCTTCCGCCAGGAAGAACGACTGCGTGCCGATCTGCGTCGAGAACGTCGGTTGCGTCAGCAAGCGATTACCGAACGCGTCAACGCCATGAAAGCCAACATCGCGAAGGATTTGGCTACCCAACACGAACTCACGCTTGACGCTCTTGAACGGGACTTGCGCACCAGCATGGAGGCTGAACTTGAAACCATGGAGCGCGATGCACTGGCTCAAGAGGAATCACGCCTTCGACATGAATTGGACCTTCGGCTTGAGCGCCAAGTTGCCGCGCTCCACGAACAACATGGGGTTGCACAGCACCAGCGCCTTGAAGAGCGGAAAGATGAGATCAAAGCCTCCATCGAAACGCAGCTCCAGGACGAATACGAACGTCGTTTGAACATCCAAAAAGAGCGCTTGCGGTTGGATTACAACCAAGAATTGCAGGATCGTCTGCGAAATATTGAAGCCAACCTCGAAGAGGAGATGGAACAACGTTTCAACGAAATGGAACAGAACGAAATCTCACGGCTTGAAGATGGGCACGAAGCCCTACTCTCGGAGCGAGAAGAACAACTTCGACGGGGCATCAGAACCCGCTTGGAACAACAACTTCGTCAACGCCTCAAGCAGCGGGAAGCACGACTTAAGGTCGAATTTGAACGCAGGAGTCTTCGCCTTGAAGAGGACATTGCGCAACAACTTCAGGAGGACATTGAAGCCCAACTCCGCCGAGAAACCAACGAGTTGGAGGACCGCATGAGAGAGGATGTGGAGCTGGCCATCGCCAAGCGACGGGACGAGTTGCGTCTTCAAATCGAGCAACAACTCCAGGAACAACAAGCCACACGTCTTGCCGATCGAAAGGCACGCCTGAAGGCCAAGTACGACCTCACGTTCAACAAGGCCATCGATGACATTTCACGAAGCCTTCAAACCGAAATTGAAACAGAACTCGAGCACCGTATGGAGCACGACTACAACGCATACCGGCACGCCAGAGAGGCTGAAATCCAAAACCGATTGTCCCGTTACCGCTACGAGCGAGAGGCGGAACTTCGGGAACAACTCGAGGCTCAATATTCGGCCAACAAGCAAGACTGGAGCGAACGGCTTGACCTCGAATTCCAGTCCCGGGAAGCCGCTGCAAGAAAGGCCATCATGTCTGAAGTGGACGCCCAATTGCGCAACGAGCGACTCACCCATGAAACAGACCTTGACCTGCTCAAGGAGGAAACGACACTCGAACTTGAGGTCGAGATGGAAGAGCGTCTCCGAGACTTCAAATCTCGCAAGGAAGAAGAGGTTGCAACGCAATTGGAACGCCAACTCGACAAACGAGAAGAAATCATGCGCAACAAAGCGCTCATCGATGTGCGCAAGCGTGAGGCACAAATCCGAGCAGAGATTGAAGCCCAATTGGGTCTCAAGCGTGCGGAAATCCGTGACCGTCTCAAGGGCCTTGCTGAGAAGATGGACTCCTTCAAGGAAATGGCCGAAGAGAAGATGCGAGATGCTGTCACGCAGCAAATTCAAGGTGAAATCGATGCTGACGAAGATCAACTCCGAGCGAGGGAACAGGAATTCAGTGCATTGCAAAGCACAGACACCCGTGCTGAAAAGCGACAAAAATGGATGCAGTCCATCTCTGGTCAGGCGCCAGCTGCCTTCGGTGCAGGCGCCATGGACCCCACGGCTCTCGGCGCACGCCCCGACGGATTGGGAGCGGCCGCCGGTCGGCCACTGCGTGGCTTGATGGGGCAGCAAACTCAGGAAGAGCCCCGTCTAGGATTGGGCGGAATGCGGGCACCGATGACGAGTGCCAAACCGCTCGCTGGTCAAGTGCCGGCTGCTCAACCTGTTCGGACCGTTCGCCAACCAATTTCCCAGACGGGCTTGCCAACGCCCGTTCGAACTGTGCGCCAACCGCTAGCATCGCCTGACCTCGTCCCACAAGAAGAGCAGGCAATGGAAGAAGCAACGGAAGACATCGTTGAGAACGTTGAGGTAGAAACGTTGGAACCTGAGGTCTCCTCCATAGAGGAGGTCGTTGAGGAGAGCGTTCTCGAGACGGTTTCGGTTGAGGAAGAACGTATCACGGAAGTGATGGAGGAGGTCGTGGAAGAGGCGCCCACAACCATGACTCGCCCGACCACGTTGCTCAAACCAATCCGTGGTGTGCTCAAACCGCTCGAGGAAGAAGAAGAGGTCAAAACGGCCTCACTGACGCCTGTAGGTCACATGCTGATCCCAGAGAAGAAGCGTGGTCCACCGCCTTCATCAGGTATCGGCAAGCCGACAACAACCAAACTACGACCTGTCAAAGGAACCCTCAAACCCGTTGCGAAGAAACCCGTGACGACCCTGCAACCAGAGGATGAAAGCGAGAGTGAGCCCGAAGCGTGATGTTCACAACCAAGCGCGTGCTTCATATCTTACATCTTGCAGGCATGGTTCATGAACCGCGTCCTTGCGTCGTTGGTCGTTTTCCTGCTCTCAAGCCAAGTCCTGTTCACAGGGAGCGTGTCTGCAGACCTTTCATCGCTCACGGATGCAGGACAAACAGATGAATTGAGCAAGCCATTGGTGTTGTGGAGCGTCCTCAACGATGGACGGGTACTCACCGTCGACGACGAAGGAAACGTCAGCCTAAACTCATTCAGCAACGGGATCTTATCCACCCAATGGACGGTGTTTCTTGACATCGAGGCCAACAATGCCCGGGTTGATGACGCGCAGGAGCTTGTCAGCGTCGCTCACCAAAACGGTGCGTATGTCGTTCAAATGAGCACACAATCGGTCTACAGAAACATCTCAACACCCGACCCGGTCAACGACGCTGTTCTTGACAACGAAGGGGACCTGTGGCTGATGTACGCTGCGGGAAAGCGTCGTGCTGACGAATACGACCTCGCTGGGTTCACCGGCGTGAGTTCCACCACCATCAATTCAGGCATTTCAGCTTTTGAAATCCTCAGCGATGGTCGCTTGGCCATCGCCTCCTATGACAAGAAGATCTACATCCACTCTGCTCAAGGCCAACTTGAAAATACCCTCAACGACCCCAACGGCATCGTCTCCTCACTCTACAGCGTTGACAACACCACCATGTTGGCTGGTACAACGGGTGGAACAGCCTACCTGTACGACACGGGGACATGGAACAGCGTAAGTCAAGCAATGGGCCATACCAAGCAGACCACCTACATGACCTCCACACAAAACATGTACGTCATTGGAGCCAAACAGGGCAAGGTCGCCTTCCTCGATACCACCAACTTCAGCGTCTTGGGTGAGTTCACCGCCTCGGGTGACATCGTTGGTGTCGTTGCTGAATTCAGCGGCCAATTCTACGCTGCTGGCACCACCATTGATGCAACAAAGATTCGTTATTTCGACCTTGATTCCGATGGCGATGGTGTCAACAACATGAACGACGCCTTTCCCAACGACCCCACACAGACCACCGACAGCGACGATGATGGATACGGTGACAATCCAAATGGCAACGCAGCCGATGCCTTTCCCAACGACAACACCCAGTGGGCCGATGTCGACGGCGATGGATACGGCGACAACGTGGCGGGAAACAACCCCGACCTCTTTCCAAACAACGCTGAACAATGGGCTGATGCTGACGGTGACGGATACGGAGACAACAGCGACGGTTTGAACGGCGATGTCTTCCCATCTGAGTCCACCCAGTGGTCGGACAGCGATCAGGACGGCTACGGCGACAATCCAGATGGCTTCAAGCCCGATGCGTGCCCGACCGTCAATGCGTTCTCAACCTTGGACCGTTACGGTTGTCCCGATTCTGACTTGGACGGGTACTCAAACGCTGATGAAAATTGGACCATCGCAGATGGTGCTGATGCCCTCCCCAACAACCCAACGCAATGGCTTGACGGTGATTCGGACGGCTACGGGGACGCATCGGATGGGCAAGAACCGGATTCATGCCCCTGGGAGTACGGCACCTCAACCAAAGCCGTCAGCATCGATGTCAACAGTTCGATGGGCTATGTGGCTATTCCCTCCTTTGGATGCCTGGACCAAGATGGCGATGGTTGGGTTGACCGGACCGAGTCTCCACTCATGGACATTGACCCGAACGAACATTTTGACGGCGATGGCGATGGGGTGGGATCAAACGCAGACTACGACGACACGCAAGGCTTCATTCAAACCGAGCAAGACCACTGCCTTAACGACAAGAACGACACCTCAGAAGCGTGCCTGGGCTGGAATGACCCTGCTTACCAAGCCTATCGAAACAACCTCGAAGAGGAGGCTGCACCCCTCGGTTTCTTCGCGTGGAACACCTCACAGCAGGACAACCAAAACAGCGATGCTCCGATGAGTGTGGATGAAGATATTCTCAATCAGGTCATCTTGGTCGGCATCGTTGCGTTCGTGAGCCTCACAGGCATCATTCTGGTCGTTGCGTACGTCATCAACAAGCGAAAGAAAGCCGCTGCATCCAAAGAATACGGCGGCATTGACCCTACTTCTTCGGGGAGCGCCTCCCTTGAAGCACTCGAAGACCGTGGAGGTTTTTCCGCAGCCGGTGGGGTGATTTCAGATGCATCGTGGGACGACGATGTGGAACAACTCAACTTTGAATCAAAGGAGGATGGATTCGCCGATATGGATTTGAAAGCGGAGACCTCTGTGGGCCAGTCAGTCACCATGACCTACGAAGAGGAGAGCATGGAGGCCATCGCTGGCATGCCTGTTCAGGAACCTGTTTCAGAACCCTCTGAGCCCGATGCTCCTGCCATGCCCGATGAAGCGCCGCCCCTTCCAGAAGGTGGCCTACCCGACGGTTGGACCATGGACCAGTGGCGATGGTACGGCCATGAATGGTTAGCCAAGTATGGGAAAAATTAGATCCATACAATTGGCAAACTTGCCTTGAGCGAACCAAGTTCTTGGCCCGTGTACAATGGTTGCCCATCCACCTTGCAGGTGTTCATTACCAACCACAAGAAGCCATTCCAGGCAGTAGCGTCAGCGAACAATTCCACCCTCCCCTGTATCGCAGCCATGAGAAGCAACGCTTCCTCGGTCTCATCACTGCACAGCGCTTTGACAAGATCCTTTGCCCGAAGTTGATAGCCGGGGGGGCGCCAAGACATCAAGGAGCATCAAACCTGGAACGGGGCAAGATTCAGACGTTCTGCCAAATGGTCAACATCAACATCGACGGCGAGTTTCATGCGCTCCCGCAGGGTATCGATTTCGCCTTTCATCTTCAGCATCTTGTGTGTTCGAATCATATCGGCCAACAGTTCATTCACACTTTTGTGGCCACCGGTGGTCCGAAGCGTGTTCAATTGCCGACGAATCTCATAACTGACACTCACTGAGGTCATTCCTTCTGCGGTCATGGTCTTACCCGATGGCGGTTTGACTTGGGCCTATACTTAACCCATGCGAAGGGTGAGAGGGCTTTCCCCGCATTTGAGGGGACTTGTTGCCACGCCACGGCCTCAGCGAATGTCTCGCTGCATGCGGAGACGGGATTCCTCTGTGACGCCAAACTCACGACGAACTTCTTGGACACGCTGATGGACCTCTTTGGCCAAAGTCCAGTATTCAAGGCTACCAGCGCCTGCACCGGAGTTCGTTGGTTTGTTCAAAATCACGGTTGGAGCGCCGCTCCAGGGGGCTTCAGCCACCTTGGCGAGACGCCGTACAGTGGTGTTGAACAATTTGTTAGGCATTTTCTTGTTGACTTGGTCACAGACATAGGTGCTCAGCTTGGACCGACCATCCACCATTGTCATGACGATGCCGAATATTTTCAGATTGCGGTTGATCCTTCGTTGAATCATCTTGATTGAGTTCATCAGCATGCTGAAGCCTTCAAGCGCGTAATATTCTGCTTGGACGGGTACCATCACCCAGTTCGCTGCGCACATGGCGTTAATTGACAACAATCCCAAGGAAGGTGGCGTGTCGATGATGACGTAGTCAAACTCGTCGATGATGGGTAGAAGGGCCTCTTGCAGACGTGTCTCGCGACCGATTTTGTGGCTTAATTCAATTTCAGCACCGGACAGGTGGATGTCGCTGGGAAGAATCCACAAATGGCCTGCATCAATGGTGTCGGGGACCTTCTTCCCCCCGTTGCGGTTGCTCCAGGCCTCACGCATCGCTTTGGTAATTTCCTCGGGCGGGATGAGGTATTCCTCCATCAAGGGAAGGTCCTCACCCGAGTCGTTCGTGAGCAAGTCGTAAACCGTCTTTTTGATCTTCTTCTTTTCCAAGCCGAACGATGTGGCGCAATTTCCTTGTGGGTCAAGGTCAATCAGCAAGACCTTCGCCGGAGGGAGGCCTTGACGGCGTGAACCTTTGGCCAGCGCTGCAGCGACATTCACAGCGGTGGTGGTCTTTGCACAGCCGCCTTTTTGATTCGCCACGGCGATGACCATTTTGTATGGATTCATGCTCATTCACCCCCCGCACACAGGCCACGGCAGACCTCCCCTTTGAATGCAAGCCTCGCAACGAGGTGCATCATGCGGGTTGAATCACAGGGACCGGAACTTCGGAGAGGATCTTGCGCACGATGTGCATACCGGTGATACCCCGAATCTTTGCCTCTGGCTTCATGTTGATTCGGTGCGAAATGATCTGCAAAGCAATGCCCTTGATGTCGTCGGGAATGACGTAGTTCCGCCCCGCCACAGCAGCGGCAGCCCGACCCGTCTTGAACAGGGCTTGACTTGCACGAGGTGAAGCCCCGTTGATGACACGATGGTCTTCTCGGGTCCGTTGGACGATTTCGATGATGTAGGAAAGGATGGCGGGGTCAACGTGAACCGTCTCGAGAGCCTTTTGCATGGCGACGACTTTCTTCGGGGAGGTCACTTGTTCAACCACGTGCTCGTCCTGTCCTCGCAACTTACGACGGGCGAGAATGGCCTTCTCTTCCGCTCGGTCGGGGTAACCCATGCTCATTTTCATCAAGAAACGGTCCATTTGTGCTTCAGGAAGGGGGTACGTACCCTCTTGCTCAATTGGGTTCTGTGTGGCGAGAACGACGAAGGGTGCTGGGAGTTTGTGTGTGATTCCTTCAATGGTCACCTGCTTTTCTTCCATCGCCTCAAGCAGAGCTGCTTGCGTCTTTGGAGGTGCACGGTTAATCTCGTCAGCGAGAAGAATGTTGGAGAACAACGGTCCGGCACGGAGTTTGAACTCGCCCGATTTTTGATCGTACATGTATGTCCCCATGATATCTGACGGAAGCAGGTCAGGTGTGAACTGAACACGCTTGAACTTGCAGCCGAGGGCGCGGGCAAACGTGTTGGCCAAAAGGGTCTTTGCCAGGCCTGGGAAGTCCTCGAGAAGCATGTTTCCGTTGGACAAAATACCGACGGTCACTCGGCGAAGGTTCTCGTTTTTACCGATAATGACCTTGCTGACCTCGTTCATGAGGCTGTTTGAGATGGCCGATACCGTTGCAATCAAATCTTGGGTGCGAGCGCCACCTGCGCCTGCTTGCATACTTGCTTCCATAACAGCACCTCGTTGGTAGAATGTAATTTTTTGATTTCTTATATGAATGTGTGCGCTCGTCTATGAAAAAATGCTCACGCGCACATCACACGCCGAATCGCTTATCTCCCCCAAAAATGGTTTTCTTTGCGGTGGAGCGCCACGATCTCATCAAGTATTTCCTCTTCAATCGGTGACAAGTCGGTTTTTTTCAGGCGCTTCACGTGCCGCTCGGGCACGTCGACGTAAAATTCGTCAAGTTCCTCAATGTGCCGTCCGACGGTTGGCCCTTGAACGGCCACAGCTACTTCATCGCCTTGCATCGCCTCCCGGACATCTTCCGATGAGCGGGTTCGCAGACTCTTGATTTGACCGACCGGGGTGCCATCGATTTTCATGAGACGCTGTCCCACGTGAATGCGGCCCCCAAGCACCCGCATGCCGACGATGGCAGGGCCTTTGGCTCGGAACGTGTGGTCCTTGAGGTACAACACGCGACCAGGGTACACCAGCGATTCTCGTTGTTCTTCCTCCATGGCGGCTTTGGTTGCTTCTTGCCATTCTTCAAACGCGTCCATGATGTGGTAAATGATGGGTCCAGAGATGAATTTCACTTCGGCGTCATCATCCTCCAATTGCTCGGCGACATCGGAAGTGTTGGCTTTGGTTGAGAAGCCAAGAATCACCTTCTGCAGGGGGTCTGTGGCTGTGCTAGCCATCAAAATGTCCTTTTTGTTGACGGGCCCCACGGTGGCTTGACGGACAGGGATGTTTCGTTGGTGGAGCTCAAACGCCAGGGCTTCCAATCCTCCAACGGTATCGGCCTTGATAACGACCCCAGTTCGGTCTTCTTCGGCTCCCCTGCAATCCCCCTGTGCGGTGTGCGGTCCGAAATCCGAGCGAGCGAAAATTTCGTTGCAGGCGGAACACATGACGGGCATGGCGTTGAAAATGGCACGCCACTCCTCCCGAATGGCTTCTTCTGCTGCTTCAACCTCTTCTGCGGTGTTGGCCAAATGCAACGTGGTCCCTGCGATGGTCGATTCGAGATTCGGAGCAACGATTTTGACACCGCAAGCCGCCTCGACACCGTTGAAGTTGACCCACCGTTTTCCAGCATCACGCATCTCTGCCATACCTTGTGGGCGCTTGAGACCCTTGATGTGGGTGGTGAAGGGGCCGTCTTGACCTGCCAGCATGACGGTGTCACCGACATTGAGGGCGCCACGATAGAGAATCACATCGATGGTCTTCCCCATTCCCACTTCATCTCTCATCTCCAACACAGTTCCTTGAGCGGCCCCGAGGGTGTCGGTCAACCGGTCCTCCAAGAAGCGCTCTGCGAGACCCACGGTCACAGCAAGAAGGTCTTGCAGACCCTCGCCTTCCTTCGCTGACATTGGAACCAGGGCGACGTTTTGACGGAAGTCTCGTATCTGGTCGTAGCGCTCAAGGTTGAAGCCGTGTTCTGAAAATTGTCCGACAATTTTCCAATAGCGGTCTTCAAACAACGCCTTCACATCGTCCCGTTGGTTTTGAAAGGATTCAATGAAGGAACGACCTGCATCACAACGCCAACCGTGGAGGCGGTCGACCTTGTTTCCTGCAATGACAAACGGCGTTCGAGTCTCTTTCAAAATATTGAGCGACTCAATGGTTTGCGGTTGCAACCCTTCCATGATATCCACCACCAACACGGCGATGTCGGCTACGGAACCGCCACGGTTTCGCAATGAAGCAAAGGAATGGTGACCAGGCGTGTCAATGAACAACAACCCAGGTGATTTGAAGTTCTTTCCACCGAGCATGGCCGCACATGTTTCGTTGAGCACTTCGGCAGGCACTTCAGTCGCACCGATGTGCTGCGTGATGCCGCCAGCCTCTCTATCCATGACGCTGGCTTGGCGCTGACTTCCGATGGAGCGCACCATGTCGAGCAAACTCGTTTTCCCGTGATCGACGTGTCCCAAGACCGAAACAATCGGTTGCCGATTGTGCCCGCGAACCGTCGGCTCGGCTTCCTCAGCGGGCACAGCTTCGTCCTGAGTCATGGATTCACCTCGAAGTCGAGGGTATAAGAGGCGTTCACTCGTAAACCCAAGCGCCCATGGTGTTCTCCCAAGACAGCAAGCCTTCGGGGAACCAGAGCCCAAGTTCAAACTCGGCGGTTTCAGGAGCGTCGGAGCCGTGTATCATGTTGTAGCCCATGTCCATGCCAAAATCACCACGAATGGTGCCTGGTTCGGCTTGGCGGCCGTTGGTAGCTCCAATGAGTTTGCGAGCGACGGCAATAGCATCCACACCTTCCCAGGCCATGCAAACCACGGGTCCGGACGTGATGAACTTGATGAGACCCGGGAAGAACGGGCGTTCCTTGTGAACATCGTAGTGAGATCGGGCGGTTTCTTCGCTTGGTACGATGGACTTCAAGCCCACCAGTTTGAGCCCTTTTCGCTCAAATCGGCCAAGTATTTCGCTCACGAGTCCTCGTTGCACACCGTCAGGTTTGATCATCACGTAGGTTGTTTCCATGGTATTCACCGATTCCTTCCAAAAGTGACCCGTTTAAGGGCGTTGCTGTTCGCTCATGACGGTGTGGTCGCACTCATTGAATGCCGCCCTTCACGTAGTGACGGGTCCACTTCACCTTGCGAGCGTTTCGCTTGAGGTGGAGATGGTTCTTACGAGCTTTGCTGTTCTTGAACCAGAGGACACTGCCATCCTTGCGGACAAACATCATGCCGGTGCCCGGCTCAATTTCTTCGCCAGTGAAGTTGCAAATTCGTCGTTCTGGCATGGTATCACCGTGCGTTGAGCTTTCGAGCCTCACGACCCGTGTCCTTGAGCATCAAAATGTCGCCAACGCGCACCGGTCCCAGGACGTTTCGGCTGATGATTCGGCCGACGTCACGAGGATTTGGGGCATCGTTGACACGAACTTTGACTTGAGTCGCCTCGCCGGTCATACCGGTGCGACCCACGATTTCGACCACTTCTGCTGGCCATCCACCTAGTTCTTCACTCATGTTGATCATCCCTGATGCTGCATTCAGTTCTTGAGGCCCTTGATGGCTTCAACAACTTCGTGGAATTTCTCTTGGGCGCCTTTTGAGACTTCCATGACAGCAACGGAAGCTGCGGAAGCGCCTTTGGCGAGGCCGACACCTTGAGCCAAGAATTCTTGGCTAGGAACATAGCCGAAAGGAATGCCTTTCTCCTCGCAGATAAGCGGGATGTGGGCGAGAAGTTCTGGGGGGTTGACGTCCTCTGCAAGAATGATGAATTGGGCCGTTCCTCGCTCGGCGGCCTTGGTTACTTCATTGCTGCCTTTCTTGACACGACCGTTTTTGTTCAGGTCAAGCATGGCGTAGATTTCGTTCACAACGTCTTCTGGGGTTTCAAATTGCACGTGTACACTCATTGGAATCACTCCTTCCTCGTGATAGGGGCAGCCCTCCGCAGAACCACGCGGATATAAACGCAACGGAGGCGATTTGGAACGGACAAGAAGGGACAAAAATCCGTTTACAGGCGCAGTGCCTCGTTTATCAGGATTTTAGGCCGAGTTGCTGAAGGATGTCATGAACACCCCGTGCCAACGCCGGACCGCCCGAAATGACATCCCGAGCGTTGGGCAGCGAACCCGTGGCGTGGACACCGTCCACGTAACGAAGCAAACGAGCAATGGCGCCGCCCGTGAACAATCCGTGGCAACAAGCCGCATGCACCTGAACGGCGCCTTGACTTCGAAGGGCCTCGGCTGCTCTGCAAATGGTCCCTCCTGTGGCGATCATATCGTCGACAATTGCAACGGATTTACCTGCAACGTCGAGGTCTTTTGCCTTGTGGACGATGGTGTGTGCGTCAATTCGGGTTTTCTCAAGGTAGGAGAATTCACATCCGATTTGATTCGCAACGCTGGATGCACGATCGATGGCCCCTTTGTCTGGCGAGAGGATAAAATCCGGGTCGACGGTTTCCTTGAGGTGATTGGCCAATTCAGGCATGGCCGAAATAAACGCCACGGGAACCGAGAGATCCTGCAGAACGGCTGGAGCGTGGAGATCGAGCACGACAATACCGTCGCAACGCGACGCCATCACGTCAGCGATGGCCCGAGCCGAAATGGATTCACCAGGTTTGAACCGTTTGTCCTGTCGCGAATAGCCAAAGTATGGAATTGCCAAAATGACACCTTTTCCTACATCAGGCAGGGTCTGAGGGCCGATTTCTCGTAAATTCTTCAATTCACCGGATCGAACGTCTTGAATGGCATCCAACATCAGCAATGTTTCAACGATGCCGGAATCCGGAAAAGTGTTGGATACCAAGACCACGGGCTCGCTACGAATCGCTTCAATGACCTCGGAAGGCACACGAATGTAGCCTTCGGTGTCCGGGAATCTCCGTGTTTCGAGGACATGATGTTCCCACCCCAAGGTGGTTGCAAGTTGTTCGGCCATTGGCCCCGAATTGCTCCCGGATACGACGACCATGCCATCCCCTTGATGGGGGCTGATGGCTGGACCTTCATGTTCTTTGCGAGAACGCTCAAGCAGGGAAATGGTGCGCGAGGCAGGACTTGAACCTGCGACCTCCCGGTTATCAGCCGGGTGCTCTAACCGACTAAGCCACCCGCGCAAGGGTAAACCAGCCGACAA
>Ga0181566_10000400_pt1 | contig 33595 bp, 56 predicted proteins | sample 101ome_15_FD_133762 | JGI IMG/M metagenome (GOLD analysis project Ga0181566, IMG submission 133762) | Coastal salt marsh microbial communities from the Groves Creek Marsh, Skidaway Island, Georgia - 101402AT metaG (megahit assembly) | ecosystem: Environmental > Aquatic > Marine > Intertidal...
AACGGAAACATGACGAGTGTAGTTAATGGTCTGGCTCATTCACTTGAGATGACTACTGACGACATCTTACACCCCGACCTCTGGGAATCAGATATGACACGAGACCATGCCAGCCTTTACCTTGATGTCTTAGAAGCACAGTACAACAAAATGAAGAAGGGGGCATGGGGTTGAAGCAAGAACTCTACAACCACCATTACGAGAATCACCCACTTCTCATTGAGCGCATCGAGCGCCGTGAGGTCGGTCTGCAACTTTGGGGAGCTGAGGGAATTAACGACCGACACCACTATTACAAGTCAGTCAGTGACCTCCAAAACTCTCTGGTCGCCCGTAAGAACATAGCAGCAGTGTTTGCATCCGTGGCTTACTACGAAGACCCGATGACCAAAAGCACAGCAAAGAAAGGCTACAAAGGAAGTGACCTCGTTTTCGACTTAGATGAACACGTCGAAGGCTCTCGTTACGAGTGGATGTTCCACATTTGCGACAGAACGCTCGACTTGGTCAGGGTGCTGACCCAAGAGGTAGGTATCCCAGAAAGTTCTCTGGTAATCGACTTCTCTGGTTCTAAGGGATTCCACATTACAGTAGACGACCCCTCCTTCACCGAGATGCACAAAGACGACAGGAACCACTTAATTCAATACATACTCGGGGACAAGATAGACAGGGCAACCTTGGGAAGTGAGCGGGGCGGCTGGTCAGACAGATACAACGCCTACAAGCAGCGACTCGTTCACGTCTGCTCTAATGACGCGAAACTAAACGAGTCTATCCTAGAAGAGTTCTTCAGTATACCTAAAGTATCGGCCAAAAAATTAGGCGGTATCCTATCAGATGCCTCAGTAAGAGACACCGTGAAAGAACACCGCCTAGATGTGGATGCCAAGTTGGAGAAGTCTCTCCAGACTTTGTTTTTGCGAAGTGAGCGCAATAGGTTCTCCCCCGTGGACAAAAAGGTCACAGGAGACCGCCATAGGATTTTCAGAGTCCCCGGCTCGATTCACCCTTCTACGGGATTTGTTTCAGTCAGAGTCCTTTTAGAAGACTTATCCAACCCCGAGGGTATCTTTGAGAAACTCAAAGACGCCGGCGGTCGTGACGAGGTCATCATCACACTCACCGAAGAAAAAGTAGAGAACTCTGACCAGATGAAGACATGGCCCATCGGGACGCACAAAGTTCCTCGCTGGCTGGCTCTACACCTTCTGAGCATTTGACCAAAAAAAGAACCCCAGAGCGTTAACTCTGGGGTTCCTTTTGGTTCTAGTTGCCTCACTGGGAGGCATCACCGTTTAGGAGAATCCTTGTGATAGAATCCTCGCGGTTTTGATTGATAATGGATGATTCCACAGTAATCGCATCCTTCTGCTTTCCCACCATCAGTGGCTCCGCATTCTTCACAATGCTCGACATAAGGAACATTACCATTCATCGCATCAATCAACTCATAACATCTCTTTAACTCAGCAATTAGGTCAGATAGCATCTTTTCAGCAGAATAGTATGCTGCTCTGTAAGATGCACTACCTTCTCTTGTCGCTAAACCTTCAAACTGAGTCAAATCAATTCTTTCGTCACTCATCTAAGTTGCCTCACTCGGAGGCGTCATTCCGTTGTTCGGACTTCTTCTACACTTTCAATGCGAAAAGTGTGGTTTATGATGACTTGAGTTTTACATGTTTTACATTCCCAAGTAGAACCAACCCCGTCTGATGCGGAGCCGTTTCCAAGGAATATCATTTCAAATTGAGTGTCACATGTGTTTGGCTGAGGCCATTCACAAACATGACACATAGGATGTTTCACGTATTCCCATGTCACATATTCGTTGCCGTCAATTTCGTTACTCATCTAAGTTGCCTCACTCGGAGGCTTTCTCCCACTTGATAGTCGGGTTACAAGAACAGGGTCTTATCCCTGCATCAATGAAGCCCAAAGCATCGCAGTCAAGACAAATCATTATCTCGATTCTTTTTCCTGCTCCGCATTGGCACCACATATCTTCGATATCCGAATCATGGTATTCATAATTTTGATGTTTGCATTCCTGCTCACTCATCTAAGTTACCTCACATCGAGGCTTTTACTTGATTATAGATTTCTTCGTCCATTAATCCAGTTCTAAGTAGTTCTTCTAGAACATCTAGTTCTTCATAACATCTCTTCAACTCAGCAATTAGTTCTCTTACAACACTCTCTGTTGCAAAGACGTTCACTCTCAGTAAACGCTCATGATGGCACATTTCTTGTGCATTCTTAGCGATTTCGTCAAGTATTTCCAAGTCAATTCTTTCGTCACTCATCTAAGTTGCCTCACTCGGAGGCTTTACAGTCACACAGTCCAGTATAACAAAAATTGCACATGATAAGCCCATTAAGGTTGAAGCCACAGCCATCGTGCTTGCCTTCGGTTCCTACTAGGAGTCCACAGCATTCACAACACCAGATTTTTCCCTGGGCGATCAAGTCCTTCATGTCTTCGTCACATGTAATGCACGTAATTTCACTTTCGTTACTCATCTAAGTAGCCTTTCGGCTCATTCGTAGTTGCGAATAGCAATACCTACGGGGAATCGCGGAACGCCATCATCGGTTAATTCTTGATATCGGACAGTCAATTGCTGACCAACATAATTTTCACCATTTTGGAAAAGGACTTTTCGGTCCTCTTGTGTTCCTCTTGGGCGGACTCGGAAGGTTTGTCCATCGGGAGTTTGACATTCCCAAATGACGCAACCTGCCTCGTTACCCGTTCCTTCCGCAAATCCGACGATTTCATATTCGCCGTCTAAGAAAGTCTTCACTTTCTGTAGGTCTGCGCTTCGCTTCCCGATACGGTAAGCGCCCTTTAGGTTTCTAACCATGGCGCCCTCGTATCCTTCTTCCACGAATCTTGCTTGTGCCGCATGAATATCCGCCTCATTTTCGACGCGGATATTTTCAACCAAGGATAGATACTCCGCGTTAGCGGTGATTTTTCGAATCGTTTCGTATCGATCTTGGAAATCGGCTTCTTTGTTTAGATTGATGCAGTCGTAAACGCGCAAGGAAACTTCGAGCATTTGCTCATCGTTACCAGGCTTAAGCGTTTCACGTCGCACCAAACCGACCAGTTCTTGGAAAGTTAGCGTATCGGAATACAACTCACCATCAAGAACAATATCACTAGAGGTATTAGCCTTAGATACATTGTCCCTAATATGATTTAGGTGAGGGAATTCCTTGCCCTTTCGTGACATAAGTTTAACCGTGCCGTCCGCGTTAAGGATAGCAAGGCATCTAACTCCGTCAAACTTACGCTGAACGATAGCAGGGTAAGTGATGTTATGCTTGCGCTTCGTAAATGGATGCGCTAGCATAGGAAGGAGTTTAACTTCGTTCTGGGCCTCTTCGATGGTATCGAAATAGGCTTCATCGCGCTTTTTGTTAACCTTTGAAGTTGCTTCAAAGATCGCCTGTTCGCGCGCCGAACGCTTTTGTTTTCCTTCATTAATCACCTGACCTGCGGTTTCAGTTTTCGCTCCGTCAGTTTGACCAGACTCGACTTTTAGCAAAAAGCCATCGTCCGTTTTTTCAACCCAGGCTCTCCATTGTTGGATCTTTCCTGTGCTGGTCTTCTTATACAAAATTGATGTTTCATGAATAATTTCACTCATCTAAACGATCTTTCGATCAAACTGGATAATCATAGACAACATCGTAGTAAGGCCATATGGTCCAAGGACCTTCCGGGTCATCGTCATCCGCGCCTTCATGATTAAGAACATAGAACGTGGTTTCTTCACGGATCAACCCCCTAGAAGTTGCGGGCATCCGATTCCAAATTTCACGGTCTTCTTTAGAATTTATGACCTCGTGTAATGGCTTGCCTAGAAGCCATTCCATTTTGCCTCGACTATTCCAACAACCCTCGCTATTGCGAGCGTAAGAAGTCCAATCAGGGCCCAAAGTGTCAACAAATTCTTGTCGTGTCTTGATTCTCCAAATTTTTTTCTTTTCTTCGATTAAAACCGAAGTGGCAGAAGTTTCTTCTGCTTGATTTAAGTTTCCACAATAAAATGGGTCTTCACTCATCTAAGTAATTTGGATTCAAACTGGATAATCATAGACAACATCGTAGTAAGGCCATATGGTCCAACCATTTCGACCATCATCTGCGGTAGGAATATTTCTATATTCTTCTTCACGCATACACGAAAGTCGGGTTGTTTCCCGAAAGGAACGCCTACCTTCGTGTTGTCCCTTCGTTTGCCATAATAGCCGGTCATCCGGAGTTTTTAGGACCTCATGAAGTGGCTTACCCATAAGCCAATTCATTCGTCCTTCTGAATTCCACCGGGCCCTAACGTCTCGCTCATAATCCAAGTGGGCTGGGCCTAAAGTTTCTTCAAATTCCTTTTCAGTCTTGATTCTCCAAATTTTTTCATCTTCTTCGATAAAAACCGAAGTGGCAGAAGTTTCTTCTGCTTGATTTAAGTCACCACAATAAAATGGATCTTCACTCATCTAAGTTTCCCTTATCGTTAGTCACGAGAAAGGGTCGCAGTAACGGTTTCGTCACCGAACGATATATTCAAAGTGAAGTTCTCCACTCGTGCAATATCGTCTTCTTCCGTCATTTGTTCGACGGGCTTACCGGTGAGTTCCGAATACAACGTTTTGCTGAAATACGAGAGCATGTGACTCCATGAACTCGTAAAATCATTGTTGTAAATCTCCTGAAGCACCTCTCCGTGCCCAGCCGTTAGCGCGATGGCCCTAGTGAGTTCTGCAAACTCACTACCAAGCCAAATTCCAAATTCGATTTGATCTAGTAGCGAAAAACGTCCCGCTTGGCTAGAAACCAAATCCAAAATGTGAGCCATTTCGTCGCTCATTATAGGCATGACTTTCGAAACTTCATTTTCGACTTCACCACGGGTGATATCGCGCTCAACCCGATAGGTTTCAATTTCCCCATCGCGTTCTGCGCGCAATTCCTCAGCCGTAGGCATCATATCCAAAGTTGTAGACCTCGGAGTCAAAATATCCGGATCGTCTTCGGTTTTGTCTCGAAACATCGTTGGCGAAAAATACATTTCTCGCCAAATTTCGCCAAGCCACGTCCTAAAAGCCTCGCTTTCACGGGCGACTTCGTGGATCAAAAAAGTCTTTTCGACTTTGATTTTACTCATCTAGTTTACCTCATAAGCGGCCTATGACCACCATATATAAACGCTCAATCTAAGTTGACGCTATGCGCGTCGATAAACACGAAGTTCAAGTTTTTCACCATTAGCCAATTCGATTTCCTCCTTTTGGCTTTTAGTTACGACTACGTCGTATTTTTTACGTGAAAAGCCACGAGAACCTTTAATTCTGACCATATGGTAAAAGTTAGTTCCTTCGATCTTAGCAAAGATTGTATTATCTTTCCCACCCAACACGCGCACTTTCGTCGCCTGCTTATACCCCGTTTGATGAGGGGTAATAGGGATTTTCCACAAACGCCTAGTAGTTCCATTAAATGCGATTTCAATGGCCTGCTCGACTAAGTCGAGCCATGCGGCCGTTGAAAGAGCAGCATCTCCAAATGGAGTTACTAGCGGGGGGAAGGTTTCTTCAATAACAGCCTTCACTACTTGCTTCCTCTTCACTTTTGCAGCGCGAATGCGCCGCCTTTTGATTTCTGTTTCATCCATCTAAGTTTGAATAAGGTCATTCTTCTTCAATTGGGGTTCCGCGATAGGCTAAGATTTTTTCAATCATAAGGCCACGAGCATCTTGAAGTCCATCCCTCATGCTCGATTTAAACTTCCCCTCGTCAAAGACTGGGGCGCCGTTTTTATCACGCGCATAAGGACGGAATTCGGAATAGACCCCATTGAGTTTTTCGTCTTCACCGAAGAACAAGGTGATCGCATTTAGCGACTCTTCTCGGTCTTCGCATTGTGAAGGAGGTAGCCCATTGGTTTTCGATAACTCAGAGTGCCAAGCATCGATAATAATTGTGACGAACTTAGTGTTCATCACTCTTGAACCCATACCAATTGACATATACCAAACGTTCTTGTTTGGCACAAAAGGGACCACCGCAACAGGGGTAGCCCTAGAATAGCCGTCATCTTCGAGTTCGGCTAGCCTATCTTCAAAAGTTTCATCACTTTCTTCGTCAATATCGATGGACTCAACCAGTTCGCCATCCATTGAATGCACTCGAACGCCTACTGCCGCCCCAGGGCCGAAGCCGTGGTGCGGGGCAGGGTCACGAGATGCAAGCAAGGCGATGTTAGGTAGCCCTCCATTCATTAATTCCTCAGCCGCATTTGACAATGCAACCTTTGTGAAGGAAGTTCCTTCTTCAAAAATTTCTTGATTCGTATTTTCACTCATCTAAGCGTATCAGGTGTCGCGCTGCAATCTAACGGATTCGAAGACCCATAAATCGCAAATTTCGCATCTTCCTGATACTGTGACGCTTTCTAGACTAAACAATCCATATGTGGTCGTGTCCCTCAAAGCATCAAATTGTATTTTATGACCATAACGTTCGCAGGCCCTTTCGGCCTCGCTTTTTGCTTTTGATGGGCCTTCTTTCCGAGTCGATTCGGTAGCAGGCCCACAAAAGAATTCATCATTTTCTGGTCTTATTGATTCAGTATTTTCTTGTTTAGGCGACTTCCTTAACTCAAGTGAGTTGAGGACTCGCTCATACTCTTTTATATGACAAACGTCACAAAGGGGTATATCGAGTATATCTCGTCGCTTCTGCCCTTCACGATCACACCCCGCACAAGGGAGGTAGGGATCGGTAGGGATCAAAATTCTTCTCTTCATCTATAAAAAAAATGGTCATTCCCGCGACTGTTGTGCTTGCAACAGGCGTGCGAGAATGACCATTTCGTTACAACCGTTACAGCAACGGCCATCATTAATTGGAAGGGCATTATTGCCCATTCCAAGATACAAGTTGTCACAAATCGAGCAAATGTTAGGTTGGCGTGGAGCCTCTCCTTCAATACCCGAATAAAATGGATCTTCACTCATCTAAGATTGAACAACCTCAAAGGTTATCCAGTTCAAACTGAACGTCCTCGCCGGAATCTTCCAACTTGATGTTCAACTTGTTGTAGGTGCGGCCGGATGATTCCGATACCTTCTGCGTTCGTGCGAAAGAGATTTTGAGAGGCAAGTCGTTGCCTTCGTTGCTCATCCGCTCCATGAACGTATTGAAGTGTTGCTCTTCAAATCCGCTCACCCACATTACGACCTTTTCGCCTTCTGGCGAGGTCATGTTTAGCGCTGTCGATGGGCCGTATTCTCCACCCTCGCGACGGTTGTGTCGCTCAAGGATGTAGTTTCGGTAAAGCACGTTGCGATCAGCCTTGAGGGTAGATCGTTCTTCATACTCACCGCTTCCTACGGGGCCTTCTTGCGCCTTGACTTCTGCAAGGAAGTCTTCCAAAGATGTTTGGTTACTGTCTTTTGACATAGTTTTAACCTCTAAGATGAACCACATGCGCTACGACTATAAAGTTAGCGTAGGCTTGCAGTATCACGTTTTTTGTTGTAATTATAGGTCTTCCCGGGTCAACCTTTCCGCTAATATAGCGAAGAGGATTAACACCAGAAGTAGCATTATCATAATAGTAATATCTCCCATCTGTGAGAGTAAACATTTGACTCCCGATTTGTCATTCTAGCAAGCCCTAGGGCTTGCGTCGTTGCGACCTCCGCGATAAATCGGGAGGATGTCACCTTGGTCACCGACATCCGGATCTTTCGATCGAACGTTCGAACGCGAGGACCTCGCGAGCGGACACAATACCAGTAATGTGCCATTGGTGTTCCGCGAAGAATGCTGTTCACTTCGTTATCTTGGATACGTATCGATGGCATTTTTCTTAACTTAGTGTGGTAAATTGGTTTTACCAGCAACATTAAGTATGTGTTACCTGTAGTTGTTACTACAAGTATGTGCCCATAGGGCTCCCAAAGAGCATACTAAGCATTAAATGAACAAATTAGGATTTGATTCTAGAACAAGGGGTGGTTCAATGTTTTTCTCTGGTTCGAACACAATTGGTTCTTCGTAACAGAGAAATGGACCAGGAAGAATTCTTCACAATCAATAGTTTACTAATCAACACAAATCATGTTTTGACTAAATTAAACGTGACCTAATCTCATGATAGACGTCGTCGAGTTTCCGAGATTCTAAACCTCGGGGACGAGTTCTACTACACGATTTCAGTGTAAACTTCCTTTTGCACCGTAAGAGTGCATGAATGGCGAGTTGTCGCCTTTCGCCTGTCTTAGACTCCTGCACCTTACGGTGCGACCGTCATAGGGCTTACGCCCTCAGTTTGTTTAACTCTCTAAGAGTTCTCATTGGTCATCCCAATTTCGAACCTGTTCATGGTTAGCACTTTCCATGACCTCGGCCACGGTAGTATGCTCTTCATGTTCACCAAATATGACATGTAAGGCGTTGTGCATCATATCATGCATACACGATACGTCCCTAGCCAGCATACGGTAAGTAAGCAATTCTAAGATTGCGAACAAAAATAACGCAAGAATAAATGCGTAAATGATACCTGCTTCGATATCCATCTAAGGTTCCGATAACTCAACGGTTATCTTCTTGGAACTGTGAAGCATCGTCTAGCGATCGCTTTAGACTCATAACATTCTTCATCACGTTTACAACGTGATGATAGTCCGAGACTGATACGCTAATACGATGAATCCACAAAAACGCAATTATTTGGTTGGACATTTTGGATAGTCTAACTTCTAATTCTTCCTTATCGGAATTAGATAGGTTCGAAGACTTGCTAGCCATTTCGGCAATAAACCCATCGGGGCTAAGCATTTCGACTAATTCTTCTTCCATTCCTTTCAGATTTTCATCCTCAAGTAGCCCTGCACCCTTTAGTAAGGGATATAGGGTTTCCAAATCCTGAGCAACACGCTCATTCTCCAATACCGCAGTAATTGCGCTCATCAAAACTTGTTCTGGATCTCTTGGGTCCATCATCTAAAATGAATCGCTTCAATCTTCCCAACTAGGGAAGCCTTCGCTATCGAGGTCGATATCGTGTCGATCTTGACACAATCCTACGACCTCTTCAAGCCACTCGTTGCGGCGAGTTAGTGCCGAAATTTCGTGCTGAAGTCTCTTCAAATATACGGCTAGGTCAAGCGCTTCTTCTAGCGCGTGCTGCAGCCATTCAACGGTTGTGAGGTCTTCACGCTCCATAGTGACCCCATATTTATTGAGGCCGCGCTTGGCGCGTTCTTGAATTTCTTCACAAACTTCGTCTTCGATTTTACTCATCTAAGATGCGTCAAAAAATTCAACGCTTTTTGTAATAACGACCTTTGTATTTGTCGCGCTCGCCACGAAGATCCGAGATTTTCATGGTCAGCGACTTTCGCGACCGATTGGTCCCGAAGCGCTTGTTGAAGCGGTCAAGCAGCACTTGGGAGACTTGGCTTGAACCAAGTCCTTCCATAGCGTCAAGAAGCCAAGACTCTTGAGAAGGAGTCCACTTCTTGAACGACTTAGGTGCCTTATTTCCTGTCCCCTTGCGGGGGTCTTCAACAATTTTTGTCGTCCTTTTGTGTCCGCGAGCCTTACGCGTCGTTTTGGGTGCGGAAGCGGCTGTCGAGGCTGGAGCCTTGACATTAACCGATACCTTCACTTCCTCCGACGGAAGACCTCGCATCTTCTTTACAAAATTGGTCACTTCTTCTAAAGTGACCTCAATGGTTGCAGTAATTTTCATACTTTTCTCCCTAAGAATTGAGCGGACTCAGTTATCGCTTGTCAACTTGCGGTGTCGCAAGTATAACGCTTGACGCGATCGCTTGTGTCCAAATTTGCGATAGAATCGGCTAACCGAATCTCGCGGAAGGCGACCCATGTCAGCCGTTGCTAACAACCAGTCGTCTTCTTCTCCAGTCCACCGAACACGGGAACTAACTTGCTTTCGCCGTCGCTTCACCCCTCTACGGGTGACAACTTTCGGACGAACAACTACTTGTTCCTGTTTGGGTGCGCTCGTTAAGCCACGCAAAATTTGTGCCAGTTCATCGACTGACACCTCAATATTAATGCTCACTTTCATGCTCATCTAAGAGGGTTCAATTGAACCCAACGCCATTTTCGGCAGACAATAGGAATTCCGCCAAGTGCGAATAGAAAACGAGTTGCTCATCCGACACAATGCGGACGATTTCGCCACTCAGGATTTCAACTGCGGTTTTAAGATATCCGCCGAAGTTTTTGCACTGGGTTTCCGTTGCCTTTCCGTTACAATCAACAAATGGCTTGAGCCAAGGCTCATCCATATGCTGAAGCGCGCTTGTAAACGCGCTATTGGCTTTAATTACACTAATTACGTTGGCGTCATTTACTTCGAGTTGACTTTCGTCACCAAACTCGTCGTTCATTCTCGACTCATCCAATTTTTGGATAAACCCCAACGCTTCCTTAGCGTCTATTTTAGCGGCACCAAATAGTGCCAAAATCCTCGCGCGATATAGCGCGAAGAAGTTCATTTCAAAGCGATTGACGTCTCCAGCGTCCCAATTCACTTCGCCGTTCATTTCAGGAACGACGTGACCCTCAATCAAAGGGTATTCTGGCTCCAAGGGACGGCCATCGACGCCCAACTTTACTAGTTGGTTACTCATCTAAATCAGTGGAGTGGATGATCCACACCTTGTTCGCCAAGAACCCACCTCAAAGTTTTGATGACGCCTTCTAACGCTTTTTTATTGCGCGCTGCGTCCTTCATACTTTCAGTATCTTGTTGAGTTTTTGACGATTCATAGAATTCAATCCACTTGTCAGACCTTTCTTCGGCCATAGCAAGCATTGACTCAATTTCTTCCCAAGTGCGGTCGTAGGAATACATGTTTCCACTCGAACTCGCGGCAGGGTTTCTATTATTTGAACTCATCTAGGGTGGAGAGCCAACTATGGGATAGATCCCATGCCTGAAACCGAGCAAAACACGATTTTCTATTTTTTAGCCGAACTCTCCTAAGTAAATGGGATTTACTCGAACTTTAGCGTCCCTATGGAATCGAGGTTAACTCCCTCGTTCGCATATCTATCTGCTAGTTCGTTCCATTTATGACCAACATGGGCGCGAACGTGCGCCCAATTGAAAATAAGGGACTGCTCTTGCCGAGATTGCCATAGACGGCGAATGTTAGCAACAAGTTCCTTATTTTCTTTTGGCCTCCAACTCCCATTAGCCATATTTCCGGCATACTGGGAATCTCCGTAAATCGTTATTTCGTCGTCTTCATGAAGTTCATCCATGATATCTAGCGCATAGTAAATAGCAGATAACTCGCCAGTATTGTTAGATCCAACTTCCGCACCGATAAAGTTACCGGCTTGGGTGTCAGTCACAACTGGACCCATACGGGCCATAAGCAAGGTTCCGCCTTCATGATTAACAGGGTCTTTCACCACTACAATTCCCCATCCTGCGGGGTTAGTAGGTGAAGCAACGTTAATCGGCGCAGATCCGTCGACATAAATTCCAATTTTACTCATCTAAATTATGGCAATTCATCCATAGTAAACATATCACGATGATATGACCAACTATGAAGACTATTCATATCAAATCGTCTTAAAAATGCATGATCCGTCATCGACCATCCACAATACACGGTATCATAGATAGGGACTAGTTGGGCAGCGGACTCTACAGGTGCATCCATAAAGAAATCATGGTCAGCGATATAGTCATCACCTATATAATCAAAGTCTTCAATCCCTTTTGAGTCTGCAGAATAGAGTCGGATGAACCGTCCACTTAGGGCGTGCATTTCACGATTCCATCCATACGTTACACTTGGATTTCCGACCTCATCAGTTCCATATTCGTCAATCATTTCTTGACTCGTTTTGAATCTTAAAGCCATACGTTTTACTTTGGGGACAATGAAAACGCTCGTAGGAATTTCCTCCTTTGCTTCGTTTTGTTGCCCGCAATAAAATAAGTCTTCACTCATCTAAGTATGGGTTATTCCACCCACTCGAAACCTAATTCTTCTTGAATCGCTTCTTTTAGTTCATCACTTAAGCGATCATTTTCCCCGGGCCATCCGACTCCAGGGTAATTGTAAATTCCGTTTTTAACATGAAGTTGTTCAACATGTTTAGCAAAAACAAAGTCAGGATGCGACTGCTCTTTTTCGTTGCAATCGTTACATATGAAGTCGGTATTGAACCAACTCATCGTATGCCATCGACTTTCTTGCTCACATCGTTGACAAGTCCCATCAAAGGGCTTAGGTTTTTCACTCATCTAGGTGAAGAGCCAGGCATGGTATAGTTACCGCAAACTGCAATGACCGAATCCCCATACAAAGAGATACATGTTTGAGACTAGTTTTTGCCCGAACTCTTCTAAGATTCATCCGATAGGGCTATCGGGCGAATAACCAATGATGTTACCATCGTTGTCGTAATCTAAGTCATCCCAAGATATGATCTTGCAGACTCTTAGAGTTTTACCGTGAACTGTGCCAGGTAATCGAATGATACGACGGGGGTCAGGAGTTACATCAAAGTCGATTAGAACGCCCGCTTTGCGGACTTCATCAACCAAGTTTCGTTTCAATTCCTTTTCCACGTCTTGTTTTTCTTCTGGGCGCTGGTATCGCGTTTTCATGTATTCACGCGGTCCTTCATCCATATTCTCGATTACCTTACTCATTCTCCATTCTCGGTCGATCAGGTGGAAACCTTTCCCACCCGAAAATACGATAGTCATTTCATCTTTAGGGGATATACACATACTAGGATTTAGTTTAGAATCAACTATAGGTAGTTGGTCCGCTAGAAGTCCTAGAGTCTTAGCCCCTTCATTGTAATCAGCGTTACAATAATCCACATCGAAATACAATTCCTGCCATAGAAAGCAGTTGTGATAGGTCTTCATCTTGAAAGACCACTTCTTTTTCTTGAATTTCGATCGTCCACGTCTCCCATAGGGGTCCGGGCCGATACCTTGAGGATTCAACCAAGCGCTCGTTGTATAATACACATGCAACGGTGCTAGTTTTTGTAACCATCCCAAAAGCGTTTTTCGATCTTTCATGTTATCTTTGATAACGCGAACGACCACGCGCTCTTGTCGATTGTCCCAAACAAAGAATCGGAATTGTCGCCAGCCTGGTTTAGTAGGTAGCCACAAGTCTTCTTCCGAAATAGAGTTGTAGTGCTTTCTTATTTTCTTCACTTTCAACTGCATTCGCAATTTGTTTAGTTTTCGATAGGTCGGATGAAGTTTTGCGGAATCCTCAAAGGCTTTCCGTATAGTCTTCACGACCTGCGCCCCTCTTGAATAATCGGGACATTCACAATCGTTTACGCCCTTTCGGTCGCAAGCGGGATGGTGAATCTTCGGGTAGCGACCCGACATAATTTCAACACACCTTTCCGGGTTGCGGAATAGCGAGTTTAAATCAGTATCGTGGTGCGCGCACAAGTATTCACCTGGCGGCGTTGTTAATTTGCAACGCTTACCGTCGGGCTTAACGCCCTTACATCTTGTTTCTGATGTTTGGTAACTCATCTGCGAGGAAGGCCATTTGTTCGGGGAACCGTGGCGTGAGGCTCAAAGGAGCCTTTGGGGCACACGCCAGGCGTAGTCCCCTTTGCAAGTGATATAACCGCTTTTAAGCGGTTAGATCAGGTCTATCGATCTTGTGCATGATCGCGTCCGCCGGGTGTAAGCCGGTGGCGGTGATATAGACCCTAGATCACCGAGAGATCAGTGATCGAGTGCCTGCGGTTACCCGAACCCCAATGGGGGTAGCATCTAGCGGCCATAAAGAACTCAAAAATCTCATTTTTGGGTTATTTAGGTCGACTAGACTAGCCGAAGGTGCTACCCAGGCGTAAGCCGGTCATTGGGTCCGTCATTGGGCCGAAGCCCTCAGTTAACTCATTCCTCTAAGTGTTTATTGTGGTTCCACAAAAGCAGTTTCCACAAAAAAACCATTGGTTTTACGAAACGCTCTTTTAGCGTCGGGCCATCCCCAAACGCCATTTTCAGTTAGCACACGAAATACTTCGTTAAGCCACTGTTTGTTTATTTCGTATTGATAGTTTGGCATTTTACCATGCCATAAATCATAAGCCAGTTCATCTGGCGTAAATAGATCGTTCTCCATCTGTGAAGAGACAACAGCGTGCCGCGAACGCGAGAAACGCGATCGTGTTTAGTCAGTATTCTGCGTATGCAGAATACTGTCACGACGTTAGGTTTGAGAACGCCCGTATGGACTTTCTCGAACCGGTCTAGCGTGACTAACTTATAGCACACGTCACAGGCTTTCGCCTCAGAATGTTACTCTTCTAAAAAAGCCCTTACGTGAAGCAAGGCGACAAAATGAGCCGCGACTTTCTTATTCACTTTAGATTTAGATAATGGAAATAACTTATGCTAGCCCAACCTTCCGGAAGGGTCAAGACACTCGTTAATTCCATACCCGCCTCGCCATAGTGAAATGACATGGTTCTTAATTGTGTCACTCAATTCTTTAGGGCAGAAAAATGATCTGCCAAACCGAGATAACATCTGATTGTTAACCCATTAGGGTATTACTCATCTGCGAAGGAAAACATCAACCCCTAGCGGAGCGTGCGGCCCTAGCCGGCCTTGCTACGCGCTGGTGATTTGTATTTTTAGAGAAAAATTATCTTGGAAAGTTTCTCTTTAGGAGAAAACCCAATTTCTCTTGCGTTCATTAAGGGATAACTCACGCATCTATGTGAGAATTCATGCCAGGCTACAACTATGAAGTAGTTGGCACAGCGTTAGTTTTTGCTTAATGAAAGCAAGAGAAATCGGATTTTCGAACTAAAGATAAATCTTTCGAAGATTATTTCTTGAGAAAAATACAAATTATGAGCGCCGCCGATCCTACCGGCGTGCGCTTAGGTTGCTTTCGTCATAGGCTTTCGCCTCAGTAGTTACTCCTTCTATGGAGAGTGTATACGTCTCCACGCTAGGCTTAGTTGAGTTCTAATAGGCGCCTGTGACGCTGACCTTGCACGGGCAAGTAAATGTGTCAAGATTTGACAGCATGTCAAATTTGACACGCCATTCTTATCCTGTATAGGATAATCGTCATTTTACATTTATTTGCCGGTGCGTGGGTCAGCCGTCACAGTCGCCATTGGAACCAAACTAGTCAATATATTTCGATACCGTAGCGTAGCGAGCCGTATGGCCGCTAGAGCAAGGTATCTAAATTGATTGACGTTTTGTCGCCGGTGGGCGTTTTTTCGTAATCGCAATCGAGATAGGTTCCGCCACAAGTGCATTACCGATATCTGTCACAAAACGGAGGCGAATGCCGCATAACGCCGACCAATCTTACGATTGAATTCGATATCATTTAGGCAGTTATCCGTTTAGTGCTAGAGATCGGTATGCGAGTTGTGGCGATCTCTATCTCGATGCCATTACGATAAAACGTTCGTCATAGGGCTTACGCCCTCAGAAATATACTCTCCTAAAGTGGTGGTTCTAAGAACCACCTCACGACAAAACGTGTCGCTAAAGGACGATAGAATAATAGCATAATTGCTATTAAACATCTCAGTTAGAATCCTCCGAAGCCTCGTCTGTTGGCATCTCGTCCACTGGACATAGATCACCATTTTGCTCGGCAAGGGCCATGAGGTCAGCGTAGTAACTTTCGTCACGCGGCTGACGGCCAAAGGCGGGTGCCCTAGGGAACTTCTTCAAGCGAACGCCCTTCAAACGAAGGCCGCACGCTCGCGCGTTCACCGAGGCTCGCTGAAGGCCGAACTTATCCGCAACCTCTTGCGGGTTCGAGGCCTTTTGCCATGCCATTACAAACTCAGCATCGGGGACGATTTTCCGGGTTTTCTTAGCCACTGGTGCGGCCTCGATAATTTCCTCAGTCATCATATCATCTCCTTTGGTTTGTGCCCCATTCAAAGTAGGGGCTAATCTAAGATGCCCGTTATAGGCTTAATCCGACAAGGACATAAGGCCGCGCAGGCGCGCGGTAACCGAGTTGCCAGCCTCACCGATTACACCAAGCCGTCCTTCGAACTGCTCAGCGATATCAGAGAAGGGGGCGTCATCAATAGTGACATCCCCTACTAGAGCAGATAGGTTAGTTAGCCTATCCTTTAGATCGCTCTTTTCGGTAGCGAGGTCGTTCAACTTATCGTCAAACTTCTCGATTTTATCCTCATTAAACGAATTCGCAACATCCAGAAGTTTAGCCTGGTATTCTGCGATTTCGAGTGAAAGGGCGTTTTGGATATCATCACGGATGTATCCTAGTTGCCTTTCGTTGTCGATGTATCCCATAACTCTTAGGTTTGACTTTTGGCGATACCACTTTCGCGGCGCGCCAGAATCATCAAACCAAGTCTCCTGGTCATGACGACCAGAAAGAGCATTACGATCACCGAAATACGTCAGCAGGGCTGAGTAGTTTTCGAGCGTATCAAGGTGCGTATGTTCCTCCGTATAAGAAGGAATAAACCATGCACCCGAGCCACTCTTGAACGGTAATCCACCGAGCGACATAAGGACTTTCCTTACGTCGTTTCGGAGCATCGTTGAATCGATGCTTGTAGCGATGTTAATGAATTCGTCAAGGACCAGCGATTGAAGTCGCACTAGAAGTGCGGGATCATCAATAACTTGGTCTTCCCAATACGTTTCCATCGTAACGCATGAGCGGAGTTGAGCCATATCAGGTGCTACGGTTTCGTCGTCCCAAAACGACTTTTCGTATTCCTCAATAATAGCATTCGGATTTACTCCCTCGGGCGGGTCAAACGAAATGCGGAACAAATTTTGCACCGAGCGATGGCGGCGTCCTCTCGAACGACCGCTCAACTCAATGCTTACCGCGTATTCGTTGCCTTTCTTTAGGGGCTTCACGATTACTTTCCTTTGAACTGCGCCATCCCATCCCTCCAAAGTATCGAGGGTGGTAACGGGCGTGTTCTGTAGGATATCCTTTGACTTAGCAAAGGCGTCCTGTGGCTTTCGGGGCGAGGGAACATAACTTTTCCCTAGTCCCAACTCCTGCGCTCTCGATGCATATTGTCCGTAATCAATACGGCCTCCCACGATGGAATACAACGCGAGATGACCTTTTACGGCAACATTGAGATCGCCTTCAATAACAAAACCTTCTGATTTGTTTTCACTCATCTAGGTGAAGAGCCGGCTATGGCGTAGACGCTCCCGCGCGAAAAGGTATACCAATAGAACCTTTCTATCTTTTTAGCCGAACTCTTCTAAGCGGTCAATATAACCGTGGAAATGTGACATGCCAGCGTCCTTTAATTGGACCTTCACGCCACATAACTTTTTGATCTAAGGAAAAGGCGGTAATCGAATACCACCCGTTTTTCATTTCACGAACTTCTTTTAGTTCAAACTTAGAACCTTTTAGTTTTTGCAAATCGTCGCCATCAAGATACAAAATCTTGGCTAATTCGCTTCTAGTGTAAGATTCTTTGAACTTAGGAAGAGATTTACGCATCGTTTTTATGCGGTCTTTCCATCGCTTTTCTGATTCCTTTAGACTCATTTCCTTTATAGGAACGACGTCATCCTTTTCCTTCTTGGGTTTCGCTTTAGGCGCTTCCTTTTTTGGTTTAGGAGCATCCACTTTTGGCTGTGGCTTGCTTTCCGCTACATGTTGTGCGGCGTGGACGTCAAGTCCTGTTTGTGTAAAAAATGATCTTGTGCATCCTTCATAGGGACACTCATATTTTTGATCACTCATCTAAGTCATCACTATTTCAAAAAAGACGGTCCATTAGACTGTCATCTTCGCTAGTAATGTCGGTTTCGATTTCAACTTTGGATCCGACACGGTGAGAGTCAAAGCCCTCTTCCGTTATATTATCGGAGTCAATGTCAATTACTGTAAGGAAATCATGCCTACCTAGTTCGACTTCTAATCGGTATCTAGATAGGGTGTTTAGGATAGATGTTCTTCTATCAAATATGCTCATTTTACCTGAGCCTAGAGGCTCAGACACTACATATATCCCTGGATTAATTAGTTCGCTAACAATATCTCCGCCCTCGGGGTATAGGAGGTCGCTCTTTTGATTAATTGTAACCAAAATACGATGACCTCGCGATTCCGCGATATCGGCTAAAGTTTCGCTTGCGCTCATTTTTTCAGGATCACCGATTCGCTGAAATGTTAGCGATCCGTAATCCCGAGTTTCCAAATCTGGATATAGCATATCATACTTTTTCCTTTTAATAGTGGGCAATTCGTATTGCGCGAGTTGTATAGGATTGAAAACTCGCTCGATTTGCTCATCAGTAACTTCACTTCCCCATAGTTGGGAATCAAGTCCTCTTAGTTCACGTATTCTAACTTCAAAAGGCGGCAAACCGCCAGCAGAAGCAATAGCGTAATTAAATTGATAACGATTCTTCTTGTCAGAAGGGATCGAGGTAAATTTCGTGGAGTGGGCCCCTGGAGGGCCAAACCATGCACGATTATTTTCCGTATCTATCTCGACTCGTCGTCGAGAAGTGTAGTATGGTGTCATTGTCATAGCAAGAGTAATACTCTCTTGCTTCCAAGGTTCTCCCGTCATAGCAGCATTAACTTGCGACTCTGTTAGTCTAACATATCGCTGCGGACCCGGCTCAATTCGCCATACATTAGTGGTTATTCTAACCAATATCGTATGGGCATTTATTTCTTGAAACTCCATATTAAATCTAGCAACTTTCGCTGCACTACTTCTAATATAGTTGTCATGCTTCAATATATCATGAACCTCGAACCTAAACGTTCGTTGGGGAGTCGTTGTAGACCCTCCACGTCTTGTCCAATTCCTCGATTCACCATGCCGGGTCGTGTAAAAACTGTTTTCACGGTTTTTCCACCAACCACTTCTAGAATAACCAGTCTCCCTAACGGGTTGTTGCTGGTTACCTCTCAATTCTTCAATAATACTAAGTAAACTCATCTAAGTAGCGCATGTATCATTCCCCAATAGGAATTTCGATTGGAACCTCTTCAGTAGTTCCGTTATGGCGCTTAATTTTCAAAAACCATGTAGGCGAGCCAGATTTACCCGGGTTTGTGGAAGGATAAAGGTGCAATACATCACCCTTTCCGATAACCACATCGGGCTTTTGTTCCTCGTCCTCCTTTGCAATACGAACAGGAGTCCCGACATAGTATACCTCGGGCTTACCATCTTTGCCGACGCGATTGGTCGACGTTCGCTTCCAAAGTCCAGTTATGTTTTCAATACTTCTTTTTTGTTTAGACATTTTTTCAAACCTCCTAAGATGTGGATTAGTAAAATCTAAACCCACAATACTGCGTTAGGGCTTTTGCTGCCCACATAGCAATCTCGGCTTGCCGTAATGACTCGCTAAAGAATGCTGGATGCCAAATAATCACTTCGTCCACCAAAGTTAGATTGTATGTCGCTTTGTAGTGACGTAAAATTTCCGAGTTGAAATTGCGGTAAATATCGACGCGGCACCAATCCACAATTGTCCCATTTTCAGTAAGGGTAGTCATGTAGGATATCATTTCCGCGTCTTCAGTCACTTTATTAAATTCTGCTTCACCATAACTGGGAACGAATTCCCTAAATGAATCAGGTGGGGTTGACATAAACTCTAGTGGGGACTTGATTTTGGGGACGACACTAGTTAAGCGAGGCGCCAAGTTTTCTTCCTTGGGCGCGTCGTCTTCGCCAATTTGTCGCAATCGATCAAGCCATTCACTCATGATTACACACCTTCCAATGCTAAGCGAATTTCTTTACATGTTGTAAAGACGTTTTCCGCTTTCGTATTTTCCCAGGCGTGCGGCATTAATTGACACCCTTTTTCAGTGTCAGTATGCAGTTGTTCGATGATAATAAGTGCGACCGATAAATCGGTTTTTGACATAAGTTTAGCAAATTTGGGGCGGAATGTAAAAGTGTTTTTTCGTTGGTCTGCAAATTCGCAGCCAGCAAAAATCCATTCACCTTTATTCCTATCCATACTTTTGCCCTCGCCAATATTCACCATCACTAAGGATAGCGAACTGACGAACTTGCGCCCATATGCACTCGTTTCAGCATCTTTCTTTCCGATAAAATCGGAGTAATGTGACATTCTTTCCAATAGTTTGTCCATCTAAGTAGGTCACTCGAATCAAACAAGATCCGAGAAGTCAATGTCGACGCTTGAAAGAACGGACTTGAGCCTATCCGAGATAGCATCGCTAGCAACGAGTTTGTCCAACTCGTTGTTGATAGCGTGCTTCTGTTGCTCAATGTCCCGCATCTTGTCAATAACTTCTTGTGCGCTTTCAGCGCGCTCTTTCAGGACCATATCAAGTGCGACATTTACTCGCGCCTTGTAGTCCAAGAAAACCATACCGTTATTCCAACGGTATTCCAAGAAACGCATGTAATGGCTACTTCGCTGTGCGAAATACCAGTTACCAAGCGATCGACCTGACGAATCCATGAATGTTTCATGGAACTTGAATTTGCTTGCAAGCAAGTTTTCCTCATAGAATCGACGACAGTCATTTGGACTCCAGGTTTGAATCAAAGTGGATTCAACTCCTAGTTCCATACTGGCGACTCTTTTTACAAGGAACATCGCGTCATGATCAAACATCATGTCGCTAGGGACATTGTAGTCCCTATTTACATGCGCCGAAAAGTTCGGGCAAATTGCAATATCAAGTTTATACATCTCAACGGTGCTGTCGAGACTTACGGTTTCATCGTTAACCATATTTTTAACCTCCTAAGTAGGTCATTTGACCTCATTGTATATTTCGTAATGGTGAGGTGGAACGGGTTCACCCGCCTGCACCTTTTCCATAAGAAACGCATTGAAATGCTCAGTAACCGACCCACCAAGGGAACTTCTTCCCCTAGTAGTTTGTTGTCTTTTGTAGGCTTCGAACCATTCGACAAGCGCTTGATTTGTTCGCTCGTCATATGGGCCATCAATAGACGGTTCCTGAATTTCACTATCGGTAGTTTCCGTAGGAGTTTTTACTTCCTTGGAAACTTTCTTTTGCTTAGTTTGCCTTTGCACCGCCTCCTGACCCGTAAGATCAGTAATTGACATGTCTGGGTCGGGCATCTCGTCTAAGACGGATGCTGGAGTCCCTCGCATAACATAGCGCAAAGTGTAACTTCCTTCACCCTGGAATCCAGGGTAGTCTGCTTCGACTACTGTGGCTCCAGTTTCATCAACTCCATAACTGAAGTTTGTGGGGGCTTGATTATTCCTCCTAGTAGTGAAAAAAATATCAAACATCTTAGCATAAGGAAAACTAGCGCGAAGAATCCTTTCACCGGACTCATCACTTCTATGGTATTCCTTGATTTGCTTAATAGTGCCTGCATTTTGTAGCGGTAAAGTTTCTTGGCCCACCGAGTTTACACCCGAGGCCAAAACACCTTTTTCTCCGAAATACAAAAGTAAATCTCCCTGTGGTTTGCTCCGCCCTGCCTTAGATAGCAAGGATTTAGCGTGAGTCATCTTAACAAAGGAAACCTTAGCCATTGGCTTAGAATGGTATCCATTGTTAGCGTCGAAAGTAGTCACCCCTCCAGTTGCGTTAACTAGTGGGGATCCGACATTACCTCTCTGATCGTAAAAAGGGTGGTCCGTATTACCACCATAAAAGAATACAGTATCATCGGCGCCAGACCTAACCCGGCGACCATAGAAATATAGGCTATCATACGATAGTAAGATTGCGAGTTCGCTATGTCTAGCAGCGAAACCTCTCACATAAGTATGTTGAAAGTGCCAATGCATTCCTTCTTTTGAAGCGATATTTACTTCGCTTCTTTCTACGCTTGAAATAATTTCTGGAAGATCTTCTGGAACTTCCATAATTAGTTCGACGCTATCGTGAGGCTCATCATTTTGAATGAAACAAAGAGTCATTGTCTTTGTTTCATGGTTAATGTTTAGGGACACTCGATAACTTTTGTTATCGAGTATTTCCCCAACCTTAATCAAAGCAGAACCAGGGATGGATAAGGGAATAACCCCATATCCTTTCGCTAAGACTTCTGGAGTCTTGCGTAATGAATTAATTTCATCTTTCAATATTTTCATCTAAATGCTCAAACTGAGCGAATTTCGGCTTCGAGTTCTTCGATCTCAGCCTCCGCCTCTTCAGGGGAGACTTCGAGAACGAAGGAACCAAGCCTTAGCACCGCCTCTTCGATATTGGCGATGCGCTCTTCAACTCTTTGCGCGATTTGCCTGAGTTGTAGCAAAATTTCGACAGTAGTATTGTCTTCCATCTAAGAGGTGTGGCGAATCATTCGGAGTCAGGAGACTCTTCGGCGGCTTCTGGAGAAGCCTCCGCCATTGTTGCAGCAACTTCGGCCACGATCGCATCCATATCAATTTCTGCCGAACCTTCCTCGTTCCAAGGAAGGGTCTTCGGCAACTTGATACCTGCGGCGTGCATCATGTTGACAACGAGCAGCACATCGTTCACGTTAGAAACGATTTGCTTAATGTTGTCAAGCCAGTCAGTCATCTGCTTTTTTGTTTTCTTATCTTGCCAGCATTGGGCTTCCATACCCAACTCGGACTCTTGTCGACCGAGTTCGTCTAGCATCCACGCATAGACGTCGCTACCGTTCGGAATCTCGACCTCGAACCCACGAACCTTTGCGGTTTCGTAAGGTGGTCGCGCTCCTACCTCTTCGGCGCGGCGCTTAGCGATGCTAAGTGCCCAAGGGTGCTGGTTCAAAATAAGGGCTTCTTTACTTGGTTTAGCCATAGTTTAACCTCTAAGAACGCGTGACTTCAAAAGTCAGTTAGCGTCGTTTGGCCGGGTGAAATTTCTGGGAAATTTTCCATGTAAACATGGAAGTTCCGGCCTTGGTTGTAGTTTTGAATTTTAGAAATAGAAATCAAGGCACCAAGATAGTCATTGGCAAACTTTCGCTCAAAGACCATTTCTTCTTCCACTGACTCCTTACCAATATGATATACACGAATCCATCCTTCGACGGAAACGTTACCATTATCATACTTCAAAACCGCATAATCGATGACATTTTTTTCACTCATCTAAGCCGCGTTAGACGCGAACATAAACCTGGTTAGCGCTTGAATTTTGCGAGTTAACTCGCTCAAATCGATAATCGGACTTCAAGAGTTGGCTTAGAGAGTTCGTGTGCGGGGTTTGTCTATATCCCGATAGCACGATTTTCTCGACTGCGCTTCTTGCCGTCACAATATCTCCAGGCTTGGTAATTTTTGCTAGACGCTCAATAGCGCCACGGTTCCTTTTAACCATCTAAGTTGTATCAAATGATACAGTTACATTTTGCTTTGTCGCAACCAGGAACACCTGTTTTAAGTAGGGTTCGTAGTTTCGCTAAGTTTGTCCCATCGTAGGCTTCCGGGTTTTCCGGACACTTTCTAACGAAACCCATTGGGTCGATGTCCACCATGGTTCTTCCTGGGCACATATTCATGCCCATAAGGTTACCAAGTGCGACGTCGCCAATCTGATCGGTTCCGTTTCCTGCGATTTTTACTTCTTTAGCATTTTCAAATACAAAGCGGTAGTTTTCCCAAAACCATTCAGCACTTTTGTAAAGTGATAACGGTTTGTAAATCAGATGTTGAACGGTAATTCCAGGATTACCTCCTGGGCCCGCATCTTCTCTCCAGCATGTAAGGAGAGAGAAATTTTCCTCGAAACTTTCTTGATCATCTTTAAACCAAGCAAACACCGTAGGTGTCCATAGCAGGTTTATGTTTAGAATCTTGCCTTGCTCATAATAGTCTAAGTCGCTTAGAAAATCATCTATAGCAGATATTGTCTTTTCAGCGTGTGTGAACGAGTTAAAGCGTTGATCGTCAACGGAGATACTTAAGATATCGATAGCGTTAACGAGTTCAGTTTGCTTTTCACCAAATTCTTCGAAACTCTTGTGAGTGGCTGTTACGTTAACGGTTTTGAAGCCGTTACTCTTAGCCATCTTAGCAAGTTTCGTGGTGTGTTCAACAGCGCCGGGAAATGGGTTCAATGTGATAGCAAGTTCGTTAAAACCTGCGCGCACACCCTCTTCCATAGCACGATTCCAATAATAATCATCTTTCGTAGCATCCCGCATTTCGCGAGAAACATCTGATGTAAGATAGCACCCTTCACATTTCAACGAACAGTTGAAAGAAGGTGCAATTGACATAATTTTTTTGTCCATCTAGGTGAAGAGCCAGGCATGGTATAGTTACCATATGGAAGAAAAAATGCACCAACAGAGAATATGCATCCTAACCTACTATTTTTTGCCCGAACTCTTCTAAGGTGCTTATGAACAGAAGTAGTCAATCGCTCCATCGAGCCGATATCCTATATCCATAAGCAATTTTTCAATCGTTTTAGCAGTATAACAACCGCTATCACCATTGATTAGCGACAACTTTTGGTTGCGCTTGTCGACCTTGTAAACTAGGTCGTCCGACGGGACGTGCCAATATTGGCCGTCTTCCATATTGTTTAGATGATTTTTAAGCCATATCGTCTGGTTACTCATCATATCAATCTAAGAGTTGATTCTTTATCAAACAACGCCATTCCTGACGAGAACATCCCAGCAATCTTCGAAAGATGGGATGCGATCAGGATTTTGTATTGTTAGCACCGAAGTCATACCACCACCCTTTTTCTTAGCGGCGGTATGAATAGAAGCGGTGCCGATACCCATAGCAAGCGCAAGTCTAGAGAAACTTGTGCGGACTTGATGGTGGGCATTTGCGATAAATGCATTCAACTTGTCATCATTACGGTGCTTTTTCTTCAAAGAAGAAATAAGAACCGTAGTGAATGCGTTGGCGCTAAACGTAGCACCAGCGACCTTATTAGAAGAAACAAAAGAATGAACGCCAAGCATGATTTCTTGATCGCTCAAACCCTCAAACTGAGGTTTTTTTGCTTCTTCTGCGGCTTTCTTGGCCGCTTTTTTGGCTTTCTTTTTGGCGTCTTCGACACGCTTATTGTGCGTATCTATGCGGCGCTTAACAGACTTTCCAGAAATACCCAAAGCCTTTCCGACTTCGGTCCACGAGTAGCCTTCCGAGCGCAGTCGGATTGCTTCAATGGTTGCCTCGGTTCTATCAAGAACGGTCAAGTCAGGAATAACCCTCTTGGGTGTTTCCTCTTGAACCGGCTGCTGAACCGTTTCTGTAATCTGCCCTTCAGCGGCCATAGGCGCCTCGTTTTGGATGATGTTAATAGTAACACCTTCCTTTTCTGCGAGGGCGCCGAGGACCGACACCAAATCAAAATTTTCGATTTCAAACGTAATGTTTACCATCTAAGATGACTCCATTCAACCGAATGAAGGGTCATGTTTGTCAGGGGTGGACGTTTCAAACCCGCCGTCATTTTGAATCTTTTTGAATTCTTTAACGTCGAGTGCAGTTTCCACCATCACGCCTTTGCGTGAAATTTCCCTTACTCTTGGGTGTAGTAATCGGCTAGCATGTTTAAGAGGAATACCACGTTCGGTGGCTTCTTGGCCTAGCGATTGGAAGCACTCCATCAAGAGGTGGCCGATAAATCCGAGCATCTCTTGTTTTAATTTTGGTAGCATTTCCTTTGCTTCATCAAAAGCCTCATCCATAGAATATCCCTTAGATATCCTAAGTTTCCTCATAAGGAAGTTACCCATAGCCTGAGTAAATTCCGGCGCATTAACGATATCGCCAACAAAGTCGACGTCACCCATAGCAAGTTTGTTGAAAAATCCTTCAGCGTCTTCTCCGACTTCTTCGAGGACTTTCACAACTTTGACGAACATTCCGTCAAACTCTTCGCATACGGCTTCTGGCATTTTGTGAAGACCGCCCTGCCTAATTAAAGGCACTTTACGCAGGTCCACTTTGTCCATTTCTTCCGCATCACGAAGAGTTTTTACAAAGAGTAAGACGGAGCAATAGTCCGCCATTACAAAATTATTTTTCGAGGATTCTCGACCGAAGGGGTCGCCTTTCCTCACAAAAACGTCTTTACTCATCTAAATAACTAGAAGTTTCTAGTTAAGGACCGATTCTAGTTCTATTTTTTCTAAGTCTTCAACTCGCCAATGCCAAGAAGCAATTTGCTCAGGCGTTGGCCGACTCTCTTCAGGAATTCGAGAAATTAGTCCTCCTGGGCGCGTGTAAAACGTCAGCAACTTTGTTACTTGACCGCTAACCCATTTCGTAAAAGCCACGGAGTCATTACGAAATAATTCGTATTCTTCATTCGCATCTTTTATCGCTTTGGTGACGTATTCCTTACTTCCAGTGAACATACCACAGCCACTAGTTTCTAATTGTAGAAACAGGCCCGTGTCTTTTGGTCCATCAGTAGTTAGTTCATAAAATTGGATTTTCATCTTTAATCCTTTTACTTTACTCATCTAAGTTGAGATAGTCGACAATATGCCAACTCAAGAGATTAAGAAGTCTCTTGGGCTGCTGGCATCGTCGTCATCATCGTCATCATACGATGGCTCGGGGTCGTTTGCACGACGCATCATGCCATCTTCGACATAACGGCGCATTGTAGCAATCTCATCAGCCTTCGTCTCAGACGTAGGGATTGTAGATTGAAATACGCCGACCAAATCGTCAGTCGTCATGTCGCGGTCGTCACTAAGGGCGACCATCATGGCGTCTTCGATACAGTCTTCGATGTTGCGACCTGAGAAATTATTCGTCAAAGCAACAAGTCGCTTCATATCGAAATTCTCAGGGTCCTGCTTTCTCATAGTCAGGTGGATACGCAAGATTGCCTCACGCTCACTCGGAACGGGAAGATCCACGAAGAATCGTCCCTCGAATCGGTCCACAAGTTCTGGAGCGAACTTCTCCATATTATTCGCTGTGAAAACGAAGAATACACCGGAGTCGTCTTCCTGCATAAAAGACAGGAATTGCCCAAGAACGGCATCGTGGGCGCCACCATCATGAATGCCTTCCGACTTACCAAGGAGTTTCTCCGCCTCATCAATGAAGATGATAATCGGAGCAGCAGCCCTGGCAGTTGAAAGTAGGCGATGAACCTTGGCTTCTGATTCACCGACAAGTGACCCCTTAAGATCAGTTGCCTGCACAGTAAGCAAGTTCATGCCCCATTCATTGGCTAGCGCCTTTGCAATTGCAGATTTACCACAACCTGGCACACCGGCCAAGAGTAGTCCACGCGGGAAGCGTGTAAATCCGAAATCACGGGCCTTTGCCGTGAACCGAACGCGAAGTCGTTGGCTCCAAGTTTTGAGGACTTGGAGTCCACCGATGTTTTCGAATCCAGTAAGCGGACGTGACATATTGAACCCTGCTTGCTCAACGAGTTTTCGCTTCTCGGTGAGACAGTAGTTCATGTCCAATCCTTTTTCGGAGACTAATGACATGCACAAGACGTTGTTCATTTGCTTACGGGTTAGACCACCCAAAGCATCTGCCAACGTTTCCAAGTCATGTTCGGACATAGCCTCCACTTTATCGTATCCACCGCCCGCGACAATTTCGCGGTGGAAAGCGGTGATTTTTGCAAGTCGTTCTGCCTTTTCAGGCATGTCGAATTGTGTTTGATAAACGTGCTGGGACAACTCAACAGGAATTGTCTCAGCGTTCCACCGGTTAGGTGAAACAAAGATAACTGACTTTTCTCCGTGTGGCTTACCGGCCACAATACCTTCGAAAAGTGCTAGTTGTCTGTCGACATGGTCACCGTTTTGGTCGGGGGTTCCGACATAACGGTGCCAATCTCTTAGGACGAAAATGGCACCATGGCCCTCGTCCTTTGCTCGATAGTTCGTCATGAACTCGACCGCAAACGGAATGGTTGCTCCGATTTGAGGATTGTTTGGTGCGTATACCGCGTCAGGAATAGGCTTGACCCGAGCATTCGCAATTTGCGAAGTCAATTGGTCAATTTGTTGCTCTTTTCCGTCGATCCTGGCATATACACCATATTCTTCAAATCCAACAGATTCACGCCACACAAAAACGCGGCGCCGGGTTCCTTGACCCTTCAATTTGTGGGTATGCTTCGAAGCATACTCCACGACCTGTTTAACAACCTCTTCGGTTTCGGTCGTGCTTACTGCGACACAAGGGACAGCAGCAGCAATACAAGAATGGATAGTTTTAATAAATTCCATATTTTTTTACCTCCTACGAACAGTTTTGTAGGATATGTGGGGTAGCGCGTATCCTTGCCCATTAAGGGAGTGTGGGGAAGCGCATACCATTCGCAGTGCCAATTGTAGTGGCAGCATCAAATTTGCTTTTTTACGCAGGAGACTTCGAATTCTTGTCTCGAACTGAAGTTACCAGGTAGTGGAACTAAGACCATATTACGATATGAATCAAACATTCACGCGCGCAAGTATTTTCGCAAATACTAGTGGCGCCAATTTATTCGAAGAGTGACATCGATTAATTTCTTAATTTTTGCAGTAACCTAGTTGGGTATACTTGCCATCTAGGATTACTCGTCATCGTTCGCTCTTTTTCTTCATCAAATCGGTTTTTCTTTGGATGTTGGAGTGGAATTCCACTTCTGCCATCTTTACCATCTTGATTCCAGGACTCTTGTCCACGTGGTCATCGATGGTTCTTCGTTGATTTTTAGTCGTTCCAAATCTTGTTTTGGGGGTATCCGTTTGTATTTCTTCTTGTATTACCAGGTTAGTGTAACTTGCAATGTCGTCACTTCTACTGTAACACACGGGACACCCGCCGCTCGGGCGCGCATCAATGATTCGTAATCGTATTGCTACGACCTGGCTCAGTGCGTCTGCGCGTCTTTGCGGATAATTGATGCGCGATCGTCATAGGCATAAGCCTCAGAAAAACACGCACTGCTATAAAACTGTTCTAAGTAGGTCAACGCGGATATCAACCGCGTCGAATTGATTCGGTTCGCTTCTTACCGTCGCCACCCTCGTAATACTCACCCTTTAGTTGACGCACGGCGTCGGGTGAAATTCCAAGTAGGCGTTCGAGAGCCTCCGTCAATTTGACACAATCGCCACCTTGACCTGTCGGATCTACCATGATATCTCCTGTCTCGGGATCATAGTAAATATCAATTGTTGGTGCGCTACTCAAGCGCCCCACCCCCCAGCGGCACCGCCAGCACCAGAATAGGAACCGCCAACAAGGGTCAATTTCTTGACCTTCTTCTTGGTAGTCTTCATCTTTTCTGGTGGCGCGGCATCCTCGATACTTCCTACGCTGTAGGAAGCAAGGGCGGGGTTGCGTTGCATAGCATGAGAAACTGCTGCCTTAACATAAGGCTCCATCAGTCCTTCCATTACGCCTTTATGTCCTGCTTGGTTACAACCATCCAGGACTTCTTGGTATCCGCAGATTCCGTAACCTCCGGCACGATATCCCCATTCGGCAACCGCGTCGAACTTGTCTCCGTTTTTAACGAAGCCAAGATCGTAGTTGCCTTGGGACTCATCGGTCGGGTTTCGGAAGCGGACTACAATGTCCGCATTCGGCTGGGAAAGTCCCCGCCATCCACGCACCTTGGCGTTTCGTAGGATTGTTGCCTCTGGGAATCGCTCCTTAAGAGCGGCCAGCAGCACATCCTCATTTTCACACAAAAATTCGGTTTTTGCTTGCACATAATGTGACATAATTTTAACCTCCTAAAATCAAAGATAAAAAAAAAGAAGGGCCACACGATTACATAACGCAATCGCGTGGCCCTCCTTTTTTCGTTGTCTCTAACTAAGTTGGAACAAAGTCGCTTACTTCAACGGCTAAGCGGTAACCGACGCTATCAGCGTCATAATAATTCATGTTCCTTACATCCTCACAATCAGAAGTTGGTGAATGTTTCGCCGCTCATCAAAGCGGCTACCAAGTCACCACCCATCTCGGGGTTTGCGGTGTTAATCGCATCCCCAAGGTTGCTTGTGGAACGGGACTTTTCTTCCTTCACGAATGAAGGAGTGAGTTTCCCTACAATGCGGTGGTCCTTTGCACGGCCCTCGATTTGTCGCTCGCCATTCTTGAACCCATAGATTTTCATCCATGCTGTTCGGAACGGGCTGCAACCGTTTGCGAGGGCAAGGAAGTAGCGACCTCGATCCATCTGCGCCTTTTCACAGGCGATATGCATCGAGAACGTTCGCTCTCCTTTGTCCGTTTGAACCGTAACCGTAACATCTCCTTCTTTGCGAAGGAGCATATTTGGTAGGGAGTTGAATACTTCTAGAGCATCCTTCTCAGTTTTACCAGCGTTGGCGGGGTCCGCCAAGAAGCCAGTAACATAGTCCCCTTCGAGATCTTCGTCGACTTTCCAGTCGAGTTGTGACCAAGCAGGGTGGTGGTGGTTGAGGACATCATCAATGATGTCCATCGTAATCATTCCATCTTCCATCAATTGCCGCATAACGGACAAGGCTTCCTCGGGGTTCGCCACCAAAGATGGCGTTTCACTGAGGACCTTGATCATACCGTCGCGGTCAAGGACGGGTGCGATTGCTCGCAAGGAAAGAACGAACTCGGTAGGACCGGCCGTGGATCGCTTCTTGACGAAGCATTCGAAATCCATCGGCTTACCGTTCTTACCGCGAACGCCAGGCATTCGCCCAGCGTTAGTAATGGTTCGGTGAGTGGTGTGGTCGTGAATGACCAGACCCTTGCGGAAGCCAGAGTTAGAATCGCCCATAGGGACACCTTCTTTCTCCAACTTTGCAAGTTCTTCCACCGTAGGGCGAATTTTCGTCGCCTTTCGGTGGGAACCGTTTTTGTTCTGCTTTCCATTGGTTTTGTTCTGTCGATTTTTATTTGACATTTTCTTTACCTCCTAAGATTGTAATCAATTTTCTTGATTCAACGTAAGTCCGCCAATGAACGTAACTGGCTCATTGTCATACACGGACTTTAGCAACAAAATACTTTCGTTAAACGAAATATGTTCCATCTAGGTGAAGGATAACTAGCGTCTGCCCTAAACAGTAGGCTTCAGCGAGTTCACTCAACAACGGTTGCGAAGCCGCGTCTTGTGTAGTCCCCACATGCTGCACTCAGCCGTCGCCATAACTAGGTATCCTTCTATGGATTCCGAGTGTGCAGCAAGTTATGGCGCGCTGTCTTTACCTAAAAAAAGGGGGCGCTATGTTTGACTAATGTCTCACATAACGCCCCCTTAATTCTCATTACCTTCAAAATGCTACAAGTAGCATGAAACGGCTAGCGACCCGTCACCGGGCTGCTTTCCTTGATAATGCATAATTGGATAACAAGTTATTCAATTATGGACTTTCTTTCTCACGAGTGAGATTTCTATCTAAGAAGGAATAAGTGCGGCCGCTGCCTGTCCATTTTATGACCACGGCGTTCCTTCTTCCTCATTACTTATTCGTGCCTAGAGATACCGGTAATGGTAATTTTACCGGTATATGCTCTATCGAGTGTTTCCACGGTCCACCGCCGATGGGAAATTTGCCTCGGACTCCCAGGCGCAAAATGAGCGCCCTGCGTCTAGTAAGCGCGCAGCACTTACCCCCTTTCGGGTGCAGACTTCCCACCGTTTCGTTAACGGTATTCGACCTTTACGAAAAAGGTGAGCAAGCCCAATAGAGAGGGCTAACTACTTTTCTGGCCGTAGGAAACGAATGCCAATCTTCAATATATCACCTCCATTGTTTCACTGACATGCCCCCGAAGAGGACTTTTTCTCTCAAACCTTTTTCACGTAAATAGTGAAAGAGGCGTTTCTATACGAAATACATTCAGACTCCCACATGGGCCAATAACCATAGGTTGTGAACTTCAATCTGCCTTTGAACTTAAAGGCTTTACACGCGTGAGCGCGTGCTATCCTAAGTGCTTTGGCTTTTGAATGATAAGTCCCAAGTTTTTTCTTAGGGAGTCGCTTCATGAATCCCTTTTGTCCTGCTGAATAAACTTCATACATCTAAACGGCTGTCGTTACCGAAACGCTCCACTCAAGCGGGAGTTACTAGCATAGGCTAACTAATTGTCAGCCTTACTTGCTTTCAAAGCAAGACCTTTCGCATTATGAGTAAGACGCCAATCGGATTCCCCGTATTTTTCAAGAGCGATTTCTCGCCATTTGATTTGTTGTTCAATGGTTAAGGTTTCCCAATAAGCGTCCATATCAATGATTCTTTGCAAATCTGGATTGATGTTTTTACTCATCTAAACGGCTGTCGTTACCGAAACGCTCCACTCAAGCGGGAGTTACTTAAACGGGCCGAAGCCCACCGTTATCAACGGTAAAGTTCCAATAAAGAAAACGCAAGCGACCGAGGCTCACTCTTCTTCCGAGGAAGAAGGCGCGGACTTCTGCTCACGGTTGAGTCGTGCGTCGACCGACTCAAGGATCTGAGCGGCTTGGTGGACCGCTTCCTTGATAGTCTTCGCAGCCTCGCCCGCAAGCAGGGTAGCCGACATGTGTGCCATCAGTTCTCTATCAGTTTCTTTCATAGGTTTAACCTCTAAGGATAGACTATAGTTAATCTTCAATGATATGTGGCTCGCGAGATAGCGCAGCCGTGATCATCGCACTTTTACGATTCCAACGAACTTCTTCAAGAATCGTTTCGGCTTTCGCTTCAAGTGCCTTGACTCGAAATAGAAGCCAAGCAATATTAACCAACATCAAAATAATTAGAATCAGTATCCAATTGTCCATCTAAGGAGTAATTCAGTAAGAATTAATGAATCTTGTAAAATGAATATGCACCAGTTCGCCAAAAGGTTACTTCGGTTTTGTCTTTCCAAGAGTTAATTCGCATTCGCTCACTGCCAACCTGGTATCGAGCCCAGTTTAAGGCTTCTTCAGGTAGCATACTTTCTGGCGTAAACGGCTCATTTTTATACATCAATATTTTCAACATTTTACTCTCCTAAACGGCTGTCGTTACCGAAACGCCCTACTCAAGTGAGGGTTCCTTAAACGGGCCTAAGCCCTACCGTTATCAACGGCAATAGGGTGTTATCGCAAATGTAGCAATCACTGAAGATTCCGACAAACAATAGGCGCGTTCCTGAAGATGATACCTTCGTGTTCATCGTCAGGGTTCCAGTTGTTTTCTCGAATGAGGACTTGTCCTCCGATGTGGTTGTGTCCGCATCCAGGACAGGTCAAGTTCATTCTGCCGCCAAGCGACAAAGTGACATAACCTGCATTTTCCTTGTCCGTCGGAAAATTCGCCATTAGGACGTGACCGCAGTATTCGCGAGCGCGCCCAAATTTGTCTTCTTTCAGTGCTTTATTACATATTAGTAACATATTACTCCCCTAAACGGCTGTCGTAACCGAAACGCCCTACTCAAGCGAGGGTGACTTAAGTGAGTCGTGCTATCTCCAAGAAGGATCTAATCGTGACTCGGTCGTCGTTGACGACATAAAAAGTAAATAACGCAAAAGACATCTCGCATCACTCAAAGCAAGCGTGAAGTTCCTCTTTCATCACAACAAACCACTGGCCGTTCTCTTTAAGGATAACGGCGGGGTTTGGAAGTGGGCTTTGAACTTA